>Ga0075430_100000510_pt1 | contig 29188 bp, 26 predicted proteins | sample RhiMetdeltSRZDD4_FD_75294 | JGI IMG/M metagenome (GOLD analysis project Ga0075430, IMG submission 75294) | Populus rhizosphere microbial communities from Tennessee, USA - Rhizosphere MetaG P. deltoides SRZDD4 | ecosystem: Host-associated > Plants > Roots > Rhizosphere > Soil | place: USA... | reverse complement strand
CGGGTCCGCCCACACCGGATGGCCCGAACTGCGTGACGTGCTCACGGCGCCACCGACGACCACCGCAGGAACCCTAGACATAGTATGGATATCGCGTTTAGGATCAGTCATGATTGGACGTTGGCCGATAGGCCCACGTTTGGCACCTCTTGACTAGGGGGCTCCCCCCATGGCAGTGGCACCGTTCCATGTGATGATCATCGGCGCCGGCACGGGCGGCATGTGCCTGGCGCACGGGCTGAAGCAGGCGGGCATCAGCGTAGCCGTGTACGAGCGCGACCGGACCCGCACCGACGGCCTGTACGGCTACCGGGTGGGCATCGACCCCGACGGCAGCCGCTCCCTGCATGCCTGCCTGCCGCAGGACCTCTACGACACCTTCGTCGCCACCTGCGCCCGGGCCCCGCGCTACTTCAACATGCTCGACGAGCAGATGCGCGAGCTGCTGTCGCTGCGCCTGCGCGACGAGACCGACCCGATCAACAGCGAGAAGTCGGTCAGCCGGATGACGCTGCGGCAGGTGCTGCTCACCGACGCCGACGACATGGTCCACTTCGACAAGGACTTCGTCCGCTACGAGCACGAGGCCGACGGCCGGGTGACCGCGCACTTCGCCGACGGCACGTCGGCAACGGGCGACCTGCTGGTGGCCGCCGACGGCACCCGCTCCCGGGTCCGCCGGCAGTACCTGCCCCACGCCACGGTGCAGCCGTCCGGCGTCATCGCCGTCGGCGGCAAGGTGGCGCTCACCGACGAGACCAAGCGCCTGGTGTCACCCAAGGTGTTCGAGGGGATCTCGCTGGTCTTCGCCCCGCGCGGCTACAGCGTGGTGCTGCACGTCATGGAGTTCAAGTGGGACCGCTCAGGCAAGGTGCGCAATGACATCGGCGGCAACGATGCCGAGCTGATCGCCCGCTGGCCCGGCCTGATGTACGACAACACCCGCGACTACATCAACTGGGGCTTCGCAGCGCACACGGACAAGTTCCCCGACGACGTCACCGAGATGCGCGGCACCGACCTGGTGCGCCTGGTGGAGCAGATGACCCTGGGCTGGGAGGACAACCTGCGTACGATCTTCCACCTGACCGACCCCGGCAGCTGCTTCCCGGTCAGCATCGCGACGTCCGTGCCGGTCCCGCAGTGGAAGACGACGAACGTGACGCTGCTCGGCGATGCCATCCACACCATGACCGCCGGGCGCGGCGTCGGCGCCAATACCGCGCTGCGCGATGCCAACCTGCTCCGCCGCAAGCTCATCGCCGTCCGCGACGGCCAGAAGAAGCTGCTCGAGGCCGTTCACGAGTATGAGACCAAGATGGTCGAGTACGGCTTCCAGGCGGTCGAGGACTCCAAGAAGCAGCAGAACGGCGACAGCATCCTGCACAAGCCGGTGGTCGGTCGGGTTGCCCTGGCGGCAATGCGGACCGGCATGCGGGTGGTCAACCGCCTGCCCTCGGTGCAGAAGAAGATGACCGACTCCCTGTACCGCTACCGCGGCGCGGATCGCGACGAGGAGGAGTGACCCGCCAGACCGAGGAGTGACCCGCCAGACCGACACGTAGGAGCTGCCAGATGGACCTGGGTCTCAAGGACAAGCGGGTGCTGGTCACCGGGGCCAGCACGGGGATCGGCCGGGCCACCGCCCGGATCTTCGCGGAGGAGGGCGCCCGCGTCGCGGTCACGTACAACACGGCCGCTGAGCGGGCCGCGGCGGTGGTCGAGGAGCTGGGCGGTGCGGACCGTTCCTTTGCCGTGCCGTACGAGCTGCGCGACCCGGCGTCCGTGGTGTCCGCTGTGGACGCCGTGGTGGAGCGCTGGGGCGGCATCGACGTGCTGGTGGCCAACGCCCACTGGTTCACGTGGGTCGACCCGGGCAAGACCCCGCTGTTCGAGGACTTCCCGGCGGACGAGTGGATGGCGCAGCTGCGCGCGAACGTGGAGGGGCACCTGCTGACCGCGCAGCGAGCGCTGTCCGGCATGCGCGAGCGCGGCTGGGGCCGGATCGTAATCCTCTCCTCGGTCACCGCCCACCACGGCATGCGCGGCTCCGAGATCTACAGCGCCGCCCGGGCGGCGGTGCAGGGGTTCGCCCGCGGTCTGATGTGGAGCCGCGGCGGGGTGCTGGTCAACGTCGTCGCGCCCGGCGGCACTACCGGGACCGACAGCTTCGACAGCCTGGCCATGATGGATCCGAAGATCCTTGAGCAGGCGGCGAACGAGACCCCCAGCGGGCGGCTGAGCACCGCCGAGGACGTGGGACGGCTGATCGCGTTCCTCTGCTCGGAGGCGAACGGCAACATCAACGGCGAGGTCATCCACATCGCCGGCGGTCGCTGACACCGCCAGCCCGGCATCGCGCCCGCAGCGCGACCGCTGTCAAGGCTGGTTCGAGATGGAATCAAGGCGAGCCGTTCATCCTGGGTCCGGCGTCCGAGGTGTGGCGTCGCATCACGAGAAGACCGGCGGGAGCCAGGGTGGACGCGAGCGCGCTGTGGGAGCCGTACGAGCACTACCGGACCATGCGGGCCAACAAGCCGGTGAGCCAGGACGACCAGGGCATCTGGCACGTCTACCGGCACGCTGACGTGCTGCGGGTGTGCACTGACTTCCAGACGTTCTCGTCGCAGTACGCGTTCGGTCGCAACCTGCTCGGTGAGTCCATGATCCGCCAGGACCCGCCGCGCCACACCCGGCTGCGCAAGCTCGCCAACCAGGCCTTCACCGCGCGGCGGATAGCCCTGCTGGCGCCCAGGATCACCGAGATCGTGGACGAGCTGCTCGACGCGGTCGCGGACCGCGACGGCATCGACGTGATCCGGGACCTGGCCTCACCCTTGCCGGTCACCGTCATCGCCGAGCTGCTGGGCATCGAGCGGGAGCGCAGAGCCGAGTTCCGGCGCTGGGCCAACATCTTTACGTCGCTCGGCATGCGCAGCCCGAACGAGCAGGAGGCGCGGGCGCTGGGCGACATGGAGGCCTACTTCCTCAACGTGATCGACAAGCGCCGCGTCGAGCCCGGCGACGACGTGCTCAGCTCCCTGGTCAGGGCGGAGGCGGACGAGGGGAAGCTCACCACGAACGAGCTGGTCAGCTTCTGCTACCTGCTCTTCGTCGCCGGCCTGGAGACCACGACCAACCTGATCGGCAACACAGTGATCTGCCTGGCCCACAGTCCCGACGTGCTGGAGCGGGTACGCCGGGACCACTCGCTGGTGCCGGCGCTGATCGACGAGACACTGCGCTATCTGGCACCCACACAGTCGAACGTACGGGTGACGACAGCCGATGTCGTCCTCAGCGGCGTGCCCATCGCCGCGGGCTCGCGGATCATGGTGTGGAACGCCTCGGCCAACCGCGACGAGTCGGCGTTCGACGACCCGGACCGGTTCGACATCGACCGCGACGGCACCCACACCACCTTTGGGCACGGCATTCACTTCTGTCTCGGCTCGTCGCTGGCCCGGTTGGAAGGCAAGATTGCGATCACCGCGCTGCTGGACCGGTTCCCGGGTCGGTGGCGGTTCCCGGACGAGCCGTTGCAGCGCGTCAGCCAGTTCTTCCTGTGCGGGGTGACGAGCCTGCCGATGCGAACCGCCTGACCCCCGGCCGTCCCTGAGACGCCGGTCAGCAGGCGCAGAAGCCGCCGCGGTGCCGCCTGCTGACCCAACCAGCCGTACGGATGCCTGACCGCAGCCAAGATCTCGATCCCCGACAGCGGAGGTGAGGCCCCGCTCGCTCACGCGTCCGGGGCCAGCAGCTCGCCGGTGACCGCGTGGCGCACCAGGATCGCCTCCACCGGGCAGGAGCCGGCGGCGTCGAGCACGGCCTCGTCCGCGCCGACGGCCGGCCGTACCGGGGCCGACCGTCCCTGGCGCAGCTCGAAGTAGTCGGGCGCCATCGCGGAACAGATACCCGACCCGACGCACACCTCACGCTCAACCTCGATGACCCACTGGTCACTGTCCACGGCACCTCCCGCTACAGGGAGATCTCTACCTTGTAGTGCTTGAGCCAGGTGTTGAACCCGGAAGCCATCTCGATGTTCATCCGGCTGTGCCAGTCATGGGCCTCGGCGGAGGTGTCCCGCAGCGCCTGGCGGGCCGCGTCCATGTCGAGGTAGGGCAGCACCGGCGAGCTCGGGTCGGCCAGCACAGCCGCGAGCTCCTGGTGCAGCGCCTGGGTATAGGCCGGGTCCTGGGTCACCGGGAACGGGCTCTTCGGCCGCTCGATCACCGACCTGGGTAGCAGGTCCTTGACCGCCGCGCGCAGCAGGCTCTTCTCCCGGCCGTCGAAGGTCTTGAACGACCACGGCGCGTTGTAGACGTACTCCACCAGCCGGTGGTCGCCGTAGGGCACCCGGGTCTCCAGGCCCGAGGCCATCGCCAGCCGGTCACCGCGGTCCAGCAGCATCGGCAGCCACCGGGCCAGGTGGAAGTAGCACAGCTCGCGCATGCGGAACTCGTGCGGGTCCTCGCCCTCCTGGTGCGGCACCTCCGCGCGGGTGGTCTGGTAGTTGTCGGCGTAGTAGCCGTACATGTCGAGCTTCTGCATGAACCCCAGGTCGAAGAGCCCACGCCCCTGGCCACGCTGGCTTCCCTCGTGCCGCATCTCCCGGGCCACCCAGGGGAAGTTCTCCGCCGCCACGATGTCCGGCTCGTGCATCCACTTGAAGCCGCCGAAGATCTCGTCCGCGGTCTCGCCGGTGAGCGCCACTGTGGAGTGTTCGCGGGTCGCCCGCAGCATCAGGTAGAGCGAGGTGTCCATGTCGCCGAGCGTGGTCGGCATGTCCTGGGCCACCAGGGCAGCCAGCCGCGCCGCCGGGTCGATCAGGTCGGCGGTCCCCAGCACGATGTCGGTGTGGTCCGCCCCGACGTGGCGCGCCAGCTCGGCGGCGTACGGCGCGTCCGGGGTGTCGCGGGTGTCGTCCGGGCGGAAGTTCTCGCTGTAGCCCACGAACGTGGTCGTGATGGTCCGGACCGCGTCGTCGCCGGCCTTCAGCCGCGCGATCTGGGCCAGCGCGGTCACCGCACTGGAGTCGATGCCGCCGGAGAGGGCGGTGCACAGGGGCACGTCCGCAACCAGCTCCCGGGTGACGATCTCCTCCAGCAGCGACCGGACCTTGGAGACCGTGGTGGGCAGGTCGTCGGTGTGCGGCCGGGCCTGCAAGGCCCAGTACTGCCGCTCGACGACGCCTTTCCGGCCCATCGTGAGGGTGTGCCCCGGCAGCAGCTCCCGCATGTCCCGGAAGACCGCCTGTCCGGGGATCTTCGCGGTGGAGAACAGCTCCCGCAGGCAGTCCGCGTCGACCACGGGCCGGACCAGGCCGCTGGCGAGCAGCGCCTTGGGTTCGGAGCCGAACAGCAGGCCCTCGGGCAGGCGGCTGTAGAAGACCGGCTTGATGCCGATGCGGTCGCGCGCCAGGAACAGCTCCTCGGTGCGCAGGTCCCACACCGCGAAGCCGAACATGCCCTCCAGGCGCTTCGCGCAGTCCGCACCCCATTCCAGGTACGAACGCAGCACCACCTCGGTGTCGCTGCGGGTACGGAAGCGGTGGCCCCGCCGCTCGAGCTCACCGCGCAGCTCCCGGAAGTTGTACACCTCCCCGCTGTAGGTGAGCACGGCGATGGTGCGCCCGTCCTCCTCGGCCGTCATCGGCTGGATCCCGCCGGCCAGGTCGATGACTGAGTTGCGGGTGTGGCCCAGGCCCGCATGCGCGCACACCCACACGCCTCGCGCGTCCGGGCCGCGGTGGGACAGGGAGTCCGTCATGGCGTCAACAGTGGCCCGCTCCTGTGTCAGGTCCCGTCCGAAGTCCACCCAACCAGCGATACCGCACATGCGAGTCCCTTCCAGTCTTCGGCCCGTGGCGCATAGGTCCATATTGGAGTTGTCTGGATGGCCCGCCCGGCGGTCCACGGACGCGACCGTCCCGGCACCGTCGGATGGGCAGCTAGGCAGGCAGCCCCTCGACCGCGTGGAACAGGAAGGGGCAGGAGAGCGACCTCGCCTCACCGAGCCGCAGGCCCGCGTTGGCGAAGAGCCGTTCGTGCTCGGCGAGGGTCCGGATCGCGCCCGGGCACATCACCATCATCTCGATGTCCTGGATGGCCACTGCCAGGGCCTCGCCCGGGTCCTCGGTGGCCTTGCCCTCCGGCATGAGCGAGGTGAGCACGACCACCCGGCCGTCCGGGCCCATCGCGTCCCGGCAGTTGCGCAGGATCCGTTGGCAGGACTCGTCATCCCAGTCATGCAGGACGCTCTTCAGCAGGTACGCGTCGGCACCCGCCGGAACCGACTCGAAGAAGTTACCCGCGACGATGTCGCACCGGTCGGCGACTCCGGCCTGCCGGAGGATCTCGGGTGTCTCGGCGAGCCCGTCCTCGGCGTTGAAGAGAGTGCCCCGCAGGCCCGGGTTCGCGGCGAGCACCGCGGCGAGGAACGTGCCGTTCCCCCCGCCCACGTCGACCACGCGGGAGAACCTGCTGAAGTCATAGTTGGCGAGGATCGACGGGAGCTGAGCCGCCGTGCCGGTCGCCATGGTGGCGTGGAAGTATCCCGCCAGCTTCGCGTCGCGCTGCAGGTAGTCGAAGACGCCCATGCCGTTGACGATGTCGAATGCCGGCTGTCCACTGCGGACAGCCTCCTCCAGGGCGCCCCAGGCGCGCCACACCGCCAGGTGGCTGTGCATCGCGTCGTGCAGGCCCGCCTGCCATGGGGAGTCGCTACGGAAGATCCGGCCGACCGTGGTGAGCTCGAACAGGCCGCCGTCGGTCGCGCCGAGGACCCCTACCGCGGTCGCCGCGCGCAGCAGCCGCTGCAGGCATCGCGGGTCGGCGCCCGTGGCCGCCGCCAGCTCGTCGGCGGTCTTGGGCGAGTCGAGCAGGTCCGGAATGCCCAGCCGGGCGGTGGTGCCGGCGATCTGGGTAAGCGCGAAGCCAAAGATGACCGGAAGGAACTGCTCGGTCTCCGGCAGCTGCTCGGTTGGCTTGGTCATCAGAAGTCCCCATCGTCGCAGGTACGGCAGACGGGCGCGCACTGGCAGGCGGGCCCTGGGTCGCCACGCTGCCCGGTGCGGGTCAACACCCCCTCGAACCCCGCTCGAACGCCCGCCAGGCGCGTAACGGCGGCTAGCCACCGCTGGACCGCGGCTCCGCCGGCTCCACATAGGTTCAACCGGTCTTCGAGCTACCCTCCAGCGAAGATCGGCACCGTGACCGACGAACAGACTCTCCTCCGGACGAGCCCGGCAGGTGCCATATGCGCGTGACAGCCAACTCCGCTACCTGCATCGTCAGCAGCCTATGCGTCTACCGTGCCCCTGCCGTCTTCGACCAGGACGACGACGGGCGGGTCACCGTGCTCGACCCGCATCCACCCGCGGACCTGCACGAGGATGTCCGGCGCGCCGTACGCGGCTGCCCCACCCAGTCCATTCACATCGACTCTGAAGAATAGGCTCCCGACCATGGACGCCGAGTCCGAGCGGATGCCGTTCCCCCCAACCGACCTGGCCGGGCTCGATGTGGACCCGTCCCTGGCGCAGCTGCGCAAGGACCCGGGCATGTGCCAGGCCGTACTGCCGTACGGGAAGCCCACCTGGCTGGCGGTCCGGCACTCCGACGTCAGGACGGTCCTCGCGGACAAGCGCTTCAGCCGTGCTGCGGCCGTAGGGCCGGACGAGCCACGGATCCTCCCGTTCATCCAGAAGGCGAACCTGCTCATCGTCACGGACGCGCCGGAGCACAACCGGCTGCGGCAGCTGCTGGCCTCGTCGTTCACCGTACGCGGCGTCGAGCGGCTCCGGCCGCGGGTCGAGCAGATCGTCGACGGCCTCATCGACGACATGCAGCGCACCGGACCGCCGGCCGACCTGATGCGGTCGTTCGCACTGCCCCTGGCGGGTCTCGTGATCTGCGAGCTGCTGGGCGTGCCGGAGCCGGAGCGGCCACGGTTCCTGGAGATGGTTGACAGCTTCTCGGTGCCTGCGCTCGCCGAGCTGACCGGCGAGCAGATCATGAAGATCGGCCACGAGCTGCGCGGCTACCTGGTCGGGCTGGTCGGGCGGCGGCACAGCGAACCGGGCGAGGACCTGCTGAGCACGCTGGTCCGCGACACCGGGCTCACCGATGACGAGCTGGTCGCGATCGCGATCACCGTGCTCATCGCAGGCCATGAGGCGACGGCTGACGAGATAGCCAACTTCGCCTACCTGCTGCTGACAAACCCGGACCAGCTACGGCAGCTACGCGAGCAGCCGGACCTCATGCCCTCCGCCGTGGAGGAGATGCTGCGGTACGTGCCGCAGGGCGTCGGGACCGGGCTGCCCCGGCGCGCCACCGAGGATGTCGAGGTCGGCGGTGTCCTGGTCCGGGCCGGAGAGTTCGTGCTGCCGGTGATGACAGCGGCGAACCACGACGAAGCGGTGTTCCCCGACGCGAGCCGCATCGACCTCACCCGGCCGGGCAACCCCCACCTCAGCTTCGGCTACGGGGTCCATCGCTGCCTGGGCGCGGCTCTGGCCAGGATGGAGCTACAGATCGCGGTCGGCTCACTGCTGCGGCGCTTCGCCGGCCTGCGGCTGGCCGTACCGGCCGGCGAGGTCACCTGGTGCAAGGGCGGGCTGGTACGCGCTCCGCTGACGCTCATGGTCGCCTGGTGACCCATCCCGCCCGCCAACACTGACCACGACCGCCGGAGGAGTCCCGTGCAGACCTTCAACGTCGACAAGGCCGCGCTCGAGCCGGCGTACGGCATCCACATCGGACGGTGGTCTCAATACGGCGACCTCGGTAGGCTCCCGTTCGACGCGATGTGGTGCCAGGTGCCGGCCGGCTCCGACAGCGCCGAGGACTGCCACCCCGAGGTGGAGCTGGCGATCGTGGTGGGTGGGGCGGCCACCTTCACCGTGGACGGCCGGGAGGTCCCCGCGCCGACCGGCACCGCGGTGCTCCTGCAACCGGGTGAGCGGCACGTCATCCACGCCCACGGCGAGCCGGTGCGGATCCTGAGCATCTACTGGCTGCCGGAGGCGGCCGAGACCGACTGACTCATCCAGGAGGAAGACATGACCGTACCCCGCGTGGCGCTGGTGACCGGCGCCAACCGCGGCATCGGCTACGCAGTCGCCGCCGAGCTGCGCTCCCGCGGCCTGCGGGTGGTGGTCACGGCGCGGGACCCGGACGCCGCGGCACAGGCGGCCGCGGCGCTGGGGCCGGAGGTAGGTGCGCACGCACTGGACGTCACCGACCCCGAGAGCGTACGGCTGGCGCACAAGCAGGTGGGCCCGGTCGACGTGCTCGTCTCCAACGCCGGGATCCTCCTCGACGGCGGAGCCGACCCGCTGTCGGTCTCGCTGGACCTGGTGGAGCGGACGTTCGCGGTGAACCTGCTGGGCTCGTGGCGGGTCGCGCAGGCGTTCGTGCCGGACATGGTGCGCCGCGGCTGGGGACGGGTGGTGTTCGTCTCCAGCGCCACCGGCTCGTTCAGCATCGGGCTGTTCGCCCGGACGCCCGGATACTCGGTCTCGAAGACCGCGTTGAACGGGCTGACCACCATGCTCGCAGCCCAGACCAAGGGCACCGGCGTGCTGGTGAACGCGGTGAACCCCGGCCAGACCCGGACCAGGATGATGCCGACGGCCGAGCAGACGCCGGAGCAGGCGGCGCGCGACATCGCTGACGCGGCGACGCTGCCGGACGACGGCCCCACCGGCGCCTTCCTGCGTGGCCAGCGGACGCTTGGCTGGTAGGCCCAAGGCGGTCGCCAGACGAGCAGGCGCCCGGGGCCGCGTCCCAGAGACGGGGGCAGGCACCGGTCGGCGCGAGGCGATCCGGAGACGGGCGCTGCGCGGTCAGGAGAGCGCGCCGTCGACCGCGATGGTCGCGCCGGTGACGTACCGGGACAGGTCGCTGGCGAGCCAGAGCACGGCTCCGGCGACCTCTTCCGGCTCACCGACCCGGCCAAGCGCGGTGATCTGCGCGAACCGGGTGCGCAGCGCGGCGGACTGCTCGGGCGGTAGGCGGCCCAGCACGTCGGTGGCGATGATGCCGAGGGCGAGGATGTTGAACCGGATGCCGCGCCGGCCGTACTCCTTGGCCAGGGAGCGGTTCAGCGCCGCGAGCCCGCCCTTGGTGGCGGTGTAGTGCGCCCGCATCGGCACCCCGAGCTCCACCGCCTTGGTGCCCAGGCTGATCACTGACGCGCCTTCGCCGAGCAACGGCAGCGCGCGCTGGACCACGAGGACGACGGCGGTGAGGTTGGTGTCGACCATCCGCCGCCACTCCTGCGGGGTCAGCTCCTCGAAGGGCAGCTGGTTCTGCGCGGACGCGTTGTTGACAACCACGTCGAGCCGGCCGAACCGGTCGCGCACCTCGTCGAGCAGAGCCTGGACCTGCTCGGCGTCTGCCAGGTCGGCGCGCATCACCTGGTGGTTCCCGCCAAGCTCCGTCAGCTCCCGCCGCAACGACTCGGCCGGCTCGCTCTCCCGCAGGTAGCAGGTGACCACGTCCACGCCGGCTCGCGCCAGAGCCAGCACCGTGGCCCGCCCGATGCCGCGCGTACCGCCAGTCACCAATGCCTTCCGGCCCCGCAGACCCAGGTCCATGCGCACTCCTCCCCGCGCACAGCCTGTTGCGGGGCGCTCGAGCGGGGCTCGACGACGGCTGGGCGCCCGGGCGGGAAGGGCGGCCCGGGGCCGCCCCCTTGACCTCGTCTCGAGCAAGGTTCGACAGCACCGGCGAACGCTGGCCGCGTCGACCTGCGTCCGCAGCGCTACTGGGAGTGTCCACTATGAGCAACCAGACCGCAGAACTGCCAGAGATGGGGAAGATCCTGCCGCTCGTCTTTGGTTTTGCGATCTCTCAGATTGCCGGCACCACCTCACGACTGGGTGTCCCAAAGCTGCTCAGCGAGTCGGCCAAGACCGTTGCGGAGCTGGTCGCGGAGACGGGCACCGACCCGCGGTACATGTCCCGGCTGCTCCACGGGGCCGCGGCGGTGGGGATGCTGGAGCGCACGACCGACGGCCGGTACGCGCTGAGCCCGACCGGCCGCATCTACCTGGACGACGCGCCGTGGCAGGCGAGCGTGCACGACGCGTGGTACAGCCACCCGGCCGTGTGGCAGGCGTTCGGGGCGCTCGACGAGGCCGTACGCGCTGGAAAGCCGTCCTTCAACCTCGTGCACGGCACCAGCTTCTTCGACTACCTCGCCCGGGACCCGCAGCTTGCGGACAACTTCCACCGGTCGATGGCGACCAACACGACATCCAACCACGCCCCGATCATCGAGAACTACGACTTCAGCCGCTTCGCGCACGTCGTCGACGTCGGTGGGGGCAACGGCGCGCTGGTGGCATCGATCCTGGCCGCACACCCCGAGCTGCGCGGAACAGTGTTCGACACGGCTCTCGCCGTGGCGGACGCGCCCTCGGTGCTGCACGACGCGGGCGTGTCGGACCGCTGCGACGTGGTTGCGGGCGACTTCTTCAAGTCGCTGCCGCAGGGAGCCGACGCGTACCTGTTGAAGAACGTCCTTTGTGACTGGGACGACGAGTCGTGCGTACGAATCCTGGAGGCCTGCCGCAGGGCGATGTCCGCGGACGCCCGGGTAGTGGTGCTGGACTCGCTGGTCCCGGAGGAGGGGACCACCGGACATCCGGACGAGGTGCTGGCCGCCGCAGTCCGCAACGCAGCCATCATGGTGGTCTTCCCCGGCCTGGACCGGACCCTCGCGGAGTTCGAGCGCCTGTTCGCAGCCGCCGGGTTCAAGGTCGGTGAGGTCAAGCCGCTGCACAGCTCGTTCACCTTCCACGCCATCGAGGCGCTGCCCGCCTGAGCCCCACTTGCCCGGTTAGCCCATTCAGCCAACCCCACGACTTCCAAGATCACGATCGCGACAGGAACTGTCTGGGTGCGACTGCGGTCACCGCGCCGGAGTAATGCGCAAGGCGCGAAGCGCGGCTGGCCCACCACCTGACCGGCACCGTGGCTTTGCTCCTCTGGACGCCGAGGATGTTAGTCCTACTATGATTAACATCAGATCGGCCATCCACCACGTGAGGACACCCCATGGCGGGCTCGGCGACCCAACCCCCTCGGCGGTCCCCGCTGGCAATGGCCGTGCTGCTCCTGCTCGGCGAGGAGCCGATGCACCCGTACGGCCTGCGCCAGCGGATCCAGGAGTGGGACAAGGACCGGGTCATCAACGTGACCCAGCGCAACGCCATCTACCAGACCATCGACCGGCTCGCCCGCAGCGGCCTGATCCGGCTCCGCGAGACGACGCGCCAGCCCAAACGGCCGGACCGGAGCGTCTACGAAGCCACCCCGGAGGGCGTGGCCACGGCCAAGCGCTGGCTGACCGAGATGCTGTCGGTCCCGATCGCCGAGTACCCGGCCTTCCCGGCCGCGCTCGCCTTCATCCAGTCACTCCCCCGCGCGGGTGCGCTGGCCGCTCTCGATGCGCGGGTGGCCGCGCTGGAGTCGAGCATCAACCAGATGGTGACCGAGGTCGAGGCGCGGGTCGCCACGGTGCCTGGCGGGGTGGACCGGATCTTCCTGGTCGAGGTGGACTACCAGCGCGCCATGTGGGAGGCCGAGCTGAGCTGGGTCCGCGGCCTGGTAGACCACCTGCGCGCCCGGGAGGGCAGCCGGCACAGCGTGGGCTAGCGCGTCTGCACCGCCTCAGCCAGGGTCCGGACCAGCGCATCTCACGGCCTCAGCCCGGACCTGGCAGCCGTGACAGCTGCGCCTCGGTGAGGGCGTCAGCGAGGGGTCCGGTCAGGAGGAGGCCGTAGCGGACGAGGGAGACGTACCGGGACGTGACAAAGTCGTGGAACCCGTCCGTCATCGGGTCCCTCCAGTGCCGGCAGCCTGCGCAGCTGGGATGGCGAAGAACGGCCGTAAAGGTGACGACCCACCTCGACCGGGTCTCGAGACCGGCGGCACACGATACTTACGGCCCGGCAGGGCGCCGGGGCGGCGAGGCGGGAGAGGCCATGGCGAAGCGGCGGTGGGCTCGGCTCGCCTGGGCCCTGGCCCGCGAGTGCGCGGCCGGGTTGGCGCACTTCGGCTACCTGCTGGTCGCGGTCAGCCCGCACCTGCTGGACGGCCCCCCGCCGGCCCGGGCCGCCCGACCACGACAGGTGCCGTCGCCGGCGGACCCGCCCGGAACCGCCGCGGACCACCCGGCGCCGGCGGGTGGCTACGCGGGGCTTGCGGGCGACCGTCCCGGGCCGCCTGAGGGCCACCCGGAACGGCTTGCCACCCATCCCCTCTCGCCGGTGGAACGGGAGCTGTGGGCGCAGCTGGACTGACCGCCGCGCCCACCCCTCACCACTCGACCGGGATCGTGTCGAACGCCGCGAGGAAGGCGCCGACCGGGCGTACCAGCTCGTCCTTTGGCACGGCCAGGCGCAGCTTGGGGAACCGGCGCAGCAGACCCTCGGTCGACACCTGAAGCTCGATGCGCGCGAGCGCCGCGCCGGCGCAGTAGTGGATGCCGGAGCCGAACGACATGTGGTGGTTCTCGGTGCGCCTGATGTTGAGCGTGTACGGGTCCTCGAACTCGCTTTCGTCCATGTTGGACTCCACCGACAGCAGCACGGTCGAGCCCTTGGGGATCACCGAGCCGTCGACGAGCTCGATGTCCGCCAGGGCGTAGCGCAGCGAGCCGAGCGACGTGCCCATCAGCTGGTAGCGCAGCAGCTCCTCGACCGCGCTGGGCACCAGCGAGAGGTCACCCTTGATCTCGTCGACCACCTGCGGCTGGCTCAGCAGCAGCGCCATGCTCGTGCCGATCTGCGACGCGGTGGTGACGTACCCGGCGATCAGCAGGGTGCGCACCCAGTGCTGGAGCTGGTAGTCGTTGAGCCGGTTGTTGTCCGTCTCGTTCACCCGGATCAGGTCGCTGATCAGGTCCGGTCCCAGGTTCTGCCGCTTGAAGGCGACCAGCTCCTCCAGGTACGCCCACAGCCCGGACCGGCACTCCTCGACCTCCTCGGCGGAGAGCTTGGTGACGGAGAGGAAGCCGTCGATCATGCGGCGGAACTTGTCCATATCCTTGGGCGGCACGCCGAGCATGTGGCAGATGATCCGGATCGGCAGCGGGAAGGCGAACGCCTCCATGAGGTTGGCCGGGCGCGGGCCGGCCTCCATCCGGTCCATCAGCTCCTCGGCGATCTCCCAGGCCAGCGGGCGCAGGGCCTCCAGGCGCCGGGCGGCGAAGGCGCGGGTCAGGATGCTGCGCTCCTCGAGGTAGCGAGGAGGGTCGCTGTCGATGTTGGGGTCGCCGAACAGCTCGTTGTTCGGCGAGATCCGCGAGGTGGGGTAACGGGCGGTGTTGCGGCTCAGCCGCTCGTCGGAGAAGAGGGCCTTGACGTCGCGGTAGCGCGTGACGAGCACCGCGGGGTCGCCGCTGGGTAGCGCGATCTCGACGAGCGCCTTCTGGCGGAGGGTCCGCCACTGCTCCGGAACCGCTAGCGGAGGGTCCCAGGGAAAGGGGTAGCTGACCGGGTCAGACGAACTCACGATGCACCTCTCCTGGGTCGGACCGAGTGCCTGGAACGGACCCGAGTGCCTGGTACGGGCCGGTGCCGGGGACAGGCGGGGTGCCTGGGGCACAGGCTCGTCCCGGCGAGCCACAGTCTGGCCGTCCGGGCTGGGGTGAGGCTCGAGGACACCTCGACGCCCGTGCGGCCTGGCCGCATCGAGCGATCCTCCACGGCTGGATGCGAGGGTGGCCCGGGACCAGCGCGCCACGGACACGGCCGCGCTAGGGCCGCCGCCACGGCGGCGGCGCTGCGGGAGAGGGGCACCAGGATGACCGTACCGGCACTGGACGTCAACACGGCCGGCGGGCTGATCCAGCTCGGCAACCTCTTCGGCCCGGCCAAGGCGGTGCTCACCGCCGTCCAGCTCGGCCTCTTCACGACCCTGCACGGGCATCCGTCCACCGCGGAGGACATCCGGTCCCGGCTGGGGCTGCACGGCCGGGGGCTGCCCGACCTCCTGCACCTGCTCACTGCGCTGGGCCTGCTGGAGAAGGAGGACGGCCGGTTCCGCAACGCCCCCGGCGCAGACCGCCACCTGGTACGCGGTGGCGACTGCTACGTCGGTGGCTTCCTGTTCGGCGCCGACCTGACCCTCTACCCGGTCTACGGCCGGCTGGCCGAGGCGCTGCGCACCGGGCGGCCGCAGGCCGACGGCGACTTCGAGGGCATGCTCAACGACCCGGAGGCGCTGGGCCATTTCGTACGGATGATGGACGGCGCCAGCCAGTCCCTCGGCACCGGGCTGAGCACCGCGGTCGACTGGGGCGGCTACCGGTCCGTGCTGGACGCGGGCGGCTGCCGGGGCACGGTGGTGAGCCAGCTGGTGGCGGCGCACCCCCACCTGATGGGGCACGTGTTCGACCTGCCGCAGATCGAGCCGTTCTTCCACGAGCACGTGGGCGAGCTGGGGCTGGCTGGCAAGGTGCTGTTCCATCCGGGTGACTTCTTCCGCGACCCGCTGCCAGGCGCCGATGTCGTCGTCTACGGTCACATCCTGCACGACTGGAGCCCGCAGCAGCGTGACCATCTGGTACGCCAGGCGTACCAGGCGCTTTCCCCCGGCGGTGCGCTGCTGGTCTACGACCGGATGCTCCCGCCCGGACGGGACGATGTGGACAGCCTGGTGGCCAGCCTGAACATGCTGCTGCTCACCGAGGGCGGCGGAGAGTACACCGTGGCCGAGGTGAGCGAGCTCGCCACGGCCGCCGGCTTCGTCTCCATTGTGGACCAGAAGCTTGGCACCCAGGAGACCCTGGTGGTGTGCCGCAAGCCGCCCGCCTGACCGGCCGGCGGGACGGTCAGGCGAGCCGGCTCGTGGACCGCGCCAGCCTTCGCGGCCGCGCGCCAGCGTTGGTGGACCGCGCGCCAGCCTTACCGGCCGGCGCCGGAGGAGACGGTCTGCTCCAGGTCGCCCACCACCGCCGCCGGGGACGGCTGGCTGCGCATCTCCTCCTGCACGTGCCGCGCCGCGGCCCGCGGTGGCCCGCTGGCGAGCAGCCGCTCGACCTCGTCGCGCAGGTGGCCGGCTGTTGCCTCGTCCCGGGTGAGCACCTCGCCGGCGCCGGCCGCGAGCACCCGCGCGGCGTGCCCGGCGTGGTCCGGCAGCTGCGGCACCAGCAGCATCGGCACACCGGCGTGCAGGCTGGTGAGCACGGTCCCGGCGCCGCCGTGCGCGACGACCAGGTCACAGTCGCCGACCACGTGCTGCAAGGGCACGTCGACCAGGACGTGCACGCTGCCGTCCACCGCGCCGAGCAGTGACCGCTGGCCGGCGGAGACCACCGCCACCACCTCCACGCCGGTGCCGCGCAGCGCGCTGACGACCTCGCCGGCGAGGAAGTAGTCCGGGGACAGCCGGGCCATGGTGTGCCCCCACGTCACGCAGACCCGGGGCCGGCCGGCCCGCTCGGGCAGCGGCGCCGGCACTACGCCGGGCCCGTTGAACGGGGTATAGCGCATCGGCACCCGCCGGTAGTCCGCGGGCAGCGCCAGGCTCGGCGGCGTCGGGTCGACCGTGACGGCGCCGAAGGGCTCCAGGTCTGACACGCCGTGCCGGGCCGCCAGCGGGGCGAGCAGGTCCGGCAGCATCGGCCGGGCGCGGACCATCAGGTCGGCGCCGTAGAGATGGCGTACGGCGGGCACGCCCGCCGCGGCGGCGGCGACCGGCCCGGCCAGCGCCGTCGGCTCGTACACCACGACATCCGGCCGCCAGGACTTGGCCAGGTCCACCAGACCGTCCACCATGGACTCGGCGTTGGCGAGGAACATCTGCATCACCCGCGGGCCGCGGCCGGTGCGCGGCGCCTGGCCGTCGGCGCCGGAGCTCGCGGCGGACGGCAGCACGTACCCGCGGACCATCTCGACGGCGTCGACGTCCACGCCGACCGCCACCGCCGGCAGGCCGGTCCGGACGATGTCGTCCAGCAGCGCGGGCTGGCTGGCGACCACGACGTCGTGGCCGGCGGCGCGGCAGGCCCAGGCCAGGGGCACGAGCGCGTAAAGGTGTGACGGCCAGGCCCAGGTGGTGAAGAGCACCCGCATCGCACAGACTCCTTCGCTCGCCGCTCGACCGTGCTGGTCCACCCTGTCCAGCCGGGCTCACGGTCGGCTCGAGAACCACTCGGCCCGGCCGCCCGAGCGCGCCGCGCCACCAACCGCGTACGAACGGCGCTCGAGTCACCAGCCCCATGCTGCGCGGCATGGTAAACGCGACCACGAGCCAGCAGACCAGGCCGCTGCGCGCGGAGCTGACCGAGATCGTCGAGCGGGGAGCCCAGCGGAACAAGGAGCACCCGTACTACCGCGCCCTTCGCGACGGCTCGCTGCCCGGCATCGTCTATGCCCACTTCTCCCGGCAGGACTCGTACTACGTCCTGCCCAGCTACGGCAAGGCACACGCCCGGTGCGCCGGGGTGGCCCGCGAGCTGGCGCACGCCCGCTTCCTGGGCCGGATGGCCGCGATCTGCCTGGACAACTCGGTCGCCGACGGACGGGAGCTCGAGGCGACGGCGAGAAGGCTGGACCTGCCGGTGGACCCGGCTGGCGAGCGGCCGCCGATCGCGCCCGCCACACTGAGCTACACGAGCTTCCTCACCGCCGCCAGCGTGACCTCGTTCACCGCCGGGCTGGGCGCGCTGCTGCCGTGTGCCTGGCTGCAGTGGCTGGTCAGCGAGGACCTGCTGGCCCGGCACGAGCCCGGCTCCCGGTACGCCGAGCTGATCCGCACCTCGCACCCTGGCGAGCCCTTCCGCGAGCTGGTGGAGGAGTTCCTGACCGTGGTCGACGAGGTCGGGGACGGCTGCTCGGCCGCCGAGCGCGAGGAGCTGGTCCGCCACGTCGAGTACGCCGTCCGGTACGAGTGGGCGCTGGTCGAGGCCGCCTGGCGCCTGGAGTCCTGGCCGCTATGACGCCGTTACCCCAAGGAGTGTGAGATGACCGAGGCACCCGCTGCCCCCCGCACCGCGCAGGACCTGGCCGCCGCCGTCGCCCGGGACGGCGTCCAGTTCCTGCTGGTGATGTTCGTCAACCTCTACGGCAAGCCGTGCGCCAAGCTGGCGCCGGTGGCAACCCTCGACCAGCTGCTCGCCGACGGGCTCGGCTTCGCCGGTCACGCCGCGGACGGACTGGGGCAGTCCCCCGCCGACCCCGACGTGGTGGCGATCCCGGACGTCTCGTCATACGTCAAGGTCCCGCTACAGCCCGGGCTCGGCATCGTGCAGTGCGACCTGTACGTGGAGGGCCGGCCGTGGCCGTACGCGCCCCGCAACATCCTGCGCACCCGGCTGGACCGGCTCGCCGAGCAGTCCATGGCGTTTCGGGTCGGGGCGGAGCCGGAGTACTTCCTGGTACGGCGCACGCCGGCCGGCGGGATCGAGATCGCCGACGAGCTCGACACCGCCGCCTCCCCCTGCTACGACGCGCACGCGGCGACCCGGGCGCTGGACCACCTGAGCACGCTCAGCCGGGCAATGAACGAGCTGGGCTGGGGCAACTACTCCAACGACCACGAGGACGCCAACGGCCAGTTCGAGCAGAACTTCCGGTACGCCGACGCGCTGGCCACCGCCGACCGGGTCATCGTGTTCCGCTACCTGGCCCGGCTGGCCGCCGAGCGCAACGGCCGGATCGCCACGTTCATGCCGAAGCCGTTCAGCCACCTGACCGGCAACGGGCTGCACCTGCACATGAGCCTGTGGCGTCCGGACCCGGACGGCGACCACCCGCTCTTCGACGACCCCCGCGACGAGCACGGCCTCGGACTGTCCACAATGGGCTACCGCTTCATCGGCGGCCTGCTCGACCACGCACCCGGGCTGCACGCGCTGACCAGCCCCACGGTCAACTCGTACAAGCGGCTCGGCGCCGCGGCCGACACCCGGTCGGGATCGAGCTGGGCGCCCGGCTACGCCAGCTACGGCGGCAACAACCGCACGCACATGGTGCGCATCCCCGAGGCCGGGCGGATCGAGGTGCGCTGCGTGGACGGCGCGGCCAACCCGTACCTCGCCATGGCGGCGATCCTCGCCGCAGGCATGGACGGCGTGGAGCGCGAGATCAACCCCGGCCCGCCGGTCGACCGCAACCTGGAGCGGGTGGACGAGACCGGCGCCCGCGAGCTCGGCCTGCGCCCGCTGCCACCGACCCTGCTGCACGCCGTGGACGAGCTGGTGCGCGACGACGCGCTGCGGGCCGCGCTGGGCAAGGTGCCGGGCGGCGAGTACGTCGACTACTACGCCGCGTGCAAGCGGACCGAGTTCGCCGACTACCACCGCCAGGTCAGCCAGTGGGAGTGGGACCGCTACCTGTGACCGTACTCGCTCGGGGGACGGCCCGTGCTCCTCAGTGGACCGTCCCCAGAGTACGGGCGTGCGGGTGTGCGCCTGCCGGAACATCATGCTGTGCGCTACGCGAGCGAGGGCTGGACGGGGGTCGCGGCGCTGCCGGGGCCCAGCGGAGGCACGGGGTTTCGGCGCCGGGCCCCCCGTCCGAGGCTGGGGCGTCGCGGCGCTGCCGGACCCGGCCGGGGCGCGGAGGTCGCGGCGCTGCCGGACCTGGCCGGGGCTAGCTGGGGTCCGACCCCAACCGGCCCATGCCCGCGTCACCGACAGCCCTCCACCAGCGGCAGTGGTCCGCCACACCCTGCCCTGCCGCATCAAGCCAGACCTCGCCAAGCCAGCCATGCCGCACCAAGGTCAACTCAGTTTCAGTGAAATCGGGGTCATGCATAGCTTGGATAGGCCCAATTTCACTGACTTTGATTTGACCTTGGAGGCTGGGAGCTGGTAACTGACCATCTACTGTGGAGACGAGGTCAGCTCGCAGCGACCTCCTCGATGTAGGAGATGCCGGCCGATGAGGTCTCGTCAAAGCGCTGCCACTCCTCCCTCAGCCGCAGCCGGCCGTCGGGCAGGACCTCAGGGGTGCTCACGCACTCGCCCGCCACCACCCGACCGTCCGTGAGCACCTGCGTGTACGCCAGCCGCAGCGTCCCGTCGGCGGCGCACCGGCCGGTCAGCCGGCCCACCCGTACCTTGCCGCCGGCGAACTCCGCCCAGACGAGGTCACCCTGCTGGTGGTAGTAGCCGGTCGGGGTGCCGGAATGGGACGCGGTCTCGGCCGCTGTCGAGCGGAAGACGCGGCCGTCATAGTGGATCTGGCCACCGTCGGTGGTCCGGCCGTCGTCGTGGATTCGGTCGGTCGACCCTGCCGGTGATGCCACCTCAGCCCCCGCTCTCCGGCTCCGCCGGCTGCACGTTGTAGTTGGACCGGAAGAAGTTGTCCGGGTCGACCCGGCGCTTGACCCGGGCCAGCCGGGCGTACGCCTGCGGCCCGAAGGTCTGCCTCGCCCGGCTGCCGCCGGCTGCCTCGCCCATCACGGCCCCGCCGCCATCCGCCGCAGCCCGGCCGCCCGCCACAGCCCCGCCATCCACCGCAGCCCCGCCGCCCATCACAGCCCCGCCATCCACCGCAGGTCCGGCGCCCACGCCAGCCCCGTCACCCACGGCAGCAGCGGCGCGACCTGGCCCGCTCCGCTCTTCGGCGACGTAGTTGACGTACCCATCCCCCCAGCGGTTGTACGGCTCAGCCGCGGCAGCCACCGACCGGGCCCACGCGACCTGCTCGTCATCGGCCCCGCGCGGCTTCCAGATCGCCATCCCGGTGATGTTGAACCGAGCGCTGCGGAACGGCACCGCACTCGCCTCGGGCGGGACCCGGCGCACGGCGCCGTTCAGTGGCTCGATGAGGATGGTGTCGTTGAACGGGTCCACCCAGCGGCTCGCCCGGAACCGCTCGACCAGCGTCTCCACCAGCTCGTCCGGCAGCTCGCCGACGCAGCGGGCGCTCCAGTAGTGGCGCAGGCCGAACGGCAGGCGGCCCAGGCAGAGCTGCATCGACACGTACGTGCGCTGCTCCACCCGCCAGTCCAGCACGTCCAGGCTGCGCAGTGTCTTGTCCAGGCCGGCCCGGTACTCCTCGTCGGTGCCGCAGTAGGCCACGCTCATCACCGCCGCCGGAGCCTGGGCCGGGCCGTACCGCTCCAGCAGCAGCGTGCAGGTGAGCTCGTCCGGCGCGGCCAGCATCAGCTCCCGGAAGAGCCGCACCGCGGCGCCCATCTCCCGTTCCGGGTAGGCGACGTAGCCGCCGTAGAGCGTCTCCAGCGGGTGCACCCGCAGCCGGAACTCGGTGACCACGCCGAAGTTGTGACCCGCCCCGCGCAGCGCCCAGTTGAGGTCCGGGTCCCGCTCGGCATCGACCTCAATCATTTCACCGGCAGCGGTCACCAGCTGGTACGACACGACGTTGTCACACGTCAGGCCGTACCGTCCCATGATGTGGCCGATGCCGCCACCGAGGGTCAGGCCGCCCACGCCCGTGGTGTCGAAGGTCCCGCCCGTGGTGGCCATCCGGTAGGCGGAGGTTGCCAGGTCGAAGTCGCACCAGGTGGCGCCGCCACCGACCGCGGCGACGCGCTCCCGCGGGTCGACCGCCACCCGGTTCATCAGGCGCAGGTCGATCACGAGCCCGTCGTCGAGCGAGCCGTACCCGGCGACGTTGTGCCCGCCGCCGCGCACGGTGGTGCGTACCCCCGCGGCGCGCGCGGCCCGGACCGCCGCCTGCACCTCAGCCACGTCGCGGGGCAGGCAGATCGCCCGGGGGCGAAGGTCGTGCATGCCGTTGAAGAGCAGGCGTACGCCGTCGTACGCCGGATGGTCCGGGGTGACCACCCGGCCGGGGCATGCGGCGGCGAGGGCGTGGGCCAGCGAGTGGGTCATCCAGGGTTCCCTTCGGACGTGGCCGTCGCGGTGGTCGGGTGGGGCCTTCCTCATCAGGGCCGGTCACCGTTGCCTGAAGAGCCGGAACCGGCAGCCACCGCACCAGCTGCCACCGCACCAGCTGCCACCGGTCCGGCAGCAACCGAGCCGGCAGCAACCGAGCCGGCAGATATCGGGCTAGTGGCCGGCGTACCCGGGTCGCCGGTGAGGAGGGCCAGCAACTGGGTCGCCCGGTCGTCGCCGTCCCCAGGGCCGCCGCTGAGCAGGCACCGGGCGGCCAGGGCCGGGTCGAAATGCGGGTAGGCCAGGGCGCGCTCGGCCCGGTCCAGGTCTGCCGCGCCAGCGCGGACCGGCCGCAGCGGGCTCGGCCACTCCCTGGTCACCTCGGCGTAGCCGGCCAGCGTGAAGTCGCTGGCGTGCGGCTGCGGGGCGTCCCAGCAGAGGAACGCGCGCACCGCGCCGGGGTCGTGCTCGGCCAGGAAGTCCTGCGCCCATACCGCGTGGCGCCGGCTGGTGGAGAACTTCGCCCCGTCCAGCGTGTAGAACTCGTTGACGACGAGCCCGCCCAGCAGCTCGGGCGGGAGGCCCGCCAGCCCGAACAGCGCCGGGAACATCACCGCGTAGTAGAACGCGTTGTCGATGCCGAGGAACGCCCACAGCGAGCCCACCTCGCGCCAGGCCGCCACGTGGTCGGCGAGGGACACCGCGGTGGGGTCCAGGTGCCGGCCCACCGAGCAGAGGTAGCCCAGCCCCATCTCCGCCCACACGTCGAGGCGGTGGCCCGGCGTGCCCGGCAGCGCGATGCCCCAGTCCGTCGGGTAGGTCAACGGCATGGTCGGCAGGGCGCCCGCCAGCAGCCGGTCGATGACCTGGCGGACCCGCGGCGGCAGGCTCGCCCGGCACCAGGTCCGCATGAGCAGCTCGCGGTGGTCCTCCAGGGGCAGCACCGGCCCGCGTACGGTCACCGCCGCGCCGGCCGGCCCGCCGCACCGGGTGCACCGCGGGTCGACCAGGCCGGCCGCGGTGAGGAAGCTCCCGCACGCCTCGCAGGTGCCGCCGCTGGCCGCCTCGCCGCAGGGGCAGCGCCCGCTGACGTACGCGTGGTGCAGCGTGCCCCCGCAGGGCCCGCAGGCCGGGACAGCCCACTCCTGCACCGGCAGGGCTCCCGACGCGACCAGCTCGTCGAGGAGACGGACCACTGTGGAGCGGTATCCCGGGTCGGCCGCCGGCTCGACGAAGACGTCGTGCTCGACCCGTACCTTCGCCAGCACGTCGCGGATCAGGCGGGCGTGGTGGCGGCGCAGCTGCTCGGGGTCGGTGCCGCCGGCCCTGGCCGCGGCTAGCACGTAGTTCTGGTTGTCGTCGAGCCCGCACACGGAGATGGTCCGCTCGCCGCGCCGCCGGGCGGCGCGGACCGCGACGTCAGCGGCGACGTACGGGCCGGCGAGGTGGCCGACGTGCAGCGGACCGTTGGGGGTGGGCGGGGGCGAGATCACCACCGTGGCAAGCCGCTCCGGCCGCCCGTTGCCAGATGTGTCCACTGTGCACCTCCCGACGCACCCGGCGGCGTGGACCCGCGTGCCGCTGCGCACCGTGAGCGTTGAGCGGATCGGTCGAAGGCCACTCGAGACCCGGTTGGGATGGGTCGCCGCTTGTGTGAGCATCGCCGCATGACGGTTGACGAAGCTGTCGGCGAACGGGCGGTCACCTACCGGCCGCGTTCCATCACCACCCAGACCCTCGAAGAGGTACGCGGCTGGACCGTGAAGCGGTACGCCGTGTCCGCGCTGCGGGAGGCCCCGCCGGAGCCGGTGCATGAGCTTGCCCGCCGGGCGGTCCAGATGTCGCTGCCACCCGCCTACCCGGATGCGCTGTGCTACGCGTACAGCGTTGTCCACGAGGACGAGGACGGCTGCTACGTGGTGGTCGGTTGGTGGAGCCCCAACCGGGTCATCCTGCACACCAGGACCTGGCTCGCCGGCTGGGACGACCTGACCACGGTCACCCCGGCCGGCAACAACGCCACCGCGTGCATCTGGGAGCTGGTCCCGATGGCCCACGAACGCCAGGCGTGGGTGCGCCACGTGGTCACCAACAACCCGCCGGACCTGCCCGCATACCGTACCGACGTGGTCTCCGGCTGGTTCTAGCACGTCGGTCCAGCAACGGGCTGGCAACACCTTGAGCCCCACGCCTCTACCTGGGGCACGGAGGTCGCCGAGGCCGGCGACCCTACAGGTCATTTCGGGATAGGTCCCCCGCCGTCATGGCCGCATCACCACCAAGATCGCGACCGCGTACGCCCGGCGTGTTGTCGCACTAGACATCCGCCGCATCGATCGCGATCTTGAGGGACGGAGCAGGGGACCGAGGGGAACCGGCGCCGCGGCGGCTGAGCGGCTGATCTCGATCGCTATGCAGGTAAGCGGCGACGGCGGGGCGGGCTATGCCCACATGGTGTAGACCTGCTCATCCCGGATGGTGAAGACGGCGCGGTCCAGGAGACTGTTGAGGATCACCGCGCTGCGCACGGACAGCAGGCTCAGGTTGGGGTCGGCCAAGCCGTGGCTGACCCGGCTGCGGTTCTGCACGAAGATCTTGTGCTGCTGTCCATACTTCCAGCGCACCGAGTAGTCCTGCTCGACAACTGGCTCGCCCGCGGTGTTGAGCTCCACGAGCTCGCCGAGGCCCTGGGCGAAGGGCAGCGGGCAGAGCCGGCGGCCGGTCGCGAGGACGACCAGCCGGGCGGTGTGCCGCTCGCTGCCGCCGGACCCGCGCCGGCACCAGACCGTCACGCAGCCGCCGCGGCTGTTGGCCTGCACCACATCGCGGCCGGGCAGCATCATCACCGGCGCGCGCCCCTCGCGCAGGTACGCCTCGTAGTTTGACCGGTAGATCTCCTGCAGCGTCTCCATGGACACGCCGTCGCTGGTCAGCGTCTGCTCGGAGAGGTAGGCGTGGCGCACGTCGTCCGGCAGGTTGAAGAAGAAGCGCTGGTACGTCGGGCGGTAGAAGTCGTTGGCCGGCGGCGAGTCGTCCAGCGGCGCGAACCAGTGCCGGCGGCCCAGCCAGCGTATGTCCCGCGCGCCGTGGTGCAGCAGCGTCAGCACCGCCTCGGCGCCGGTCTGCCCGCCGCCGACCACCATCACCTGGCCGCAGGTCCTACGGTCCAGTGTGGACAGCTTACGCTCGAGGTGCTCGGCGAGCACCACGCCGTCCAGCGGGCGCTCACCGAAGCACGGCGGGATCTCCGGCCGGGTGCCCAGACCCAGCACCAGGTGGTCGGCCGTGGCCACCGGCCCGTGCGGACCCAGCAGCACGAAGCGGTCGGTGAAGTCGACCTCGGCGACGTCGACGCCGTACCGGACCGTGCCCAGCTCCTGGGCTGCCCAGGCCAGGTAGCGGGTGTACTCGATCCGCGGGATGGCGGTGAACTGCGCGTTCAGGAACGCATAGATCCGTCCCGTCTGGACCAGGTAGTTCAGGAAGCTGAGCCGGTTGCGCGGGTCCACCAGGGTCACCAGGTCCTTGACCCACGACGTCTGCAGGCGGGCGCCGGGGCCCAGCAGGCCCGGGTGCCAGGTGGGCGCATCCTGGCGCTCGTAGAGAGCCACCCCGCCGGGGACGATCTCCTCGCCCAGCGCGGCGACGCTGAGGTTCGCCGGGCCGGCGCCGATGCCGGCGGCGAAGTGGTGCGGGGGCGTCGCGGCGGACATGGCACCTCCAGGTATGCGGCGCACGGCTCGGGACAGTGGCGTACGGACCTTGCTTCGGGGGCGCCGCGCCCTAGAGCGGGATGTTGCCGTGGGCTCCACGCCCGACCGGAGCCGCGGCAAGGGCCTGCGCGACCCGGGTACGGGTGTGCCGCGGCTCGATGACCGCGTCGACGAACCCGCACTCCAGGGCCCGGCCCACCCCGCCGGCGGCGCGGACCTGCTCCTCGATGAGCCGGGCCCGTACCGCCTCCCGCTGGTCCGGAGGCGTCGCGGCGAGCGTGCGGCGGTGCATGACGTTGACCGCGGCGCTGGCACCCATCACCGCGACCTCCGCGCCGGGCCAGGCGAAGACCGCGGTGGCGCCCAGCGACCGGGAGTTCATCGCCAGGTACGCCCCGCCGTACGCCTTGCGGGTCACCAGCGTGACCCGGGGCACCACCGCCTCGGCGAAGGCGTGCAGGAGCTTCGCCCCCCGGCGGACCACCCCGTCCCACTCCTGGCCGAGCCCGGGCAGGTAGCCGGGCACGTCCACCACCACGATCAGCGGCACGCCCAGCGCATCGCACATCCGGACGAACCTGGCCGCCTTCTCCGCGCTCGCGGCATCCAGGCAGCCGCCCAGCCGCAGCGGGTTGTTGGCGACAACGCCGACGGTGCGCCCGGCGAACCGGCCCAGCGTGGTCACCATGTTCGGGGCCCATCTCGCGTGCAGCTCCACCCCGGGCGCGTCCAGCAAGGCCGCGACCAGCGGCTTGACGTCGTACGCCCGGTTGGAGCGGTCGGGCAGCAGGCTGCCGAGGTCGGTGTCGTCGCCCTGCTCGACGGCGGCCAGGCGGCCCTGGTCGCCGAGCAGGGCCGCCAGCGTCCGGGCGACGCCGACGGCCGACTCGTCGTCCCGAGTGGTCACGTGCACCACGCCGGACCGGCGCCCGTGGGGCTCCGGGCCGCCCAGCCGCGCCATGTCGACGTCCTCGCCGGTGACGCTGCGGACGACCTCCGGGCCGGTGACGAAGATCCGGCCGTTGTCGGACATCACCACGATGTCCGTGAGCGCCGGACCGTACGCGGCACCGCCCGCTGCCGGGCCCAGCACGACGGAGATCTGCGGTACCCGCCCGGACGCCCGGACCATGGCGGCGAAGACCTGGCCCACGCCGTCGAGGGCGACCACGCCCTCGGCCAGCCGGGCCCCGCCGGAGTGCCAGAGGCCCACCACGGGGATGCCTTCGCGTACCGCCGCGTCGATCGCGTCCACGATGCGGCGGCAGCCCTGGTCGCCCATTGCCCCGCCCATCTTCGTGGCGTCGGTGGCGTAGGCGACCACCGGCGTCCCCTCCACCATCCCCCGGCCGCTCAGCACACCGGACCCGTCGCGGGGTGCCAGCAGGGCCAGCGTCGCCGGGTCGAACAGCGAGCGGAGCCGCACCTGCGGGTCGCGGTGGTCGGTGGCGACGTGCTCCACAGGTGTGGATGTGAGGGTCACTCCAACCTCCAGGCTCGAAAGAGGGCCGCCGGTCGGTTCTGGGGCACGTGCTAGCGGTGGCCGCAACCGCGCCAGCGCCGACCAGCGTGGCGTGGACCACTCGAACGTCGGTCGATGAGGCATCTGAGACCTGCGGCCGGGTCGTACGCCGCCTGGCCCACGCTCGGCTGTGCGGCTCGTGGCCGGCTCGAGCGCCGCTGGCGAGAACTCGCCACCGCCACCGGCTGGCCGGTAGCTGGGCCATGCGGCCGAAGACAGCCGGCGGCAGGGCCAACTCTGGGACTGGTTTCCATTCACGGGAAACGAGGCAGGACAGAAATCAGGGCGACAACAATCACGTATCGTGGCCAGCCTCCAGCGATGTGATCCATTTACCGAGGTCTACGAGTCTACCGTCACCCGATGAGTAACCGACGGTAGTCGAGGGACGCCGTTACCCTCTGGATCATCCAAAATTGTCCGGTGCGGCAGGTCTGTGCCGAGAAAGTCGGGCATGAGGGCGGCAGGAGGTCGAAAATTTACTACATTCCCCTCATGCTTACGCCATCGGCATCACTCGCCGCGGCCAGGCCCGGCTCGGCTCGTCCCAACACCCACCCGGTTTGCTAAAACTTTTACGACCGTCAATGGTCGAACGTCGCAGCTAGCGACCCGCTCGAGGCAAGCTCAAGGCATTGCGCGGGAGGCTACGTCCTTGCCCACGGGTGTGGAGTGCGGCATAGTTGACGGCACATTGATGGTCAACTCTGGCTAGGAAGCATGGACCGCGCGCCCTCCCCAGTCACGCGCCTTGCTTGCGGCAAGCCAGGAAAGCTGCGGCATCGGGCAAATGCATGACGCACCACGGTAAGCCGGACTCACCTGCGGGGGATGCCGTGACCTGCCTGGCACTCGCCGAGCCGCCGACCCTCCGGGGGGCGGCCCGCCGCCCCGGCCGGTCCCCGCCGCGGCGAGGGCCTGCCACACCGGCGTTGCGCCCCAGCGCGCCGAGTGCCGAACGCAGGCACACCGGCGCTCAGCTTGATCGTTCAATCGTCTGACGAGGAGCGCGCGACCAGCAAAGGATACGAACGTGGTGCAGATCAACGTGTTGGGCCCCCTGACCATCTCGGTCAATGGGGAGAGGGTGACCCTAACCGCTCCGAAGCCACGCCGGGTACTGGCACTGCTCGCCACCTCGGCGAACAGCGTCGTACGCAACGAGCAGATCATCGAGGAGCTCTGGGAGACCAGGCCGCCGGTCAGCGTGACCACCACGCTGCAGACCTACGTCTACCAGCTGCGCAAGTACCTGCGGCTGAACGCCTCCCCGCCGAGCGCCTGCGCGCCGGACGGGCGCCGCCTAGGCGGGGCGCTGCACACCTTCGCCGGCGGGTACATGCTCTCCCTCGGCCCGGACGCGCTCGACTCCCTCCAGTTCGAACGGCTCGCCCAGCGCGGCCGGGCGCAGCTCGAGGCGGGCCGGGTCGCGGAGGCGGCCGAGACGCTGCGCGCCGCCCTCGCGCTCTGGCGCGGGGCCGCGCTGGTTGACGTGAACCCCGGCCCCATCCTCCAGGTGGAGGTGCTGCGGCTCGAGGAGACGCGCAACAGCACGCTGGAGGCGAGGATCGAGGCCGATCTCCAGCTCGGCCGCCACCATGAGCTGCTCAGCGAGCTGGTGCGGATCGTCGCGCAGCAGCCGACCCACGAGGGCTTCCAGGGCAAGCTCATGCTCGCCCTCTACCGCGCCGGCCGCCGCTCCGGCGCCCTGCACGCCTACCAGCAGGCCCGCCGGGCGCTGGTCAAGGAGCTCGGGGTGGAGCCGTCCAGCGAGCTACAGCGGCTGCACCACATCATTCTCGCCGGCGAGCCGTGCCCCGGGGTGACCCGGACCGGTCCCGGGGCGCAGCAGCCGGGCGTCGAGCGGCTGCCTGAGCTGCGGGCCAACGGTGACGGCCGGCACAGCCCGGCACCTGCTGGCGCGGGGCCGGTGGCAAAGCCGGAGGACACCGACCTGGTGCCCGCCGCACGACCGGGCCAGACCCAGCCGCCGGCACGGCACGAGCAGCCGCCGGCAGGGCAGGAGCAGCCGCCGGCAGGGCAGGAGCAGCCGCCGGCAGGGCAGGAGCAGCCGCCGGCAGGGCAGGAGCAGCCGCCGGCAGGGCAGGAGCAGCCGCCGGCA
>Ga0075430_100000508_pt1 | contig 29229 bp, 28 predicted proteins | sample RhiMetdeltSRZDD4_FD_75294 | JGI IMG/M metagenome (GOLD analysis project Ga0075430, IMG submission 75294) | Populus rhizosphere microbial communities from Tennessee, USA - Rhizosphere MetaG P. deltoides SRZDD4 | ecosystem: Host-associated > Plants > Roots > Rhizosphere > Soil | place: USA... | reverse complement strand
CATATTTCGACTGGTTGTCTGACATCACGCTCTGGCCTTGCGATCGGCCTTCGCCTCTGGGGCGACACTTGGATCGGCCTCGACCCCGAACAGCTGAGCCACCTGCCTCAACCGGTCGGCGGCTTCGCCGGTAATATCGCCGCGAGCATTGAGAACATGGCAGAGGACGATGAAGGCACCGCGACGGGTCTCCTGGTCGGGCGGCAGGAGGCGCGGGATCGCCGCAAGAGTCGCTGCCTGATCGATCAGCAGCATGAAATACTGCTCGCGAATGAGGGTCTTGAACTCTGACAGTGTCAGCCGCGGCTTGTCGTCCTCCACCGCCCTGAGCCGCCTCAGCGCCGCCAAGCCCCGCTCGTCAGGTCCGCCCCGCGCCATGCCGACATAGATGAGGCCGCGCGCCAGGCATTCGCGCAAGCCCCCCGTGCCGATATGTGATTTGAGGTCGTCGATCCTTGCCTGCAGCAGCGCCTGATAGGCCGAGCTCTTCCCCGCCTTGCGCTGCGGCTGCTCGCCGGCAGGATCGATCCCCACTGCCGCCTGCAGCACCGGTGATCCATAGATCCAATGGAAGGTGCTTTCTGCAACCGCCTCGGTCATGTCGCGCCAGCTGTCCAGCGCAGCAACGATCTGCTTCGAGATTGCATCCTGGAAGGCGATGAAAGGATTGTCGGCCCGCGCCGGCTTTCGGTTCTCTCGCGCCTGATCGGCAGCAACTCTCACCAGGCCCATCATCGGATTGCCGTCGGCGAAAGCGCTGTATTGCAGCCGCAGCGGATGGCACTGTTTCATCAAGCCGGAGACCGGCGCCGGAATGCTCTGGCGGATGAGTGGCTGCATGAAAGTGCGGTAGAGCGCCAGATTGATCTCGGAGACTCGCGCCGCGGTGGCAAACCGGCGATCATCGGCCGCATCGTTTCCGCCGAGCGCACGAATGTCGTCGAGCGTCCGCGCTTCGCAGCGCATGATCCAATCGCCGCTGACATATTCCGAACCCTCCGTGCTCTCGGACTTGGGCTCGATCACCGCCTCGTAAAGGCCTGGCGGCAGCACATCGATCATGTCGATATTGCTGGAGAACTCGCCATGCTCCTTGCGCGCGACTCCAGCCGACACGAAAATGCCCAGATGCCCGATCGTATCGTGGATCGTGTAGACGATCGTCTGGCCATATGACCGGATCTCCTCGACGCTGTCATAGAGCTCGAGGATCCATCCGAGCGCCTGCTGCGGCGGCGTGATATTGTCGCCCTTCGAGCAGAACACCACGATCGGCGAGCGGATGTTGCGCAAGTCGATCGACGTCCCGTCCGTTGTTTTGATCCTCCCTGCCGCGAGATTGTTGCCGATGAACAGCTCGTCGACGATGAACTGCATCTCCTCGGCATTGAGTGTGACATGGCCGCCCCACCAGGTTTCGAAGCCGAGATAGCGCGGCGCTTCCGCGTCGATTTTAGAATAGAGATTATACTGCTTCGTCCACAGCGTGTTGGACGGGTTCTGGTTTTCGAAGTTCTGCACGAGCCAGGCGCCGTCGAACTTTCCATGACCTATGTCGCCGGTCAGCGCGGTGAGCCAGCTGCCGCCAAGGAGACCGCCGGTGTAGCGCATCGGGTACCTGCCCCGCACGCCGGCCCAGTAGGACAGGGGTGATCCGGCAAGAATTAGCGGCCCGAACAGCTCCGGGCGGAGGGCTGCCAGCATCATGATCGCCCAACCTGCCTGGCAGTTGCCGACCACGCAGGGCTTGCCGTCCGCCTCCGGATGAAGGTCGATCACCTTCTCGAGAAAGATCGCTTCGGCGCGCGTTATATCCTCGATCGTCTGCCCCGCAACCGGGTCGGGGAGGAAGCCGATGAAATAGCAGGGATGGCCGGCCTTGAAGGCGACGCCGATCTCGCTGTCGGCCTTGAAGCCACCGATCCCCGGCCCATGGCCGGCGCGCGGGTCGACGACGATGAAGGGCCGTCGCGCCGGATCGACCGTGACATCCTTGGGCGGAACGATCCGCGCGAGCACATAATTGACCGGCCGGTCGAGGGTGCGGCCGTCGATCACCAGCTCGGCATCATAATCGAGCACATGCGGAGCGTCCTTGGCGAGATGCTCCTGATACTGATTGCCCCGTTGCCGCAGCACGTCCCAGAACAGGATGGTCCGCTGGCCGGCATCGACCAGATACTCGACAGCGGATCCGAGCATGCCTGGCCGTGATACTGAACTCGTTTTCTCGTTCAGCTTCAAGGTCATGATGCCCTCTCCTTGATTGCTGCCGCTTGTCGGATCGGTTTCCTCGTTCGAAACCGGCGGCGACACGATAGGGAGGCTCGGCGCGAGTGCCGTTGATCTAGATCAAATCACCACCACGGCACCGTCAACGTGCCCCGAAATAGCTCCCCGCCTGGTGGCACGTGGCTCGCGGATTCGCCTATTCTGCGGATCGATTGCCTCGATCGTCCGGCAATATGGCGGGGACCATCTCGCAACCACTTGCTCAGGAGCGGATCGGGTCGAGCGTTGTACTCCATAGGGCGGTGTCACCGACATCGCGCAAAGTCACGGTCAGCTGCTCGGTTTTGCCGTCAATTTTTACATGGCCGAAGAACTGCATGCCGGAAGATGGTGGTAGATTCGGCCCCTCATTCTTGCTTGGGGCCTTTTCGAAGACAACCTCCGGCCCGAAGGTCCGGTCGAGCGTATTGGGACCATAGGTTCCGGCATGGAGCGGACCTGAAACAAACTCCCAGAAGGGATCGAAATCCTGGAACCTGGCCCGCCCCGGATCGTAGCGATGGGCAGCGGTGTAATGCACGTCGGCGGTTATCCAAATCGTGTTGTGGATTCCCACCCGCTTCAGCGTCGTGAGAAGATCGGCTATCTCCAGCTCACGGCCAAGCGGGGGACCATCGTCGCCCTGCGCCACAGCTTCGCTGCCGAATTTGCGATCGCCGTCATAGGCCACGTAAAGGCCAATGGGCATGTCGGCGGCCATTACCTTCCAGGTAGCCGTGGAGCGTTTGAGGGCACCCTTGAGCCAGGCAATCTGCTGCGGACCAAGAAAATAGCTGTCCGGTCCATAAGTGCTCTGCCGATTTTCGCCGTTTGGTCCTCGGTAGCTGCGCATATCGAGCATGAAGATGTCGAGGAGCGGGCCATAGCCGACGCGGCGGTAAATACGGCCCGGCTCGGCAGCGCTCGTGCGCAGCGGCATGTAATCATGAAACGCCCGGGCGCCCCGCGCCGCCAGCTCGAGCATGAAACGCTCGCTGTAGCCCTTGTGCTTGTGCTCGGCGCGGATGAGCTCTTCTTCGGGCCACCAATTGTTGGTGACCTCATGGTCGTCCCATTGGGTCAGTATGGGTACTTCCGCATTGAAACTGCGCACATTACTGTCCAGGAGATTGTATTTGTAGTTGCCCCAGAAGTCGGCAAGGCTCTCGGCGGGTTTCGACTTCTCCTCGGTCACCAGATTGCGCCAGACCTCGCCATTGGGAAGCTTCACCTCAGCGACGATCGGCCCGTCGGCATAGATATTGTCGCCGCTGTGGATGAAGAAGTCGGGCCGGTGTTTCAGCATGGTTGCATAGCTGCGCATGCCGCCGCGCCCTTCGTCTATGCCCCAGCCCTGGCCGCACGTATCGCCCGACCAGCAAAACGTCACATCGCGCCTCTCGGCGGGCATGGACCGGAAGCGACCGGTGAGCGCATCGCCGAAGATGGCCGGCTCGGCCAAGTTTTGCATCGCAATGCGGTAGAAAATTTCCTGACCGGGCGGAAGCTTCTCGAGCCCTGCCTTTGCCGTGAGGTCGCTGCCCGGAAGCGCATCGGCAGACACCCTGCCCAACACCTGCTTGAAGCTGTCGGTTGTCGAGAATTCGACGATCATGCGGGACGGGCGATCGGCGCGGGCCCACACGATCGCGCCATCGGCACCGACATCTCCCGACTGGATGCCATGGGTGATCGCTGGCCGATCCGCCGCCCTGCTGAGAGACGGCATGAAAACGCCGGCAGCTGCCGTCAGCACGCCCCCACAGCCCTTCAACAGGCGGCGACGTGTCGTCAACGTCCCGGTCCTGACCATGACTGTCTCCTATCCACGAGGAGAGGAAATCTAGCGGCTGACCTTGACAGAACGACTGCGGACGAGCGCTGACCCTACCACGCTGTTGTCCGGCAGTTCCTGGAAGGGAATGTCACCTCCAGAATGGTTTGGTCTCTTCGAGGCGACGCCATAGAGATTTCGCGCCAATCCAGCCGAGCTCGGCACGCGCTTGGCTTGCTCCCAATATCCATCCTGTTGCGCGCCCGGCCGATAGAGGGCCACCGATAGACCCGTTTCGAAGCGTGGCTTTGACCATCGCCGCATCATTGAGCTCGCCGAACACGTTTTGGAGTTTTTTGAGTCGCTTGAGGAAAGGCTCGACCCGCTTGGCCGGAAAGAGTGAGAAAAAGAACTCGACTGCATAGCGCAGTTTCTTCAACTCCTTGCGCAATTCATGGCGCTGTTCGTCGTTGAGCGAATCGAACCCGCGGGCACGTTTGACCGTTTTCTTCCATCTCTTGTTCAGCGCAGCTGCGGCGTGCTCGGATACCGGCATCGCCAGTCGTTCGGTCTGGTCCAGATCGAGCCGATCCAACCACTCGCGGATATGAACAAAACGTGCGAGATCAATGAGAAATGCTTGGCATCGCCTTTCCTTGATGATCTGTCTTAGCCGCTCACGCAACGCCTTCTCCTCGCGCCCGAGCGCCTCGCCGAGCTCCTGCAGGCCTAATTCTTCCGGGTGTCGGTCGGCTTCCCGCTGAACGATATCGGTTACAATGACATCGAGATCCCGCAACCGACCAACTTCCTGGCCAAGCCAACGCGCCTCCTCGCTCAGCCTTGCCATTTCAGAATTCTTCAAGGCAGAGGAGAAGATCGAAAACGCACTGCGCAGGCGGCGAAGACCGACACGAAGCTGATGCGGACCCTCGCTGTCGTCCAGCTTGTCGACCACGGTCACATTGGTGAAGATGTGATCCAGGCATTCTCTGAGAATCTCGTGGGCAGCCTTCTCGACGCTCCCATCACCATGCAACACGATTTCCTTGGCGTTGTATGGTTCCAGTGGCGGATCGATGCACCCTCGTTCGGCAAGAAGGTGGCCTCGCGCCACCTTGGAGAGCCTCGAGAAATGCAGTCCCCCGGCCGGAAGCAGAAGATGAGTCAAATCGAACAGGAGGCCTGGTTTGCCTGTAAGCAATGCGATCTCGGCCTCGCACAGCATGGCCGAGCGTCCGGCAGCGAGGATGTCGCTGCTTTCGATTGTCAGCTGAGCTCGACTGTCGCTATCGGGAGACAATTCGATGCTGGAGCGCCTGACCACCGCCTCGCAAACCGGTACGAGCGGTGAGCGGTTCACCTGACGGTTGATTTCATCCCTGATTGACCGCTTGAAGATTGCATCGATGCAGGGGTGACCTTGCGGAGCGGTATTCTGAAACCTGTCTCCGATCGAGAGACCTCCTTGCGGGGTGGTCCCGATCTCGATGGTCTGCATCCAATGTCGTCGTACCCGCTGCAGCCACAATGAGATGTCCGCCTGCTCCAACGCGTGGTCCGGAGTGTCCAGGTAACGAACTCTCGATGATGAGGTCTTTCGCTTGCCCGTGACAAGCTGGCGGTCCTTCACACGAGTCCAGATTTGCTGGACCAACTCTTCGTCAATCACGAAGCGTAGGGCGCAGTGTTCATGCGACAGTTTCATCACAGGAATATTTCTCGAACCGGCGCTGACCGCAAGCGGTTTCGGGATACCGGCGAAAATCGGATTTGCGGTTGCCTGATACGCGAAACGAGCCAGCCTTTAACGAAGTAACAAAGGGAGCGCCCACGGTTCGCACGACTCTTTGCGAGACTGCCGCATTGGCCGTGCGCCACAGGCTCACGGCGTAATTTCCCTCCTCGACCGCCCGCGAGCTTCTCCGCGATCTCCTCGATCCTCTTCGATCACCAGACGTCCTTTCGAGAACGAAAATCGCTGTTCGACCGTTGACACTCCGGAGAATGTCGTAAGGTTCCTCTCGCGGCGATGATGCTATGTGCTTCATTGGCGCTGGCCACAGGCCCAATTGATACTGCTGTGGGAACCGCTTGAGCTGACTCGAAGAGTGTGATGCCAGTCCTTGAAATCGTCGCGATCTTACTTACGGCAGTGGTGATGTCTCTCAGTCTGGCGCATGCGCTCGAGCTGCCCGGAAAGATGCGCCTGAACAGGGAGGCCTATCTGACCACCCAGACGATCTACTATCCCGGATTCACGATCGGCGGAATCGCAGAGCCTCTCGCCGTCATTGTCGTCTTTGCTCTATTGCTTTCGACATCTCCCGCCAGCGCGCGTTTCTGGTTGCTTTTGCTTTCGCTGGCCGCGCTGGCGGCCGTGCAGATCATCTTTTGGTTCTGGGTTCAACCCGTCAACAAGATCTGGCTCAAGGAAGTTCGCCTCGGCCAAGCGGGCGTGGCATTCTTTGGCAAGCAAAGCGACGTGGCGGACGATGACCCCAAAGTGCAGAACTGGCGAGCGCTCCGTGATCGATGGGAGTCAGGGCACGTCACTCGTGCCGTGTTTGCGATGATCGGTCTCCTCCTGCTTGCTGTCGCAGTGACCGACCAGGGGTGACGAGGCCATTGCCCCCTGCTCCCGGTCGGGCCAAAGCGTGTTTTCGGCACGAGACAGCCGGAACAGGACATCAGGCTAGGACGTTTCCGTCGGTGGCAGACGAGATCACATTGGATCTCACCATACACCCGAGCAGCAACTCAAGGCGTATTTGAAAGGCTGAGCCGATCGACTCTCGATTGAACTCGGGGATCAGCGATTGTGGAGGATGGTCGGCAGAAACTCCTCGAGCGACCGGGGAGCAATACCCAGTTCTGCAAAACCGGGAGAATCCGGCGCTGCTACATTGTCATGTTCCATCAGTTCCACCTGGTTGCGCGTGATTGCTGGCTTTGGCAGCCATTCTGCGATGCCTGCCAGGATGTGCCACGCGGCAAACGGCATCGGCATCAGAGGTCTGTGCACCTTCATCGCATCGGCGATCGTCCTGAGCAGGGCCTCGTAAGTATAAATGCGCGGACCGGCGCACTCGATTGTTTGCGTGCCCGCATCCGATTGCTGCGTCGCGACGACAACGGCCAGAGCCACGTCCTCGACAAAGGCAGGCTGCAGCCGGGTCTTCCCTAGGCCAAACAGCGGATAGACGGGCAGACGACGGAGCAGATCGACGATCGGACGAAGAAACGCATCATCCGCACCGAACATGACGGCAGGCCGGATCAGCGTGACATCGGGAAACGCATCCCTCACCGCCAGCTCGCCCTGGCCACGTGCTTTGATATAGTTCGATGATGAGTTCGGATCGGAGCCAATGCCGGAGATATGAATCAGGCGCTGAACGCCGGCCTCGCGTGCAGTTCTCGCCACACCGCGCGCCGCGTCTACATGCACTGATTGGAACGTCTCCGACCCATGTTCGACATAGAGGCTGACCGCATTCACGGCTGCCTCGGCACCGGCGATCGCTTTGCGAACCGATCCCACATCGTGAATGTCGACCTCTATAGACCGCAAGCGGTCGGTATCCTTGCCGAACAGCTTTCGGCCCCGGTCAGGGTGGCGGGAGGCAATGCGCACGCTCGCCCCCTTTTGGCGTAAGCAGTCTACAACTCGTCTACCAAGAAACCCGGTACCGCCAAATACCGTGACTGTCTGGGTCGTTTCCACTTTGGCGATGACAAGACGTTTGATCTAGCCGCGATCACGAAGCCCAGTCGCGCCCTTCTTCTCGGCGCAGTGGACGCAGCAATAAAATTCCCCTGCTCTTTCAAGCCCATGGCCAACGATCCGGATTCCACAGGCCGAGCAGACCGGCGCCAGCGCATGAATCGCGCATTCGAAGCTGTCGAAACAGTGGGTTTGCCCGCCTATGACAACCTCAAAAGCCTTGTCATAGTCATTGCCGCAGGTTTCACATCTGGACATCGCGCGGCTCCTTCCTTGACGGAGAAATATTGAGTTGCGCGCCAAGGTTCCGAAAAAATGCGATGGATTCCCCGCCGCTCGAAGTTTCGGGGTGTTCGGCAACATCCGCAGTGCCTTTACAGCCAGCCGATCTTTCGGAACTGCCAAAAAAGGAAGCCGCACGCCCCGGCGATGGCGCCGATCACCACGAAGTAACCATATTGCCATTGCAGCTCGGGCATATTGGCGAAATTCATCCCATAGATGCCGGCGACCGCTGTCGGAACTGCCAGAATAGCTGCCCATGCAGCAAGTCGGCGCACGATCGTGTTTTGCTGCGCCTGAGCCATCATGAGGCTTGCCTCGAACGCAAACGCCATGAGCTCCCGCAAGCTGTCAATCTCCTCCTGAACGCGCCGAACGTGGTCGGTCACGTCGCGAAACAGCGGCTGCATCGGCGGATCGATCGGTTTGACCTCGGCATGCTCGAGCCTCCGGCACACCTCGACAAGGGGCACCACTGCATCTCGAAGCCGAAGCAAATCGCGCCGCAGAATATACAGCCGCTTCACATCCGATGGATGCGACTTCTCTTCAAGCACGTCATCCTCGATCCGGTCGACTTCGGCATGGACCGTTTCGATGACGGGCACGTAATTATCAACGATGAAGTCGAGAATGGCGTATAGAATGTAATCCTCGCCATGGGACAGCATCTTGGGACAGGATTCGCTGCGCTCCCGCACGGCTGAATAGGAAGTCGATGCGCCGTGCCTGACCGAGATGACAAATCCGCGTCCTACGAAAAGGTGGGTCTCCCCATAGGCAATCCGGTTGTCGACGATCTGGGCGGTGCGAGCAACGATGAACAGGCTTTCCCCATATTGCTCGATCTTGGGACGTTGATGGGCTTGACCGGCATCCTCGATTGCCAGCGGATGAAGCCCGAACTGGTTCCGCAGACGATGCAGCAGTTCCAGATCCGGTTCGTAAAGGCCGATCCAAACCACGTGGCCGGGTTGGCGCACCCACTCTCCTGCTTCGTCGATTGGGATATCGGCGATCCGCTTGCCTTCCAGATAGACACCACAAGCCACCACCCCCTGCTCTGCGACCCTCCTGGGGCGAATGTCTCGGGGACTTGGCGATGTTGCGGGATCGAGCTGCATCTTCTTTGCCGGTGCTGCGCAATGCGCTAGTGGTCTAGATATTTGTCACAATGACGCGCTTGCCGCAACTCGTTGACCGTCTTCTTCCGCGCGCGATCGACCCTCCAGCTGCCGCAACAACCGTTACTCAAGAGGACCAACGATCATCGAGCCAGATCATCCAGGATTGGACAATCCGGTCTCTGATCTCCATGACAGCGATGCGCGAGCTGCTGGATGGTATGCTTCAATTGTCGCATCGCCCTGATCTTTGTCTCGAGCTCCGCCACATGCCTCAGCGCTATGCGCTTCACATCGGCACTTGATCGCCGCCTGTCGGAATAAAGGCGAAGCAGCTCCGCGATCTCCTTGATCGAGAAGCCGAGGTCGCGGGCCCGGGCAACGAACCTCAGTCGATTGACATCCCGATCGTCATAGTCCCGGTATCCTTGAGGCTGCCGCGCCGACCGGGGAACCAACCCGATCTCCTCGTAGTATCTGATCATCTTGGCGGACACTCCGGATTGGGCAGCTGCTTCACCGATCTGCATTGGCCTTGCACCCTTGACCTTCCAACGGTGGGAAGGTTTACATGACGGGTCGTCGATGTTCAAGCTTCGGAGGCGCCGATGGCCCACTCCCACAGTCATCATCACCCTCCAAGTCCAGCGCCCGGCGGCACTCTCGCAACCGATCCGGTTTGCGGCATGACGGTCGATCCCCATACCGCCAAGCACCGGGCGGACCATGCGGGGCGTCCCTATTATTTCTGCTCGGCGGGATGCCGAGCCAAGTTTCTCGCCGACCCCGAGCGCTATCTCGCGTCAAAAGAACGAGAAGCTCCGGCTCCGGTGCCGGAGGGTACGGTCTACACCTGCCCGATGCACCCCGAGATCCGGCAGATCGGTCCGGGAAGTTGCCCGATCTGTGGCATGGCTCTGGAGCCTGTGCTGGTCGAGATCGAGCGCGGTCCGAATCCCGAGCTCGTCGACATGACGCGCCGCTTCTGGATCGGTCTTGTGCTCACCGTGCCGGTGCTGGTGCTCGACATGGGAAGCCATCTCCTGGGCCTTGACCGGTTCATCGATCGGCAAACCGCCAACTGGCTCCTGCTGTTCTTCGCAACGCCGGTGGTCCTCTGGGCAGGATGGCCGTTCTTGGTTCGGGGCTGGCAATCCCTCGTCACGCGAAACCTCAACATGTTCACCCTGATCGCCATGGGGACCGGCGTGGCGTGGCTCTACAGTGTTGCGGCCACTCTGTTTCCGGACGCATTTCCACCCGGCTTCCGCGAGCATGACGGAGCCGTGCCGGTCTATTTCGAGCCGGCGGCAGTCATCACCGTTCTGGTGCTGCTTGGCCAGGTCCTCGAGCTCAAGGCACGCGAGCGCACCTCGGGAGCGATCCAGGCGCTGCTCAATCTCGCACCGCGGACGGCCCGTCGGGTCGGGGCTGATGGAACCGATGAGGAGGTCGAGCTTGATCGGATCGCGGTCGGCGATGTGCTCAGGGTTCGGCCCGGCGAAAAGGTGCCGGTCGATGGCGCGGTCATCGAGGGTCGAGCGGCCTTGGACGAGTCGATGGTGACCGGCGAGTCGATGCCGGTGGACAAGGAGCCGGGCACCAAGGTCATTGGCGGCACGCTGAACGGCACCGGCAGTTTTCTCATGCGGGCCGAGAAGGTCGGGCGCGACACCATGCTGGCGCGGATCGTCCAGATGGTAGCAGAGGCGCAGCGCAGCCGGGCGCCGATCCAGCGTCTCGCCGATCAGGTGGCAGCCTGGTTCGTGCCTGCGGTGATTGCGGTTGCGGTGATCGCGTTCATCGCCTGGGCCATGTTTGGGCCCGAACCGCCCCTCAGCTACGCTCTGGTCGTTGCGGTGAGCGTGCTGATCATCGCCTGCCCGTGTGCCCTGGGTCTCGCCACGCCGATGTCGATCATGGTCGGGGTCGGACGCGGCGCCCAGGTCGGCGTGCTGATCAAGAATGCCGAGGCTCTGGAGCGGATGGAGAAGGTCGACACGCTGATCGTCGACAAGACCGGCACGCTCACCGCGGGCAAGCCCGCCGTGACGGCTACCGTCGCAACCGCAGACCACGACCAGGACGAGATCCTGCGACTTGCGGCCAGCGTCGAGCAGGCAAGCGAGCACCCTCTTGCCCTCGCCATCGTCCAGGCCGCGCAGGGGCGGAACCTGCGGCTGACACCGGTATCGGACTTCGACGCGCCCACCGGAAGAGGTGCCGTCGGCACGGTCGAGGGCAAGCGGATCGCGCTCGGCACGGGACCGTTCATGCAGCAGCTGGGCGTTGCGGCCGATGCGCTGGCAAGCAAGGCGGATGCGCTGCGGCAGGACGGCGCGACAGTGATCTTTGTCGCGATCGACGGCAGGCTGGCAGGGGTGGTTGCCATCGCCGATCCGATCAAGCCATCGACGTCCGAGGCGTTGCGGGCACTCACGGCCGACGCGATCGACATCGTGATGCTGACCGGCGACAATCGAGCCACTGCCATGGCGATCGCACGCCAACTTGGGATTACGGTGGTGGAGGCCGAGGTGCTGCCGGGCCAAAAGGCCGACGTCGTATCGCGTTACAGAAGCATGGGCAGAGTCGTCGCCATGGCGGGTGATGGCGTCAATGACGCGCCAGCCCTTGCCGCGGCCGATGTCGGCATTGCCATGGGCACCGGTACCGATGTTGCCATCGAGAGTGCCGGCATCACGCTGCTCAAGGGCGATCTAAACGGAATCGTCCGGGCACGACGTCTCTCTCGAGCAACCATGAGCAATATCCGGCAGAACCTGTTCTTTGCGTTCGTCTACAACGCAGCAGGCGTGCCCATCGCGGCGGGCGCGCTCTATCCGGTAGCCGGCATTCTGCTCTCACCGGCGATCGCCGCCGCCGCGATGGCACTAAGCTCCGTGAGCGTCGTCGGCAACGCCCTGCGATTGAGGGCGGTCCGCCTCTGACGATCAGGCTTTGCTGAAGCTCCTGGCCCTGCCCTGGAAAGCCATCAAGAGACGCCTGGCCCTGTGATTTCCTGCAAGAGCTTGCGGGCGATCGCACTTCCGAACGTATCGTAGTCGCGGACCGAGATCATGAAGTGGTTGGGGCCGCCAATGACCTGCTGCTTGAAATAACGATCAAGGGTGGGAAATTCGTTCAGGATCGGCAAGCCATTGATCGTGATGCCTCTGGCGACCACTTCGTCACGGGCAATCGTAACGGGATCGCCGCTGTTGTTGTAACCGTCTGACGAAATATCGACCACTCTGCGGTCCGCCTGGAATGGGGCCGTCACAAGGACCGAGGCAGCAAAGCGCAATGCATCACCGATGGCAGTGCTGCCCGGCGCCAGCTCGCGTCCGGAACCGGCAATGTGCTCGGCGAAGGCCAGCGCGCTCGCTGGAGTGTCGAGAACGGTCCAGGATCCAAGCACCTGTTGCTTGTTCTCATCTGACCATTCCATGACAATCACCGCGATCTTTCCCTTTGCGCCTCTGCGTATCGCCTCGTGAATGTCGCTGCGCCGAAATGCCTGAGCCAGTCCCTGCATCTGCAGGCCGAACTCGACGGCATCAACGCTGTAGGAGCAATCGACGCCCAAGACCAATGCCAGATCCAACTCTGGGCGTTCGGCTCCCGGGCCAGCGGCCAACAATTTGCTGGCCGCAACGGCCATCACCAGACTGATCAGCAGACTGACCATGAATATGGGACGTCTGTTCAATTGATCGATCCCGATCCGGTTCGATTGTGCTCCGAGCTCTGCTGTCCGTGTCGAAGGCGTCGCAAAGTGTGTTCGCAAGGCGGATATCCCTGCGATGCTGCAATCGCAAGAATTTCTTCTGCGACAGTAGCGATCGGGCCGTACACGTCAGAGGATTCGCTTTCACACAGGGTCCTGGCGACATGGCGAAAGAGGGTCAGGGACGATACGACTTTCCTCGCGTCGATCTCGGAATTCATGACTGTCCGCAACGGGAGCGCGGCATCGCCCTTGATTTGTCTGACAAGCGCATTGGCGATGGTCGACAATCGCGACCGCAGCGCGCGATCCCGCAGAAACGCCGCGGCTTCATCCTCGTTCTCGATGGCAAACTTGCGTGAGAGTTCGGACGAGCCCAGGCCGCTGATTTGAGGAAAAACGTACCAGATCCAATGTCCACGTTTTCGACCCGATTGAATCTCGGCCAGTGCGGACGCGAATCCCGAATGGAGCGAAGCTTGGGCTTCTTGAAAGCGAGACAACCGCGATGAGGATCCGTTCATGGTCTCACTGCAAACAATCCGAGTAACCACCGGTGACATGCCTGGACATTTTCACCGCTGATCTGACTTCAGGGTGGCACAGGGCCGCCAATTCACTCGTATAATTGTAGTCGGCGGCATGCCCGCAGAATTCATCCCGTGTTGCAGGGTGGGTGTAGATCTCCACGACTCCTTCCGGCAACGAGCGAAGCACGGTCAGGATTCGCGGCTCGGTCATGGCGCCGGACCATCTGAGCCCATAAACGGCGTCCGGCACCACCAAGCCGATTGCCCGAGCGCGCACGCGCATGATCGATGCCCATTGCCGGAGGAGAAGCTCCGCCATGTCGAGCCGCGAAAGCGGCAGACCTTTGCTGTAGGGCTCGACCGGCACCCGCACTGCCTGCATGCCATATTGCCGTCCGACGGCGGCGATCATCTCGAACACGACCGGGTGCAATTGAAAATGCTTGTGAGCATTGACATGGTCGAGAGCGAGCCCCGAGCGCCGATAGGATTCGAACTGTGCCTTGATTTCGCAAAGCAGCTCTCGTCGCGCGGCTCTGTTCATGGCCAGATGGATGGCCAGGCGGAGCATGTCGGTTCGCAACTGGCCATCTCTGCCGATCAACTCGCTGAGCTGCCACGGCTCGAGGACCGCCCGACCTTCCACCAGAACCAGGTGCAGGCCGATGCGCAATTGCGGCATCGCTCTGGCTCGCCTTACCGCATCTGCGGCCGCCGATCCTGCCACCATGAGGCTGGCCGCGGTCAGAACACCTGATCGGTGCGCCTGCTCGACGGCTTCATTGACCTCCGGTGCAAGCCCGAAATCGTCTGCTGTGACGATGAGCCTGCCTGTGACCGGCATCAGCGCGCTGCCTTTTCGGTCCGAAGTGTTCCGCGCTCGGCGACATGATAATCCTGATCGCGCCAATGTACGGTTCGGCCGGCGAAACTCGAAATGTAAACTGTAAAGGACAGGAGATCGCGTAACGGGATCATCCAATAGGCATGCGACGGCAGCTTGAACCTGCGCTCGACGGCAAGACAAAGCACAAATTCGCATGCCAACGCTCCCGCCACCAGCCAGAGCGCCTGAGCGGTGAACAGGGCGCCGAGGAGCGCCAGCGCCAGCGGATGGGTGATGATCGTCCCGGCAAAGCCGATGGGATCTACCGCGCGGACGGTCCGTGCCCATCGCAATTCGTGGAGCCACAGGCTCGCAAGCCTATCCTCATGGCAGGCATGGCCGACCGTGAAGCCTGGAATTGCCACGACACCGAGCCGGCGAACCGCCATCCCGATCGCGTAATCGTCAGCCAGCTGGTCCGCAAAGGCGGCGAGGCCGCCGATCATGCCCAGGGTCTGGCGCCGAATGGCGATAGTGGATCCGAAGCAGGGCTGCGCCAAGCCCATCTTCAGCCCGGAGATGACGTTCGGCAGAAATGACGTGCTGATCGTCATGGCGAAGAGTCGGCTCCATAGGCCCGACCTTGCGATGCCATGATAGAGACAGGTGACGGCGATGACTTCGGGGCGCTGCAATGCACCGACGACCCTGAGCAGGAAATCAGGCTCAACCTCGATATCGCTGTCCGATATGATGATGATGTCGTGCCGCGCGAGCCTCGCCATGCCAATCAGGTTGGCGACCTTCCGATTTGAGCCATATTCATTTGCCCCGCTCGTGACCTCTACCCGATCCGGGAATGCCGCGGCCAGCCGGATTGCGGGTCCAAGCGCCGGGTCCTCGAGATCTTGCACACCGAGCACGACCTGAACCGGCGCGGGAAAGTCCTGGGTGCAGAAAGAGCGCAGCCGTTCATAGAGATGTGGCTCATCACCGCACAGGGGCTTGAGAATCGTCACGGGATCGACCTGCGACGGCAATGGCGGGTCACGTCGCTCGAAGCACAGCGTCATCACCGCCGCGCCGAGCACGTAAAGACAACCGACTATCGAAAGCCCCAGGAACGCGGCAGCCATCACCTCGCCAGTCATCGTGTCGGTGCTCCCCCGTGACCGAAACGTTCATCGAGCTTAGCGCGCGGCAGGAACACATCGGCCCTGCTCCGCCGCAAGCAGTCCAGGCGGAATGCTCGCCGATTGTGCGCCAGAATGAGCAGGCCGATCAGAATGTTCTCGCCGAACCGGTGGAGAAGCGAGCGGGCTGTGACCGGCATGGTGTTTCGCAGCGGCCTGAAGCCGAAATGATCACAGAATCGGAGGACCTGATCCATATGCTCGCTCGTTCCGAGGGCCACGTCCGCGCGCACGCCTCGCACAGCTTTGAGATCGTGTCTCGACAGGAACGACGAAAGCTCTCGGAGAGAATGACCGAGCAAGCGGCTGAACTGCCGCGCCCATTGAAAGTTTGCCCCTGCCCCGTCATAGCGCGGTATGCGCTCGTTCCAGAAATGAAGCTGAACGATCTCTTCGCCTGGCAGAAGCTCGGTCCCGTCGGAAAGCGTGATCGGATGATCGAGCCGACGCAGCTCGATGCGAAATATGCAATCTGGATCCGAGGTATATTCGATGAGGCCCAGACGCCGACGCAGCCGCGCGTCCAGTTCGAAAACAAGCCGCGCCAGCCAGCCCGTTCGCGATGAAGCCTCGTCGGAATGAACCAGAGTCTTGCTTGGTCTATCGTAACTTTGCCCAGACACGGCAACGAAATTCCAATCGCGCTCCTCCACGCCCTCCTTCTCACATTCTGATCCGGATTTGACTTCAAATCCAGAGGCTTCGACCTGCCATCTCGCGTCACACATTGGTTACATCGCGTCGGAAAGTTGGCCATGAAACAGGTGGGGAGCGGCTGAGCTCCTCGGCTGGAACTTGAACAGATGCCCGTCGTTCCTACCTGCTGTGTCTTAGGCCATCTTCATTGCTCCGATCAGCCTTGCACACTGCCGCCGAAAAACCGCGGCAGAGGATGATCGAAAGAACCGACGGGGAGAATGATGTCGGATCAGAAATCTCGAGAACCTGGACAGTATGACGCCGGGCGTCAGAGCTTGAGCCGCCGGACCTTTCTTGCCACTTCCGGAACGGCCGGGGTTGTCGCTGCACTCGATACGCGCGACCTCATGGCACAGAGCGCTGGCGCCGGTGACCTTGCGTCGAACGAGCGGCCCGGCACGGTGCCGCTCATTTTGCGAATCAATGGCACAGAGCACCAGCTTCAGGTGGATCCTCGCACCACGCTGCTCGACTGCCTGCGCGAAACTGTCGCGCTCACCGGGACCAAGAAGGGCTGCGATCACGGTCAATGCGGTGCCTGCACGGTGCATGTCAATGGCCGGCGGGTGAACTCCTGCTTGACCTTGGCCTTGATGAACGAAGGCGAGGAGATCACCACGATCGAAGGCCTCGGCACGCCGGAAGAACTGCATCCGATGCAGGCGGCATTCCTCGCCCATGACGCCTATCAATGCGGCTACTGTACCTCCGGGCAGATCATGTCGGCCGTTGCCCTGCTCAAGGAGCCTTGCGGCCCCGACGATGCAGACGTCAAAGAGGTGATGAGCGGCAACATCTGCCGGTGCGGAGCCTATCCGAACATTGTCGCCGCCATCCAGCAAGTCCGCAAAGAGATCTGAGGTCGGCCATGCACAGTTTCGAATTCATTCGGCCGAAGGATGCCGCCGCGGCTGTCGCCGCCGCTGCCCAGGCGAAGACCGCCCAACAGGGGGCGGAGGTGCGTTTCCTCGCCGGCGGCACCACCCTCGTCGATCTCATGAAATTGAATGTCGAGACACCATCCCGGCTGATCGATATCAATCGTTTGCCTCTCGACAACATCGAAACGACTGCCGATGGCGGGTTGAAGATCGGTGCAACGGTCCGCAATTCGGATCTCGCCCACCACCCTGTCGTGCAGCGCGACTACCCCGTCCTGTCGCAGGCCCTTCTCTCCGGCGCCTCCACCCAGCTTCGCAACATGGCGACCACCGCCGGCAACCTGCTCCAACGGACCCGCTGCGTCTATTTCCGCGACACTGCCATGCCCTGCAACAAGCGCGAGCCAGGGACCGGCTGCTCGGCAATCACCGGCACCAACCGCACGCTCGCCATTCTCGGAACGAGCGAGCACTGCATCGCGACCAACCCCTCCGACATGGGTGTGGCGATGGCGGCCCTCGAAGCGACGATACACATTCAGGGCTCGAATGGCGCCCGCGCCATCCCGATCACCGATTTCCACCTGCTGCCCGGCACCACGCCTCATCGCGAGACCGTGCTCGAGCCTGGCGATCTCGTCACCCATGTGACGCTCCCGCCCCCCGCCGCAACAGGCGGCGTTGGCACCAAGCAGATCTATTTGAAGTTGCGCGACCGCGCCTCATACGAGTTTGCCCTCGCTTCGGCGGCGGTGATCCTGACCATCGCCGACGGCTCAGTGAAGCGCCTGCGCATAGCGCTCGGTGGCGTCGGAACCAAGCCATGGCGATCGCCGGAAGCAGAGGCAGCACTCCTCAATCAGGCTGCCACCCCGGCCAACTTCCGCAAAGCCGCGGAGGCTGCCCTGTCCGATGCCAAGCCACAAAGCGAGAACGCCTTCAAGGTAGAGCTGGCCAAGCGCTGCCTGACCCACGCCCTTCAAATGGCCGCGACGGCCTGATCGAGCAAGCACCATGGCGACAACCCCTTCTCAAGCCGCATTACCGAACACACCCATCGGCCGCGAAACGCCGCGCGTGGATGGCCCGCTCAAAGTGACCGGGTCGGCAAGGTACACCTCCGATTTCCAACTTGCGGGAATGCTCTATGCCGTGCCGGTCGAGGCGACGATCGCCAATGGGCGCGTCGTTGGCATCGACACGAGTGCTGCCGAGAAAATGCCCGGCGTAAAGGCGATCTTTCATCGCGACAACATCGGACGGATCTACCGGTCGATCCCGGAGCAAGGATTCGGCGGCATCTGCGACGAGCGTCGTCCACCGTTCGAGGATGATGTGGTGCGCTATTACGGTCAGTATGTCGCGCTGGCCGTGGCGGACACATTCGAGGCCGCCAAGGCCGCTGCCGATGCAGTGCGCGTGACCTATGCCAAGGAAAAGCCGAACGTCGAAACCGATCTCAAGCCCGACGATGATCCCGATGTGGTGGTGACGACTTTCGCCGCGCGCAACCGGCTGCAAAGCGAGCGCGGCGATCCCGATGGCGCCTTCGCCTCGGCACCCGTCAAGCTCGACCAGACCTATGTCACGCCGGTCGAGACGCACAACCCGATCGAGCTGCACGCGACGACGGCTGTCTGGGAAGGCTCGACCTTGACGCTTTACGAGTCGACGCAAGGGGTCGTCAATCTCCAGGGCGTGCTCGCGCAGATGTTCGGCCTGCCGAAGGAGAATGTCCGCGTCATATCGAAATTCCTCGGTTCGGGATTCGGTGGCAAGCTGTTTCCCTGGACGCATACGCCGCTCGCCGCCGCAGCTGCCCGCCAGCTCGGCAAGCCGGTCAAGCTGGTGGTCAGCCGGAAGATGATGTTCCAGACTGTCGGGCATCGTCCGCGCACCCAGCAGCGCGTGCGTCTCGGGGCGACGACCGACGGCAAGCTTGTCGCTTTGCAGCACGATTATGTCTACCACCGCTCGATGCTCGATGTTCACCATGAGGATTGCGGCGAGGCGACGTCATTCCAATACAGCGTTCCCAACCTTCGGGTGACCTTCGGACGCGCCAAGCGCAATGTCGGGGCAACCGTCGATATGCGCGGCCCCGGTGCGGTGCCGGGCCTCTACGCCACCGAATCGGCGATGAACGAGCTGGCCGATCTGCTCAAGATAGATCCGGTGCGGTTGCGCGTCATCAATGAGCCTAAGATCGACGAAGGCCTCAATCTGCCCTTCTCGTCTCGCCATCTGCTCGAGTGCTTCGAGCGTGGCGCCGAGAAATTTGGCTGGTCGAAGCGCACATCCGAGGTCGGCTCGATGAATCGTGATGGCATGACGCTCGGCTGGGGCATGGCGGGGTGCACTTGGATCGCTGCGCGTTTTCCCGCGGAGGCGACCGTCCAGCTGCGCGACGACGGCTCGGTGCGCGTCGCATCGGGCACGCAGGACATCGGCACCGGCACCTATACGATCCTGGCGCAGCTCGTCGCGGACCGGACAGGATTGCCTCTGAGCAAAGTCGAGGTCGCGCTCGGCGACACCTCCTTGCCGCCAGGTCCCCTCTCCGGCGGCTCGATGGTGACCGGCTCGCTGGTGCCGGCGGTGTTCGCCGCCGCCGATGGCGCCATCGCTTCCCTGCTCACCATTGCCACCATGACGCCGAGCTCGCCATTCCACGGGCGCCAGACGGCTGACCTGGGCTTCGAGGCAGGGCGGGTTTTCGTCAAGGCGGATGGCGCCGATCGGGGCATGTCGTTCGGCGATCTGTTGCGACAGGCCAATGTCAATCTGGTCACCGGCAACGGCAAGTCGGAAGGGACCTTCGGAAATCCGGAAGCCAAATTCTCCACCCATTCTTTCGGCTGTCACTTTGTCGAGGTGACATGGCAGCCCGAGATCGCTCGGCTGCGCGTCGGTCGGGTGGTGACTGTCATGGACGCCGGCCGCATTTTGAACCCGCTGGCCGGCCGCAACCAGATCGAGGGTGCGATCGTCATGGGCATCGGCATGGCCATGCTCGAGCACACAACTTACGACCCACAAAACGGCGCGCCCATCAACAGCAACCTGGCCGACTATGTGATGGCGGTCAATGCCGATACGCCGGTGATCGATGTGCAGTTCCTTGATCACCCCGACATGGAGATCAATGCGCTCGGTGCGCGCGGCATCGGCGAGATCGGGCTCGCTGGATTTGCCGCCGCGGTGACGGCAGCGGTCCATCACGCAACCGGTGTTCGTGTCCGCGAGCTGCCGGTCAAGATCGAGGATCTGTTGGCCTCCTGACGTCAAATCGTCTCAATGCTGCCTTAAGGCGCCGTACCGAAACAGCATTGAGGATATTGACGCGTGAGCATCTCACGGAAGCTGGAAGACATTGCGGCCCGCAACCACCCGGCCGACCTCGCTGTCTTTGCCCGCGGTCTCGTCAAGCGCTTCGGGGCGGTGCGGGCGGTCGACGGGATCGACCTCGATGTGCCGCGCGGCATGATCTTCGCGATTCTCGGGCCGAACGGCGCCGGGAAGACGACGCTCATGCGCATGCTCGCCACCATCATCGTTCCGGACGGCGGCGTGGCCAAGGTGATGGGCCATGATCTGATTGCCGAGCCACAGGCCATTCGCACGGAAATCGCCATGACCGGGCAGTTCGCCTCCCTCGACGAGGATCTGACGGGCCGCGAGAATCTCATCCTTCTGGCGCGTTTATGGGGATTTCGCGGCCACGCGGCCAAGGCGAGAGCCGACCATCTCCTCGCCGTGTTCGATCTCTCGGAGGCCGCCGCCAAGCAGGTGAAATCCTATTCCGGCGGCATGCGGCGCCGGCTCGACATCGCTGCCTCGCTGATCGTGACACCCGGCGTGCTGTTTCTCGACGAGCCCACCACCGGGCTTGATCCCAAGGCGCGCCAGGGAGTCTGGCGGATGATTCGCGATCTGGCGCAGTCCGGCGTCACCATACTGCTGACGACGCAATATATGGAAGAAGCCGACCAGCTCGCCGAGCGCATCGCCGTGATCGACCATGGCCGCAAGATTGCCGAAGGGACCAGCCGCGAGCTCAAGGCGGCGATCGGCTCCGGCTACCTCCATGTCACTTTGGCCGACCCGGCGCATCTCGACGATGCGGCACTGCTTCTCGAAGCGCGACTCGGCACGGCTGTCCAGCGCAGCGAGGAGAACGCCAGGCTCGCCATGGTGGCCCGCAGCCCGGCAGAGGCGACCGCCGCGCTTGAGGCTCTCATCGGCAGCGGCATCGAGATCAGTGACTTCGCCTTGGGCAATCCGAGCCTGGACGAGGTCTTCTTCGCCCTGACCGGCAATCCGGTCGCCACGAGCGAGGCTTCCCATGATTGATGCGATCTCGACGACCCGCTTCGAGCCCGTTGCGCGCCCGCCGGCACCGTCGTCTTTTTCCAACGCGCTCGTCTTCGGCTGGCGCGCCGTGCTGAAGTTCCGCCATGTGCCGGAGCAGCTTTTCGATCTCGTCATGACACCGATCATGTTCACGCTGCTCTTCACCTTCGTGTTCGGTGGCGCGCTTGCCGGAACGCCAGGCCAGTATCTGCAATTCTTTCTGCCGGGAATTCTCGTGCAAACCGTCGTCTTCAACACGGTCTACTCTGGCATGGGCCTGTCCACCGATCTCGGCAAGGGGCTGTTCGATCGCTTCCGCTCGCTGCCGATCTGGCCGCTCGCCCCCTTTGCCGGACTCATGGTCGGAGACGTCCTGCGCCACCTCATAGCAGCGATCATCATCCTGGTCATCGGGCTCATTCTCGGCTACCGGCCCGAAGCCGGGCTTCCCGGCATTGTCGCCGCCCTGGCGCTTCTCGTCGTCATCGGCTTCGGAGTCGGCTGGATCTTCATCGTGCTCGGCCTCCTCATTCGCACCCCGATGACCGTGATGACGATCGGCTTTTCGTTCCTCTTCCCCATCGTTTTCGCTTCCAACATCATGGTCGATCCTTCCACCATGCCGGGGTGGCTGCGCAGTTTCGTCGACCTGAACCCGGTGTCGTTCATGGCAACGGCGATCCGCGGCCTGATGGATGGCGGCGCGAACCCGAGCCAGATCGCCGGCGCGCTCGCCGCGCCCATGCTGCTCACTCTTCTGTTGGCGCCGCTGACGCTCTGGCTATATCGCAGGCAGTGAGCCAATTGGCTGGAGCTCGCCAAGGAGCGTTGGCAGATATTCGGCGACCGTCGGGTGAATATGCATGGTCCGCGACATCGCCGTGTAGGGTAGCCCTGCAGCCATCACGTCGAGAATGGCATGCACCACTTCATCACCGTTGACGCCGAGCACCGCGGCGCCGAGAATGCGCCGGCTCTCGGCATCCACCACCACCTTCATGAAACCCTTCGTCTCGCCCCGTTCCCGGGCGCGCCCGACCGAAGTCATCATCTTCTTGGCATAAAGTGCCTTGAGCCCTTTCTGGCGGACCTCCTGCTCGGTCATGCCGACACGGCCCAATGGCGGATCGATGAAGAGCCCATAGCATGTGATGCGGTCGGAGATACGCCGCGGATCGTTGTCGAACAGATTGGCTGCGACGATTTCGAAATCGTTATAGGACGTGTGGGTGAAGGCGCCGCGACCATTCACCTCGCCAAGCGCCCAGATGCCATCGACATTGGTGCGGCACTGGTCATCGACCGTGATGAAGCCCTTGGCATCGACCTGGACGCCGGCCTTGTCGAGCCCCAGATCCTCCGTGTTCGGACGACGTCCGACCGCCAACAGCACGTGACTGCCATGGATGCGCGGCGCGCCGGCGGCGCATTCCAGGTTCATCGCAATCCGGTCGCCGTCCTTTTCGACCGCCAGACATTCGGCCTTGAGCCGAACCTCGACACCGTCGGCTTCCAGGATTTCGCGCACCGCAGCGGATATATCCGGATCCTCCCGCACAATCAGCCGATCCGCCATCTCGACCACCGTGACGCGCGCTCCGAAGCGCCGATAGACCTGCGCAAATTCGAGGCCGACATAGCTGCCGCCGACGATCAGCAGATGGTCGGGCAGAAAATCGACCTCCATCATGGTGCTGTTCGTCAGGAAGGGAACGGCATCGAGGCCCGGCATCTTTGGGACCGCCGCGCGACCGCCGCTGTTGATGAAGATCCGGTCAGCCGACAACAGCTCGCCATTGACCTCCACCGTCCTCGGCGCGGTGAACCGTGCATGACCTTTGTAGATCGTGACCTTGTCGAGGTTTCCCAGCAATTGGCTGAGGCCATCGCGGGACTGCTCGACGATGGCGTCCTTTCGCGCCTTGACCCGCTTCATGTCGACCGAGACTGCCCGGTTATCGACGCCATAGTCCTGGGCGCGGCGCGCCATATGCGCGACATAGGCGCTCGCCACCAGCGTTTTTGTTGGTATGCAACCGGTATTGACGCAGGTTCCGCCGAAATGCTTGCGCTCGATGATCGCAACACGCTGGCTTTCCTTGGAGAATCGTGCTGCCAGCGATGGGCCGGCCTGACCGGCTCCGATGATGATGGCGTCAAACTCTACGGGCATCGCCTGTTCCTCCATCGACATCGGGGAAGGCTTTACGATCCCTTGGCATGCCTTTGCAAGGTGTGGCTTCATTGCGCTAGATCAAGCAGGAGATTGGGCGCAGGTGGCAAAACAGGCCGAAATCAAACCGCTTGGGCCCTGAGCGAGTCGCCCTATGGAAGAAAAAACCCCTCCGATGGATTCCTTGCGATCGCTGACGATCGACATCGCAATCCGCCTCGGCCTTCTGGCTCTCCTTGCCTATTGGTCATTGTTGGTGATCGGCCCCTTTGTGACGGTCCTGCTGTGGAGCGGCATCCTCACCGTCGCTCTTTATCCGGTCTTCGACTGGCTGGCGCGACTTCTCGGGAACAAGCCGCTCGCGGCAGCACTTCTTACGCTGCTGAGCCTGCTGATCGTTCTGGGTCCCGTCATGTGGCTCGGCTTCGCCATGATTGGCGGCATCGAGCTTCTGGTGAAAGGCATCGACACCGGCGAATTGGCGATCCCCCTGCCTCCCGACTTTGTTAGGAGCTGGCCGCTGATCGGTGAGCAGCTCTATCAGCTTTGGTCTCGTGCCGCCACCAACACCGAGGCCATCCTGCTTGAAGTAGCGCCCTATCTCAAGCCGATCGGCGGCAAGCTGCTGAGCATGAGCCAGAGCGTTGCTGTCGGTCTGCTCGAATTCATCGGCTCAATCGTCATTGCCGGCTTTCTCTACGCGCCCGGCCCGCGCATCCTTGATTTCATCCGCGTCCTGCTGCGCCGGGTTCTCGGCCATGAGAGCCAGGAGATGGTGCAGCTCATTGGCAGCACCATCCGGAACGTCGCGCGGGGCGTCGTCGGCATTGCACTACTGCAATCCTTGCTGGCCGGAATCGGTTTCGTCGTCGCCGGCGTCCCGGCCGCCGGCCTTCTCACCTTTCTTGCTCTGCTATTGGGAGTCGTTCAGATCGGACCATCCATTCTCCTCATTCCGGTCATCATCTGGAGCTGGATGACGATGGAGCCCGTGAGCGCCCTGCTGTTCACTGCCTATTTGATCCCGGTCGGCCTCGCCGACAACATATTGCGCCCCCTCGTCATGGCACGCGGCCTGGCGACGCCGATGCCGGTGATCCTGGTCGGTGTCATTGGTGGGATGATCGCCTATGGGATCAGCGGGCTCTTTGTCGGGCCAATCGTCCTCGCCGTGCTTTGGGCGCTGGTCCAGGAATGGGCCGCCGACACCTGACGCGGCCCCGACGTCATCGGCGATGAGCTCCCATGTTCGCCGATGAAGGCACCGCCATGGTAGTGCGCTTGGCCGAATGGCTTCTCGCTATCGACCAGAAAAGCAGCCCCATGATCGGAAACTCGACCAGGACGAAGCTCCAGGCGAGCTTGTGCGGAAGATCGCTCTGAGACCCGAACAGCTTGATGAAGGCGATAAGGTCAGCCAGTACGGTTGATGCGGCAACGACCCACAGGAGCAAAGTTTCCAGACTCATAGCAAGCGACCTCCATGCACTTCCGCCCTTTGTCGATGGCCATCCATATAGGTGAGCCCATCAGGCAACCCTTGCATGGTTGTCCCGCTTTTCTGGAATGCTTCGGCAGGGCGCCGTACCCGTCTAAACCGGCTTGCGGCCGCCAGTGGTGACGCGATTTCCCGACCTGATGTGCGGCCAGTAGTCCCACAACGCTCGATGCTGGGTGCAGCGATTATCCCAGAACGCAATCGAGTTCGATCGCCACCGAAAGCGGCATTGGAACAGCGGGTTCTCCATATGCTCATAGAGATAGCGCAGCATGGCGTCGCTCTCATCGATCGGAATGCCGAGGATACGCGTCGTAAAGCCTCGATTGACGAAGAGCGCTTTCCTCCCCGTGACCGGATGCGTCCGCACCACCGGATGCTCGGCACGAGGATAGGACGCTTTTTCCGCCGCGCTGTCGAACAGTCCGCGATAGACATGCTCTCCGTCATGAATGGCGGTCAACCCGGCGAGATAGGCTTTGAGCCGGTCGGAAAGGGCGTCATAGGCGGCGTACATATTGGCAAACAGCGTGTCACCACCGTTTGGCGGACATTGCTTGATATAGAGAATCGAGCCCATCGGAGGCTCCGGATCGCACGAGACATCCGTATGCCAACCTTCCCCATTCGCTCTCGGTGAATTCTCGTCGGCATGGATCCTCATGAGTTCCGGCATGCCTTCCTCATGGGGCGCGGCAGGGTGAACATGAAGGTCGCCGAAGGACCGCCCGAACGCCAGATGCTGCTCGGGCGAAAGCTGCTGGTCCCGGAAGAAGATGACGAGGTTCTCGAGAAGAGCACGATGAATTTCGTCCAGCTGCTGGCGCGTCGGCCCATAGGCGAGATCGACGCCGTGAAGCTCTGCTCCGATAACCGGTGTGAGCTTTTCGACTTTGAGAGTCTTGTAGGGGGCGCTCCCTTCAGCCAAGTGGCGGATGCGGGGGCCACTCTTCGCGTTGAGCATGGACTCTCCGTGATTTGATCTTTGAAGCGCCAATTTATCCCAATAACTGCCTCGCAGGTGATAGCAAACTGCGCATGCCAATTTTGACCGCCATCAGGATCGTGCGTTTCCATCCCGAAATGACGCGCTGCAAACAGGAACTTGCCGGCGGAACACCGCGTTCGACCAGTGAGTATCGAGTTGTGGTTTTCAGGAGTGACGATGATTGAGGAGTTCGACGATTTTGGCACATTGCGGAGCCGAACCGCGACTCCGGGCAGGACACCCGAGCAGCACGCGACCAACCGCAGCATCAAGGCTGCGGCCATCATCACTGGCACCGGGATGGTGCCGCGATGTCCTGCGGCGGAATCGCCGCAATTCATCAGCGACGCCGTGATGAAAAGCATCGCGATGCGGTGACAAGGATGGTTCGCTCGGCTGCCGACTTCGGGCCGAGGGGCCCGCAGCCGGAGGTAGTGCCTTCATGCTTGCACGGCGGTTTGACAAACCTGGTCTCGCAAGTGTTTGATGCCGCGCGGCACCAGCAACCTTTGAGAGAACCCCATGACGAAGATGCTTTCTCTGGCGCTCGCGATGCTCGGGCTGTTCGTCGTACCGGCTGCCGCCCTGGAGGTCAGCAATGCCGCCACGGTGCCCGGCAAGCCCAAGGAGGTCTGGGACAAGATCGGCGGCTTCTGCTCCATCAAGAACTGGCACCCGGTGATCGCGAAATGCGAGAAGAGCAAGGAAGGCGGCGCGACCTATCGGACGCTCACCACCAAGGACGGCGCCACCATCAAGGAAAAACTCCTGAAAAAGACCGACCACAGCTACACCTACGAGATCATCGACTCGCCGCTTCCGGTCCAGAACTACAAGTCCACCATCAGCGTCACGGCTGACGGCGATCAGACCAGGATCGAATGGAAGGGCACCTTCGAGGCCAAAGGCGCCTCGGATGATGAGGCCAAGAAGGTCATCGGCGGCATCTATCAGGCCGGGCTCGACAATATCGCAAAGCCGGTCAGCAATTGACGTCCGGGACTGCCAAGGCCACCAGGCTGATCGACAACGACCAGGTCATTGTCACGGAGTATCGTTTTCCGGCTGACGGCGACAATACCGGTTGGCACCGACACGCGTTGCCTTATGTCGTTGTCCCGCTGCTCGATGGGCGCCTGAAGCTGGTTGCTGCCGATGGCGAGCGCTTCGCCGACATGAAGTCCGGTGTGCCCTATTACCGACCGGCCGGCATCGAGCACGACGTGGTCAATGCCTCGGGCGCGGAATACGCTTTCCTCGAGATCGAGATCAAGCAGCCCTGAGCGACCCGGCCTATTCCCTCTCCGGCCGGGAACCTCGCTCGCCTCCTGCAGTTCAACTGCAGAGAATCGATAGGCGACGATCCTCTCGACATCACGGGATCCAACCTTGACGGCCGCACTCGCCTCAAGGTTGCCACACGCCAAACAGACGGAGACTCTACATGGCACAGCCACGCTCGAAGGACCGATCGGCCAGGGGCGAAGACTATTCTCTTGAAGAGCGGGAGTACCGCGACGAGAAGGGCCGCGTCCATCATCATACCAGAAGCTACATGGAACGCGGGGGCGAGGCATCTTCCTCCGATGATCGGCAGCAACGTCGCCGGTCGACCAGCCCGTCGCGGAAACGACGCAGCGAACCTTCGGAGGGAGGCTTGAGCCTCGGCAATATCGCCCGCGGCATTGCCAATCGCCCGGGCCTCCTGCTCGCCGCCGCAGCCGCCGCTGGCACATTGCTGATGTCGCGTCGGATCGGTGACGGCGCCCAGCTGCGCCGCCGCTTCGAGCGCGACGACGAGGATCAGAGCTTCATCCCGGGCACTGCCTGGCTGCGCGGCACCATGCTGCCCAGCCCTGAAACGCCCCGCGATGTTTTCGTCACCGGCTTGCGCAACGCTCACAGCGTCGAGGTCAAGGCCACCCAGCTGCTGGAACGCCAGATCGAGGCTCTCTCCGACTATCCGGATGTCCGGGCACGGCTCGAGCAGCATCTGGGTGAAACCAGAACGCAGCTCGGTCGCTTGGAGAACATTCTCGACCAGCTGGATGAATCGCCGTCGACCATCAAGGACACCCTGCTCGCCGCTTTCGGCAATGCTCTCATCATGCCGCAGGGAATGGCCGGCGATGCCATCCTCAAGGGTGCCTTCGCCTCGTTCGCCTTCGAGAATTACGAGATCGCGGCCTATCGCTCGCTCATCACCATGTGCGAGTTCGTCGACATGCCGCAGTTCCGGCCACCGCTCGAGGCTTCGCTGAACGAGGAGATCAGGATGGCGCAATGGCTTGGCGACAATATCCAGGCCGTGACGCGTCGCTATCTCACTGAGCTGAAGTCGGAAGAGGCGAGAGCAGAAAGCTGATCAGCCGACCGGCACGAAACCAGCGCCCTCGAGCCGGCCCAGCACCCCGGTTCGAATGTCGAAGCGAAAGCCATGGAGCGTGAGGCGGCGCTCTTCGACCGCCTCGCGCACCCAGGGAAAGCTCATCAGATTGGCGAGTGACAGGCGCACCACCTCCGTTTCGCACCGGTTGAGCATCTCCACCCTGTCGAGTTCGGGCGGGACCTGTTTGAGCACTGGCTCGGCGATCGCCATCCATTGCGCGACGAAATCGCCGACCTCCTCTGGCGCACCATCGACGATCGCTCTGATCCCGCCGCACAACGCGTGGCCCAGCACCACGATGTGGGCGACCCCGAGCACCCGCACGCCATATTCGAGCGCGGCGCTGGTGCCGTGATAATGCCCATCCGGCTCATAAGGCGGGACCAGGCCGGCGACATTGCGCACGACGAACAGCTCGCCGGGGGCAGCGCCGAACACCGTCTGCGGGTCGACCCGCGAATCCGAGCAGGCGACGACCAGCGCCTCCGGCCGCTGACCGCGGCGCGCCAGCGACTGATAGCGATCCCGCTCGGCCGGCCACACGGTCCGGCGAAATCGCATATAACCATCGAGCAGACGATCCATCGCTTCCGACTCAGAACGGCGGTTCCTCATAGGCCGGCTCACCGTCGACCAACAGCCGCTTGATGGCAAGCTGACCGTCCGCCCCAGCCGCCGCAACGATCCGGATGCTGTCGACCGGAATGTTGTCGAGCCGCGCCGCCTCCATTTGTGGCAGATAATACTCCTCGATCCCATAGGTCAGGTTGATGCGGTCCGGCGAGACCCAG
>Ga0075430_100000507_pt1 | contig 29238 bp, 28 predicted proteins | sample RhiMetdeltSRZDD4_FD_75294 | JGI IMG/M metagenome (GOLD analysis project Ga0075430, IMG submission 75294) | Populus rhizosphere microbial communities from Tennessee, USA - Rhizosphere MetaG P. deltoides SRZDD4 | ecosystem: Host-associated > Plants > Roots > Rhizosphere > Soil | place: USA... | reverse complement strand
GACAGACTGGAGACATGAACATGAGGCGTTCCATCGTCCCGCTGCTCGCCGCATCGGCCTTGGCGCTCGCCGCCTGCACGACGGGGTCAACGCGGACGAACCAGGCCGAGCCGCAGGCGCTTCCGTCGCCGGAGGATGCGACGGTCGTTCAGGCGCGCAACCCCGTGGAACGAGTGGTCGAGCGCGTCCTGCCCGCGGTCGTGAACGTCGTCGCCGACGGCGGGGAGGGGACCGGGTTCATCATCCGGGACGACGGCGTGATCGTGACGAACTACCACGTCGTGGAGGGCGCCTCGTCGGTCCAGGTGCTGACCTCCGAGGAGAGCCCGAGGGAGTTCCCGGCCCGCGTGATCGGCGGCGACGTCCAAGCGGATCTCGCGGTCCTGGACGTGGAGGCGCAGGACCTTCCGACCGTTCCGCTCGGCGATTCGGGCGCGCTGGAGCTCGGGCAGCAGGTCGTGGCGATCGGGTACGCCCTGGGGCTCGAGGGCGGCCCGTCGGTGACCTCGGGTATCGTCTCCTCGCTCACCCGTGAGATCACCGTGCCCGACCCCAACTGCGCCGAGTGCGAGGACCAGCAACGCGTCTACGCGGACGTGATCCAGACCGACGCGGCGATCAACCCGGGCAACTCCGGCGGGCCGCTCGTCGACCTCGCGGGCAACGTCGTGGGGATCAACTCGGCCGGCTCCACCGGCGCCGAGAACATCGGGTTCGCGATCCAGATCAACTCGGCCAAGCCGACGATCTTCCAGGCCGCGGACAACCCGGGCGAGCCGGTCGCGTTCATGGGCGTGAGCTCGACCGACGCGAGCGACCCGGAGTTCCAGTTCCAGTTCAACTCGGAGGTGGACGAGGGCGCGGGGGTCGTCGAGGTCGTACCGGACGGCCCCGCCGAGGCGGCAGGGGTCGAGGTCGGAGACGTGATCGTCTCCTTCGGCGGTGACCCCGTCTCGACGTCGATCGAGCTCGGCGAGGCGATCCGATCGCACGATCCCGGCGAGGTCGTGGACTTCGAGGTGATCCGCGCGGACGGGGAGCGGGTCACCCTGACCGTCGAACTGGGCGAGAACCCGGTCGCGATCGGCTGACACCCCTCGCCCCTGGGCCGGGACCGGACCGTGCGCTAGCCTGACCTCTGTGAAGGTGAGGCTCCGAAATCCCGACCGTGAGGTCGAGCTCGCAGGCGACCGACGGATGCACGACGTGCTCGGTGAGCTCGGCATCGACCCGGATACCGTGCTCGTGATCCGCGACCGCGAGCTGCTCACGCGCGAGGACCGCGTGAGCGACGAGGATGTGATCGAGGTCCGGCCGGTAATCAGCGGCGGCGCGCGGCCGACCCGCATGAAGTGCCGCCGCTGCAAGGCGCCCGCGATCGTCGAGCTCCGGCGCCATAACGCGGCTTTCTGTCGCGGCTGCTTCCTCCGCCACGTCCGCGAGCAGGTGAAGCGCGCGATCGAGGCCTACGACATGCTCGGGCCCTCCGATCGCGTCCTGGTCGCCGTCTCGGGCGGCAAGGACTCGCTCGCGCTCTGGGACGTGCTCCTCGACCTCGGCTACCGGGCCGACGGTCTGTACTTGGGCCTCGGGATCGGCGAGTACTCGTCCCGCTCGGCCGAGGTCGCGCGGTCGTTCGCGCTGGAGCGGCGGGCCGGCCTGGTAGAGGTCGACCTCGCCCGCGACTACGGGTTCGACATCCCGACGGCCGGCAGGAAGGGTTCGCGCTCCACGTGCGCGGTCTGCGGTCTCTCGAAGCGCTACGTCTTCAACCGCGCCGCTCGCGAGGGCGGCTACGACGTCATCGCGACGGGCCACAACCTCGACGACGAGGCGGCCACGTTGCTCGGCAACACGCTGCGGTGGCAGACCGACTACATCGCCCGCCAGTTCCCGGTCCTCGAGGCCGAGGAGGGCCTGGCGCGCAAGGTGAAGCCCCTGTTCCGGCTCTCGGAACTCGAGACGGCCGCGTACGCGTTCCTGCGCGGGATCGACTACGTCGTGGAGGAGTGCCCGCTCGTCTCGGGGAACACGCAGCTCCGCTACAAGGAGGCGATGAATCGCCTCGAGTCCACCTCGCCCGGAACGAAGGCGCAGTTCTTCTTCGGCTATCTCGAGCGCGCCGCGCCGCTGTTCGCCGAGCAGGACGCGGTCGAGCTCGCGCCCTGCGAGCGCTGCGGCCAGCCCACCACGGGTCGGTTCTGCGCGTTCTGCCGTGCGCAGGCCCAGATCCTGGGGGAGCGGCTCGGAGAGCCGCGGGCGGGCGGGAAGGAGCAAGGGGACCGACTGGGGGCGCCGCCGGCGGCCGCCGACGAGCGAGCCGAGCGCGAGGTGGTCGCGAACCTGTCCGAGGAGGTCCTTCCGGTCGAGATCTACGGGACGACGGCGAGATGAGCGGACCGTTCGAGGTCGGGGAGCGGATCCTGCTGGTTGACCAGCGCGGGCGCCGATACCTGATGACGCTGCGTGCGGGGGAGACGTGGCATTCGCACGGCGGCGGCGTGCCGCACGATCTCGTGATCGGGTCGGACGAAGGGGTCGTCGTGCATTCGGCCACCGGGATGGCGTTCCGCGCGTTCCGGCCGCGGATGGCGGACTTCGTCCTGAAGATGCCGCGCGGCGCGCAGGTGATCTACCCCAAGGACATCGGCGCGATCCTCGTCGAGGTCGACGTGCATCCCGGGGCGCGGGTGCTCGAGGCCGGCACGGGATCGGGGTCGCTGACGCTCGCGCTGTGCCGCGCGACGGGACCCGAGGGTCGCGTCGTCTCCTATGACGTGCGCGAGGAATTCCAATCGAAGGCGGCGAGCAACATCGAGTCGTTCCTCGGCAAGCTGCCGGACTGGCTCGAGCTCCGCGCGGGCGACGTCCGGGAGGTGGCCGAAGGCGGAGAGTCGTTCGACCGCGCCGTCCTCGATCTGCCCGAGCCGTGGGCGGCGCTCGAGGCGCTCGCCGCGGTGATGCCGCCGGGCGCGATCGTCGGGACCTACCTGCCGACGACCGTGCAGGTCCAGCAGCTCGTCCTCGCGCTCGGGCGGGCCGGGTTCGAGCACCTGGAGACGTTCGAGGTGCTCCGACGCTCGTGGCACGTGACCGAACGGAGCATGCGGCCGGACCACCGGATGGTGGCGCACACGGGGTTCCTGACGGTCGCCAGGCGCGTCACCGACGAGTGATGAGGTAGGACTCAGGTCAAACCGCTCGCCTGCCGAAACCGTATCCACATAGGCCGGAAGACCTCCCCCGGCCTCCCCGGTGCACGGGAAGAGCGGGGGTACACTTCCGCAACGCTGGAGGTCGAGGAGATGCCCGAGCCGGACGCACGGGAACGGCAGGAGACGTACGAGAAGCAGATCCACGAGCTGCAGACGCAGGTGCGCTTCCTCGAGGACGAGATCTCCCTCCTGCGCCGCCGGCTCACCAACGCTCCCCGCCAGGTCAAGCTGCTCGAGGACAAGCTCCTCGAGGCGCGTTCGGACCTCTCGCGGGCCCTCTCGCAGAACGAGAAGCTCGCCGGCACGCTTCAGTCGGAGAAGGAGCGCATCGAGGGCCTCCGCGAGGAGGTCGAGAAGCTCAGCCAGCCGCCCGCGTCGTTCGGCGTTTACCTGGCGACCAACGAGGACGGCTCGGCCGACGTCTTTACGGCCGGCCGCAAGATGCGCGTGAACGCCTCGCCAGACCTCGATCCCGCCCGCCTGCGTAAGGGCGTCGAGGTGATCCTGAACGAGGCGCTGAACATCGTGGAGGTGCTCGACCCCGACCGCGCGGGCGAGGTGATGCGGGTGAAGGACCGCCTCGGGGACGACCGCGTGGTCGTGGTGGGCCGCGGCGACGAGGAGCTCGTCGCGACGCTCTCGGCGGGACTGCTCACCGAGTCGATCCGCGCCGGCGACCCGCTCCTGATCGACCCGCGCTCCACGGTGGCGCTCGAGAAGCTGCCGAAGGAGGAGGTCGAGGAGCTCGTCCTCGAGGAGATCCCGGACGTGTCGTACGAGGACATCGGCGGGCTCGAGGGCCAGATCGAGGCGATCCGCGACGCGGTCGAGCTCCCGTTCCTGTACGCGGAGCTGTTCCAGGAGCACCAGCTCGAGGCGCCGAAGGGCGTGCTGCTCTACGGGCCGCCCGGCTGCGGCAAGACGCTGATCGCCAAGGCCGTCGCGAAGTCGCTCGCCGACAAGGTGAAGGAGCGGACCGGACGGCAGGACGCGCACTCGTACTTCCTCAACATCAAAGGACCCGAGCTGCTCAACAAGTACGTCGGCGAGACCGAGCGCCAGATCCGGCAGATCTTCCAGCGGGCGAAGGAGCGGAGCGAGGAGGGCCTTCCGGTCATCGTGTTCTTCGACGAGATGGACTCGATCTTCCGGACCCGCGGGAGTGGGATCTCGAGCGACGTCGAGTCCACGATCGTGCCGCAGCTGCTCTCGGAGCTCGACGGCGTCGAGACGCTCAAGAACGTGATCGTGATCGGCGCGTCCAACCGGGAGGACCTCATCGACCCGGCGATCCTGCGACCCGGACGCCTCGACGTGAAGATCAAGATCGAACGCCCGGACGCCGCCCAGGCCGCCGACATCATGAGGAAGTACCTGAACCCCACCGTCCCGATCCATCCCGAGGACGTCGGACGCACTGACGGCGACGTGAAGACCGCGATCGGGCGGATGATCCAGTCGACGGTGGACCGCATGTACTCCGAGGCGGACGACAACCGGTTCCTCGAGGTCACCTACGCGAGCGGCGACAAGGAGATCCTGTACTTCAAGGACTTCAACTCGGGGGCGATGATCGAGAACATCGTCAGGCGCGCCAAGAAGGAGGCGATCAAGCGCTTCCTGTCGACGGGGGAGAAGGGGATCAAGGGCGAGGACCTCTCCCACGCGATCCGGGACGAGTTCAAGGAGAACGAGGACCTGCCCAACACGACGAACCCCGACGACTGGGCCCGGATCTCCGGCAAGAAGGGCGAGCGGATCGTCTACGTCCGCACGCTCCTCGGGGACGGGGACGCCGAGGGCCGGCAGGTCGAGCGGGTCAGCGCGGGTCAGTACCTGTAAGGTCCCCGGATGGCCATCCCCAAGGTCATCGGCACCGAGACCGAGTATGGGATCGCGGCCGTCGGCAGCCCCGAGTTCAACCCGGTCATCTCCTCCTCGCTCCTGATCAGCACCTACGCCGGCGCGCTCCGCCGGATCCGCTGGGACTACGAGCAGGAGTCGCCGCTCCGCGACGCCAGAGGGTTCGAGCCGGTGCAGCTCCGCGAGCCGTCCGAGGAGGACCTCGGGCTCGCCAACGTGATCCTGCCCAACGGGGCGCGCTACTACGTCGACCACGCGCACCCGGAGTACTCGACGCCCGAGTGCGCGACGCCGCGCGAGCTCGTGCTCCACGACAAGGCGGGCGAGCGCGTCCTCGAGCGTTCGCTCCGCGAGGTGGAGCGGGCGCTCCCGGGCGGCAACCGGCTCGCCGTCTACAAGAACAACAGCGACGGCAAGGGGAACTCGTACGGCACCCACGAGAACTACCTCGTCGACCGCGCGGTGCCGTTCGCGAACCTGGTGGCCGGGCTCACGCCGTTCTTCGTGACCCGCCAGGTCTTCTGCGGCGCCGGGAAGCTCGGGGGCGAGGCCTCGTGGGACGACCGGTCCGGGCAGCGGTACCAGCTCAGCCAGCGCGCCGACTTCTTCGAGGCCGAGGTCGGGCTCGAGACCACGCTGAAGCGCCCGATCATCAACACGCGCGACGAGCCGCACGCCGATCCCGAGAAGTACCGCCGGCTGCATGTGATCGTCGGCGACGCCAACCTGTGCGAGGTCGCGACGCTCCTCAAGGTCGGGACGACGGCGCTCGTCCTCAAGATGATCGAGGAAGACGACGCGCCCGAGCTTGAGCTCGCCGAGCCGGTGCCGGCGCTCCACGAGGTCTCGCGCGACGTCACCTGCAGCGCGCCGCTGCTGCTATCCGACGGGCGGCGGCTCACCCCGGTCCAGATCCAGTGGGAGTACCTGGAGCGGGCGAAGAAGTACGTCGAGCAGGAGGACACGACCGCGGACAACCTCGAGGTGCTCGAGCGCTGGGAGTCGGTCCTTGCGGGCCTCGAGGACGACCCGATGCAGCTCACGCGCGAGCTCGACTGGGTGGCCAAGCACCGGCTGCTCGAGGGCTACCGCGAGCGACACGGCCTCGACTGGTCGGACCCGAAGCTCCGGCTGATCGACCTGCAGTATCACGACGTCGACCGTGCGAAGGGGCTCTACCATCGCCTCGCCGCGGCCGGGCAGGTCGAGCGCCTGGTCTCCGAGGACGAGGTGGAGCGCGCCGTCATGGAGCCGCCTGAGGACACGCGGGCCTACTTCCGCGGCCGATGCATCGCCGCGTACCCCGACGCGATCGCCGCCGCGTCGTGGGACTCGATGATCTTCGACATCGGCGCGGATGCGCTCCAGCGCGTCCCGATGCGCGAGCCGCTGAAGGGGACGAAGGTCCACGTGGACGACCTGCTCGAGCGCGCGGAGGACGCGGCGGCCCTCGTCGAGCTGCTGCGGTCGTAACACCCCACCCGGGTAGGATGGGTCGGACGCGGACGATCGGCGGCACCGCGGCGAGCTGAAGGAGCGATCGTGCCTCAGGAGCAGGAGCAGAAGAAGACCCAGAAGCGTTCCGGCGGCGAGGGCGGCGACGACGCCGGACAGGTCGAGACGGCCTCCAAGGGCGAGAAGCTCAAGGAGGAGATGGACGACATCCTCGACGAGATCGACTCCGTCCTGGAGGAGAACGCCGAGGAGTTCGTGAAGTCCTACGTCCAGAAGGGCGGGGAATGACGGACGGCCCGCTGCCGCCCCCCGGGGCGCCGGGCGGTCCGATCGGCGCGAACCCCAGCTTCTTCGACCTCATCCGCACCCGCCCCGAGGCCCTGCCCCAGCCCGTCACGGACGCCGTCACGCCGATGCACGGCACGACCGTGGTCGGGCTGAAGTTCGCCGAGGGCGTCGTCTTCGCCGGCGACCGACGGGCCACCGAGGGGTTCGCGATCGCCGACGAACGCATGGAGAAGGTCTTCGCCGCGGACGGGTTCTCGGTCATCGCGATCGCGGGCGCGGCGGGCCAGGCGATCGAGCTCGTCCGGCTGTTCCAGCTGGAGCTCGAGCACTACGAGAAGATCACCGGCGACCGCCTCTCGCTCGAGGGCAAGGCCAACCGCCTCGCGCAGATGATCCGCGGCAACCTGCCGGCGGCGATGCAGGGGCTGGTCGTGGTGCCGCTGTTCGGCGGGTTCGACGAGCGGCGGAACGAGGGCCGGATCTTCTACTACGACGCGACCGGCGGACGCTGGGAGGAGGACGACTTCCACGCGACGGGGTCGGGCGGGCGCCCGGCGCGGAGCTCGCTCAAGAAGCGCTGGCGGCCCGGCCTCGACCGGGCCGAGGCGCTCCGCGTGGTCGTCGAGGCGCTGGTGGACGCGTCGCACGAGGACGCGGGCACGGGCGGCCCGGACCCAGCAAGAGGGATCTTCCCGACGGTGATCGTCGCCTCGGGCTCGGGGGCCGAGGCGGTCTCCGAGGACGACGTCCGCGCGGCCTACGAGGCCGTGATGGCCGCCAACGAGGGCGCAGGCGGCGCGAGCCGCGAGGGGGGCGTCTCGTGAGCTTCATGCCGTACGTCCCGCCCGAGCAGCTCATGAAGGACCGCTCGGAGTTCGCGCGCAAGGGGATCGCGCGCGGCAAATCGGTCGTCTGCGTCGAGTACTCGGACGGGCTCGTGTTCACCGCCGAGAACCCGAGCGCCACCCTGCACAAGATCAGCGAGATCTACGACCGGATCGCGTTCGCCGGCGTCGGAAAGTACAGCGAGTTCGAGGACCTGCGGATCAGCGGCGTGCGTCTCGCCGACCTCCGCGGCTACTCCTACGGCCGCGAGGATGTCCGCGCGCGCGACGTCGCGAACGCCTACTCGCAGGCGCTGTCGACGATCTTCACGCAGCAGATGAAGCCGTACGAGGTCGAGATCCTCGTGGCCGAGATCGCCGAGGACGCGGGACGCAACGAGGTCTACCACGTGCTCTACGACGGGACGGTCACCGACGAGCATGGGTACGTCGCGATCGGCGGGCATACCGAGGAGCTCACGAACGCCGTGAAGGCGGCGTTCCAGCCCGGGTGGGACCTCGCGACCGCGGTGCGCGAGTCCGTGAAGGCGCTCTCGACGGCCGAGGGCCGCCAGGTGGAGGCCGGTCAGATCGAGGCCGGCGTCCTCGACCGCACGCCCCCGGCGAGGCGGAAGTTCCGCCGGCTGGGCGACGACGAGGTCACCGAGATCCTCGGCGCCTGAGGCGCCTCCCCACCGAGCGGGGTGCCCGGGCCTACACTCGGGGCGTGGAACGGCGCATCTTCGGGCTCGAGAACGAGTACGGCGTCACGTGCACCTTCCGCGGGCAGCGGCGCCTGTCGCCGGACGAGGTGGCCCGCTACCTGTTCCGGCGCGTCGTGCACTGGGGCCGCTCCTCGAACGTGTTCCTGGAGAACGGGGCGCGCCTGTACCTCGACGTGGGCTCCCATCCCGAGTACGCCACGCCCGAGTGCGACCAGATCGCGGACCTCGTCGCCCACGACAAGGCGGGGGAGCGGATCCTCGAGGCGCTCCTCGCGGCGGCCGAGGTCCGGCTCCACGAGGAGGGCATCAGCGGGCAGGTCTTCCTGTTCAAGAACAACACCGACTCGGCCGGGAACTCCTACGGCTGCCACGAGAACTACCTCGTCGCGCGCCAGGGCGAGTTCGCGCGCATGGCTGACATGCTGATCCCGTTCTTCGTCACCCGGCAGATCTGGTGCGGCGCCGGGAAGGTCCTGCACGGGCCGCGGGGCGCCGTGTACTGCATCGCGCAGCGCGCCGAGCACATCTGGGAGGGCGTCTCCTCGGCGACGACGCGGTCGCGGCCGATCATCAACACCCGCGACGAGCCGCACGCGGACGCCGAGCGGTTCCGGCGCCTGCACGTGATCGTCGGCGACTCGAACATGTCCGAGTTCAGCACCTGGATGAAGGTCGGGATCACCGACCTCGTGCTGCGGATGGTCGAGGCGAACACCGTGATGCGCGACCTCTCCCTCGAGAACCCGATCCGGGCGATCCGGGAGATCAGCCACGACGTCTCGTGCCGGAAGAAGGTTCGGCTCGCGAACGGGCGCGAGCTCTCGGCGATCGAGGTGCAGGAGGAGTACTTCGACCGCACGGAGCGGTTCCTCGAGCGCCGGGGCACGGACCCGCAGTCCAAGCAGCTGCTCCAGGAGTGGCGCGACGCGCTCGACGCGCTGATCCTGCAGGAGCCGGAGCGCCTGGTCCGCAAGGTGGACTGGGTGGCCAAGCGCGTACTGATCGACCGGTACCGCGAGCGGCACCAGCTGGCGCTCTCGCACCCGCGCGTGGCGCTGCTCGATCTCGCGTACCACGACGTGAACCGGACGCGCGGGCTCTACCATCTGCTCGAACGCGCGGGGAAGATGGAGCGAGCCGTCACCGAGAAGGACGTCCAGCGCGCGATGCGCGAGCCGCCGCAGACCACCCGCGCGAAGCTCCGCGGTGACTTCATCCGCCAAGCGAAGCAGAAGCGCCGCGACTACACCGTGGACTGGGTGCACCTCAAGCTGAACGATCAGGCGCAACGGACCGTGCTGTGCAAAGACCCTTTCCGCAGCGTCGACGAGCGCGTCGAGCAGCTGATCGCGCACATGTGACGCTTGGGGCGCGAGCGCTCACCCCGGCGAACGGCGGAGACCGGATGGCGGCTGTCCGCGGACGACCGAGGGCCGACGCCGTTCGGCGGCCACCTCAGCCGTCCTCCGACCGCCACGTCGCAATGCGAGCCGCCATCCTGCCCGCGAGCACGCCGGCCGCCCCGGCCGCGAGGAAGAACGCGGGATCGTCGGTGCGGGTGCGGCCCATGGACTCCGGCTCGATCCCGGCGTGCTCGAGTTCGTCGATCGCCGGCCGCCCGTCGGTCTCGACGAGCTGGTGACGTTCCTCGAGCCGGCGCTCTCGGAGCGCGTCCCACACGGCATCGCGGTCCGGCCCGTCGAGCGCCGGCACGGCGACGTTGGCCTCGGCCGTGCAGACGCGATCCAGGATCGTCAGCGTGTGGTGCGACACGCCGCGGTGGCGTTCGCGCCGATCGGCGAAGGAGATCCGGATCGCGGCCACGGGCGCGCCGCCGAGCGCGGCGACCGCGTTCAGCGCGTGACCGCTCGCGAGCGCGCTCACGCCCCACGTGGTGTCGGTGCCCAGGTTGCCCGGGCCGTCCGCGACGACGACGACGTCCGCCTCCGCGATCTCGACGGCGGCCAGGAGCGCGCTCCAGATCGTCACGGCCTCGAGCTCGCCCCCGAACGCCTGCCCGCACGTGACGAACCCGGCCAGCAGTCCCGCGTCGCGCAGGCGCGGGACCTGGCGCGAGAAGGCTCCGGGCAGCGCCGCGCCGTCGGTCATGACGTAGACGACGCGACCGGCACCCGCCACCCGGGCCCCGGCCGCGACCGGTCCGACCATCGAGTGCAGCGGGGCACACACCACCGGCGTGCCCGAGAGTCCCGTGGAGCCCTCGAGCGCGTCGCGGTGCGTCTCCTCGACGCTGCTGACGGCTGCCTGCAGCGGCGTGTACCGAGCCTTCATCACCCGACCGACGTCGCCGAGGTCGAGCGCCCCCCCGCCCTCGACCGCCACGACGAGATCCATCCCACCGGTCCCGAGGCCGAGCGTCCGTGCCGAGGTGTTCAGGACGACCGTGTCCCCGTCGCGGACCGGCCCCACGAGGTCGGGGAATGCGATCGCCGGGGAGCGCTCGTCGTCGACCTCCACCTCGACCTCGAGGGCGCCCGGCCGCTCGCCGAGCACGCGGACCACCACGCCGCGCCGCAACCGGACCGCCGACATGCCGAGAGTATGATGCGGCGCGCGATGCACCCGCTGGAACGCCTGGTCAACCTCGTCGCCCTGCTGCTCGAGTCGCCGACGCCGCTCACGTTCGACCGGATCCGCGAGAAGCTCGCCGAGGGGTACGGGCAGGGGGATCCCGCCTCGGCCAAGCGGATGTTCGAACGGGACAAGGACATCCTGCGCGACATCGGGGTCCCGATCGAGGTCGTGGCCGTCGATGCGTGGGACGTCGAGCAGGGGTACACGATCGACAAGGCGAGCTACTACCTGCCGGATATCGCCTTCACGCCCGAGGAGATCTCCGCGCTGTTCGTCGCGGTGCGCTCCGCCGGCGATCCGTCGGCCGAGGACGCGGTGCGCAAGCTCCTGTCGACCTCCGACGAGGGCTTGCTCGCGGGCATCGGCGCCGGGCCGGCGGGCGGCGGCCGGGATCCGAACCTCGGGCAGGCCGCGGACGCGGTCGCGGGACAGCGGCGGGTCCGCTTCTCGTACCGGAGCTCACGCGGCGAGCGGTCCGAACGCGACGTGGACGCGTTCGGCCTCGCCGTGCGCGGTGGCCACTGGTACCTCGTCGGGTTCGACCGCGGCCGGGCGGAGATCCGGTCGTTCCGGCTCTCGAGGATCTCGGGTGCGATCGGGTCGGCGGGGGAGGGAAGCGCGCCGCCCGACGGCTTCCGGGCCGCGGACCACGTGCGGGCCGGGCCGTGGGGCCCGGGCGAGCCCGAGACGACGGCCACGATCGCGTTCTCGCCCGAGGTCGCGTGGTGGGGCGCGAGGGACGTCGCGAACGCCGAGGTCGTTGGGACCCGCAAGGACGGGTGGGTCGAGTTCCGCGTCCCCTGGCAGCCGGGCGAGAGCCTCGCGTCCTGGGTCCTGTCGTTCGGGCCCGAGGCTGAGGCCGTCGACCCGCCGGAGCTGCGCGCCGAGGTCGTGGGCGCGCTCGAGACGCTCGCGCGCGCGTAGCGGTGTCCGCGTGACCGGTCGAGCGCGCTCGGTTCCGCCCAAGGCCTCGGAGCGGCTCCGGCGCCTGCTCGTCGTGGTGCCGTACCTGGTCCGGCACCCGGGGACGTCGGTGGAGGAGGCGACGCGCCTCTTCGGCGTCTCCGAGCGGGAGCTGCTCGCCGACCTCGACCTGCTCTTCGTCTCCGGCCTGCCGCCGTACGGGCCGGGTGACCTGATCGACGTCGACATCCAGGACGGCCGGATCTGGATCGGCATGGCCGACTACTTCGCACGGCCGCTCCGGCTGACTCGGGCCGAGGCGCTCGCGATCTACGTCCGAGGCGCCGGGATCGCCGCCGTGCCCGGGCTCGACGAGGCGCCGGCCCTCGCGTCGGCGCTGGGCAAGCTCGCGGCCGGGCTCGGCCCCGAGGCCCTCGGGGAGCTCCCCGAGCGGGTGGAGACGGCGTCCGCCGGCGGGGAGGTGGAGATGCTCGGCGAGCTCCGGCGCGCGGTCGAGGAGCACGAGCGCCTCCGGATCGAGTACTACGCGGCCTCTGCGGCGGAGACCACGGACCGGGAGATCGACCCCGAGGAGATCTTCTTCGAGATCGGGCACTGGTACGTCGTGGCCTGGGATCACCGTTCGGATGCCGAGCGCCTGTTCCGGGCGGACCGGATCCGGTCGGTGGCATCGGCCGGGGACCGCTTCGAGCCCCGCGGCCTTCGGGGCGCCGGTCGGCCGCTGTACACGGCCGGGAACGACGACGTCGCGGTGACCCTGAGGCTCGACCCGGAGGCGCGCTGGGTGGCCGAGTACTACGAGACGGTCCGCGAGACCGAACTCGACGACGGCCGGCTCGAGGTCGAGCTGCCTGCCGGCCGCCTCGAATGGGTCGAGCGCCTGCTCCTGCGGCTCGGGTCCGACGCCGAGGTCGTGGCGCCCGAAGGGCTGCGCGGCCGTGTCCGGGAGCTCGCCGGCCGCACGCTCGAGCGGTACGCCTGAGCGAGGCTCCCATGAGGCCACGCTCAAGCCACGGCGCGCCACGGTCGATACCTCGGAAGACATGACCACGATCCGGACCACCTGCCCGCGGTGTGGCGAGGTCGACATGGGACCCGAGTCGATCCTGCTGCAGGTCCTACGGGGCGGCCGCGAAGGCACCTACCGCTTCGACTGCCCGACCTGCATGGAGCCGGTCGAGAAGCGCGCGGACCGCAAGATCGTGGCGTTGCTCGTCTCGGCCGGGGTGGACGTCGCCGGTCGGGGCTCGGGCGGCACCCCGGAGCTCTTCGACGCCGAGCCGGAGGTCGAGGACCCGCGCGGCCCCCTGCCCGGCGGCCCCTCCTTCACGATCGACGACGTCATCGACTTCCACTTCCAGCTGAAGGACGACTCGATCATCCGGGAGTTCCTCGCCGCGCAGTGATCCTGGCCCCCGTCGGGGCCGGTCCGCTAGCATCGCCCCGTGACCACCCCCGCGATCGTTTGGCTCGTGATCGGGCTCGTGACGGCCGCGGCCGCGCTCGCGGTGCTGATCGCGTTGATCCGGCACCTGTTCGTGCTCGGCCGGGCGCTTTCGCGGTTCCAGCAGGAGGTCGGCCCGGTCGCGGCCGAGATCGGCGCCCAGGCGGAGCGGGCCTCCTCGCGTTCGGGCCGCAGGCCGGGCGGCCGTGCTCCGACCGGCCGGCGGTAGGATGAGACGCCCGGGTGCTCCCGGGCGCGAGCGCTGATCGTAGGACGCCCATGTTCAACATCAGTCCGCAGGAGCTCCTGCTCATCCTCGTGATCGCGCTGGTGGTCGTCGGACCCCAGCGCCTGCCCTCGCTCGGCCGCTCGATCGGCCGGGGGCTGCGCGAGCTCCGCAAGGCCCAGGACGACGTCAAGCGGACGATCGAGGTGAACCTCGACGAGGAGCCGCCCAACGGGTCGAGCGGCGACCCCGCCGCCACGGACGACGGGAAGGGCTCGGATCCCGTGCCGTGGGCCCAGGAGCCGCTCCCACCGGACAAGATCGCCGAGGTCTCGCGGACGCTCGGTCGCGGCCTCCGCGAGATCCGCAAGGCGCGGCAGGAGGTCGAACGCTCGTTCCGCGTCGACCTCTCCGAACCGAAGACGCCGGCGCCTCGGCCGGCGGCGGCACCCGAGGACCCGCCGGATCGCTCCCCCGGCGCCTGAGCCCGGCCGTCCGTGATGAAGCTGATCCCCGAACGGCTCCGCCGGCGGCCGAGCCGCGATCCCGACGGGACCATGTCCCTCGTCGAACACCTGACGGAGTTGCGGTACCGGATCGTCGTGGCGGCAGCCGCGATCGGCGTCGGCGCCTTCATCGGCTGGTTCCTGTACGACCCGGTGATCGACCTGCTCACCGGGCCGTACTGCGACTACCTGCAGACCGTGCCGCCCGGGCGCCGGGTGACCGAGGACTGCGCCCTGTCGTTCTTCGGGCCGCTCCAGCCCGCACTGATCAAGCTGAAGCTCGTCTTCTTCCTCGGCCTGCTGATCGCGATGCCTGTGATCCTGTACCAGATCTGGGCCTTCATCGTGCCCGGGCTCACGAAGCGCGAGCGCCGGATGGCGGTCCCGTTCGTCCTGTCCGCGGTGCTGCTGTTCGCGCTCGGCGCCCTGTTCGCCTACTGGACACTGCCGAAGGCGCTCACGTTCCTGCTGGGGTTCGCCGGGAACGAGTTCGCGCCGTTCCTGGAGGGGGACCGTTTCCTCTCGTTCGTGATGCTCGTGGCGCTGTCGTTCGGCCTCGCGTTCGAGTTCCCCGTGGCGCTCGTGTTCCTGCTGATGGTGGGGGTGATCTCGACCGACCAGCTCCGGCAATGGCGCCGGGGGGCGATCCTGTTCATCGCCGTGTTCGCGGCCGTGATCACTCCGAGCTCGGACCCGTTCACGATGCTCGCGATGACGATCCCGATGGTGCTGTTCTACGAAGCCGCTATCATCGTTGGCCGTCTCCTCAAGCGCTAGGTGGGCTCTCGTATGGCGATCAAGGGCAAGAGCAAGGGTCGGACCGGCCGTTCGGTCACGCCCGGCCCCAAGCCGGTCTACACGCCGGTCAAGAAGCCCCTGCTCGCCAAGCGGGGGCTCTGGATCACGATCGGCTCGATCCTTGGCGTCGCGCTCCTCGCGGGGCTCGTCGTCGGGTGGCTGATCGAGCGGGACTCGAACGCCGACGCCGAGCTCCAGGAGCGGATGCAGACCACCGTGAACCAGTACCAGGGCGGCCTGGCGCCGATCCTCGCGATCCTGGGTCAGCCGGTCCCGCCGGCCTCCTTCTCGGGGCTCCCCGAGTTCACGCAGGCGCTCACGGACCTCGAGAACGAGACGGGGGACGAGCCGGTGGACGCCCAGGGGCTGCACGACACCGTCGACAACACCCTCCAAAGCGTGCGGAACGCGGAGCAGGCGCTGGAGGAGCTCGACGCGTCCGAGCTGGTGAGCGGCAAGGGGTTCTCCCAGGAGTTCGTCCTCTACGTGATCGGGTCCAAGGCCGATATCGCGCGGGCGGTGTCCCTGTACGAACAGGCCGCCCTGCTGCTCCGGATGGCGGCCGACGCGGAGGGTCCTGAGCGTGCGGAACTGGTGGCGCGGGCACGAGGCGTCGCCGACGCCGCCGCCGACCTCCTGAGCAGCGGGTACGCGGACTTCGTCCAGGCCCAGACCGAGGCCGGGCTCTTCGATCCCTCGACCCTCCAGCCGCCCGGGCCGACCGGCCAGGTCCCGTGACCGACGGGCTGCTCCTCCTCCACGCCTGGCCGATCGACGCCAGGATGTGGGACCCGCAGCGGGCGGCGGTCCCCGCCGCGGTGGCCGTCGTCGCGCCGAACCTGCCCGGTTTCGGCGGCTCCGAGTCCGCGGGCGACGTCACGACCATGACGGCCGCCGCCGAGCGCGCCCTTGCGGCGATGGACGAGGCCGGGATCGGGCGCGCGGTCGTGTGCGGGCTCTCGATCGGCGGCTACGTCGCCTTCGAGCTCTGGCGGCGGGCGCGCGAACGGGTCGGCGGGTTCGTCCTCGCCAACACCCGGGCGGTCGGCGACTCGGACGAGGCAGCCGCCGGGCGGCGGGCCCTCGCCGAACGCCTGCGCTCGGAGGGCAACGTGGTCGCGGAGGATCCGCCCCCGCTGCTCTCCGAGGGCGCCCCCGAGAAGCTCGCCGCGCGGGTCCGCGGCTGGATCGCGGAGCAGCCGGCCGAGGCGATCGCGGCCGCGCTCCTCGGGATGGCGGTGCGGCCGGACTCGACGCCGGATCTCGCGACGATCGACGTGCCGACGCTCGTCATCACCTCGACCGGCGACCGGCTGATCCCGCCCGAGATCACGACCGAGATGGCGCAGGAGATCCCCGGCGCCCGGCTGGAGACGGTCGATGGCGCCGGGCACCTCACCAACGTCGAGGCGCCCGAGGCGTTCGACGCGCTCCTGCTCGACCATCTCGCGCGTTGTGGCATCGGCTGAGACCGGCCCCGCGAGCGCGCCCGTAGACTCGACCCCGTGAGCGACCCCTCCCGGTTCGCCGCGCGCTACCCCTTCGCGCTCGACGGGTTCCAGCTGGAAGCGATCGAAGCCCTCGCCGACGGCGAGTCCGTGCTCCTGGCCGCCCCCACGGGCTCGGGCAAGACCGTGGTGGCGGAGTACGCCGTAGACCGGGCGCTGGACCTCGGCGGCAAGTGCTTCTACACGACGCCGCTGAAGGCGTTGTCGAACCAGAAGTTCGGCGACTTCGTGGCGCGGCTCGGCGCGCCGAAGGTCGGCCTGCTGACCGGCGACAACACGATCAACGGCGAGGCGCCGGTCGTCGTGATGACCACCGAGGTGCTCCGCAACATGCTGTACGAGCGCAGCGACACGCTCGACGGGTTGCGGACCGTCGTGATGGACGAGGTCCATTACCTGCAGGACCCGTACCGCGGCGCGGTGTGGGAGGAGGTCCTGATCCACCTCCCGCTGTCCGTGTCGGTCGTCTGCCTCTCGGCCACGATCTCGAACGCGGAGGAGTTCGGCGAGTGGATCGGCACGCTCCGAGGGCCGACGCGCGTCGTGATCGAGGAGCGGCGGCCGGTCCCGCTCGAGCACCACTACCTGATCGGCCGCGAGCTGCACCCGATGCACGTCGAACAGGACGGGCAGCTGATCCCGAACCCCTACGTCGTGTCCCTAGACCGCCAGGAGGTCCGGTACAAGACCTACCGGCGACGAGGCTCGGGGACGACCCAGTACCAGAGGATCCCGCGCCCGCGTGAGGGACACCGTCGCGTCTACGTCCCGCGGCGCGAGGACGTCGTCGAGACCCTGTCCTCCGAGGGCCTGCTCCCCGCGATCTACTTCGTCTTCAGCCGGGCGGGCTGCGACCGCAGCGTCGAGTGGGTCATGGCGTCCGGGATCCGCCTGACTGCGCGGGAGGAGGCGACGCGGATCCGCGACTTCGCGGAGATGCGGGCGGCGTGGATGGACGACGAGGACCTGAAGACGCTCGGCTTCTACGAGTTCCAGGAGGCGCTCGCGGCCGGCGTCGCGTCTCACCACGCCGGGATGCTCCCGGTGTTCAAGGAGACCGTCGAGGAGCTGTTCGAGGCGGGGCTCGTCAAGGTCGTGTTCGCGACCGAGACCCTGTCGCTCGGCATCAACATGCCGGCGAAGTCGGTCGTGATCGAGGACCTGTGGAAGTTCCAGGGCGAACGCCACGAGCTGCTCACGCCGGGCGAGTACACGCAGCTCACCGGGCGCGCGGGCCGGCGGGGGATCGACGAGCTCGGCCACGCGGTCGTCGTCTTCCAGCGCCAGGTCCAGTTCGAGCGGGTGGCTTCGCTCGCGTCGACCCGGAGCTACGAGCTCACGTCCTCGTTCCGCCCGTCGTACAACATGGCCGTGAACCTCGTCCGGAACTACTCGCGCGAGGAGACCCACCACCTCCTGAACTCGTCGTTCGCGCAGTTCCTCGCGGACCGCGGCGTCGTCGCGCTCGAACGCCAGCTCGAACGCGACAAGGCCTACCTCGACGGCTACCGCGAGCAGATGCGGTGCCACCTCGGCGACTTCATCGAGTACTGGGCGCTCCGCGAACGCGCCGAGCGGATCCGCGAGCAGGCACGTTCGGGTAGGCAGCGGGGACGGCTGGAGGCCGTGCGCGAAGGCCTCGGGGCCCTACGGCCCGGCGACGTCGTCTTCGTGCCGCGAGCCAAGCGGCGCGGCCTCGCCGTGGTGCTCTCGAACCGCGACGGCCGCCCGAACGTGCTCGCGCAGGACCGCAAGTTCTTCCGCCTGTCGGCGCGGGACTTCGAGGACCCGCCGGAGGTCCTGACGAAGGTCCCGCTCCCGAGGTCGGGGAGCGTCCGGAGCGCTCGCTACCGGCGCGACCTCGCCGCCAAGCTCGTCGCGCTCGACGTCGGGCCGGCGCGGAAGCGGCGGAGCCGGGTGGACGAGCAGGCCGAACGGGAGGCCGCGCGGTACGAGCGGATGGCCGAGGAACACCCGTGCCACGCATGCCCCGACCGCTCGACGCACGAGCGCTGGGCGGCCCGCGCGTTCCAGATGGAACGCCAGCTGCACGGCGTCGAACGCCGGATCCGGACCCGGACCGAGACCCTGGCGCGGCAGTTCGATCGCGTGCTCGGCGTGCTGGAGGAGCTCGGGTACGTGCAGGCGTTCTCGATCATGCCGAAGGGTCGCACCCTGGCCCGGATCTACGGCGAGGGCGACGTGCTGGTCTCCGAGGCACTGGCGGAGGGCGTGTTCGACGGCCTCGAGCCACCCGAGATCGCCTCGGTGGTCTCGACCGTCGTGTACGAGTCGCGCGAGCGTGTGCCGACGTCGGGGGAGATGCCTACGGCCGCCGCGGCCGAGCGGTACCGGCGGCTGCAGGCGACGTGGACGCGGATCCGATCCGTGGAGGATCGCCACCAGGTCGAGCTCAGCCGGGAGCTCGAGGACGGGTTCGCGACGCCGATCCACCGGTGGGCGAGCGGCGACCCGCTCGAGCTCGTACTGCGCGAGACCGGCATGTCCCCGGGCGATTTCGTCCGGACCTGCAAGCAGCTGCTGGACCTCCTGCGCCAGATCAAGGACGTGGCATCGCCGGCGACCGCGGAGGTGTTCGGTCGGGCGGTGGTGGCGGTGAACCGTGGCGTCGTCGCCTACACGGGCGTCTAGGCGCGACTAGGATTCGCGCATGTCTCCCTCGTCCCCCGGTCCCTTCGGCGAGCTCACGGTCGTCGTGAACCCGCACGCGGGCCGCCGGCACGTGGGCGACGAGATCCCCGAGCTGGAACGCACGCTCCGCGCGCGCGGCCTCCCGTACCGGCTGCTGAGGACGGAGGGCCGGGGCGACGCGACGCGGTTCACGCGCGAGGCCCTCGAGGCCGGCGGCAGATTCGTCGTGGCCGTCGGCGGGGACGGAACGGTCCACGAGGTCGTGAACGGCATGTTCGACGGGGAGGAGAAACCCATCGTCCCCGATCCGGTCCTCGGCGTGGTCGCCGCAGGGAGCGGATCCGACTTCATCCGGACGTTCGGCCTGCCGGGCGACGCGACCAGAGCCTGCCATCACCTCGTCGGCGACAACACGTATCCGCTCGACGTCGGGCGGATCGGATTCACCACGCCGGACGGCGAGGAGGCGCGCTACTTCGTGAACGTGGCGGAGGCCGGCCTCGGTGCGGCGGTCGCCGCCCGCGCCGAACGCATGTCGCCGCTGATCGGCCAGGCGAAGTACTTCATCGGCTTCTGGCTGACGCTCCCGCGGTTCAAGCTCGCGAACGTCCGCATCGAGGCGGACAACCGGAGCTACGAGGGGCCCGCGTTCCTCGTCGTCATCGGCAACGCCCAGTACTACGGTGGCGGGATGAAGATCTCGCCGCGGTCGTACCCCGGGGACGCCGTGCTCGACGTGCTGATCTTCAAGGGGCCGAAGTCCGACTCGTTCACGATGCTGCCGAAGATCTACCGCGGCGAGCACCTGCCGCACGACCACGTGCAGGAGTTCCGGGTGAAGCGCCGCCTGGTGATCGACGCCGACCGACCGCTGCCGATCGAGGCGGACGGCGAGGTGCTCGGGACGACGCCCGCGACCGTGGACGTGCTCGCCCAGCCGATCCAGATGAAGCTGTGAGCACCGACCGGTACGCGGAGCGCAAAGCCCGCGCGCTCGAGGCGTCGAAGGAGGCGGGCCTCGCCGGCCTCCTCGTCACGCCCGGCTCGGACTTCGTCTACCTCACGGGCCACGAGGCGGACCCCTACGAGCGCCTCACGCTGCTGATCCTCGCGAACGGCCGGGAGCCGGTCCTCGTCGTACCGACGCTGGAGCGCCCGCTCGCCGAGGCGGCGCCCGGGAACGACGGCGTCGAGATCGTCGACTGGCGCGACGGCGAGGACGCGCACGAGGTGGCGGCCCGGATCCTGCGCGCGGGCCGCTACGCGATCACCGACCAGACCTGGGCGTCGCACCTGCTCGAGCTCGAGCGGGCGACCGCCGACTGCCTGTTCGTCCCGGCGGGCCGAGCCCTGCCCCTGCTCCGAGCGGTGAAGGACGAGGACGAGGTCGAGCTGCTGCGGGCCGTCGCGCAGGCGGCCGACGCGGCGTTCGCCGACCTCGCCGGGATCCCGTTCGCCGGCCGGCGCGAGCTCGAGATCGCGGAGGTGGTCCGCGAGCGGCTCATCGAGCGCGGCCATCTGACGGCGGACTTCGCGATCGTGGCGTCCGGGCCGAACGGCGCGTCGCCGCATCACGGGGCGGGGGAGCGGACGATCGAGGCCGGGGACGCCGTGGTGCTCGACTTCGGCGGCACGCGGAAGGGCTACTACTCGGACATCACGCGGACGGTCTTCGTCGGCGAGCCGAGCGAGGAGCAGCGCACGGTTTACGAGACGGTCCTGGCCGCCCAGCAGGCGGCGTTCGACGCGATCCACCCGGGGGTCGCGGCTCAGGACGTCGACCGCGCGGCCCGCGCCGTGATCTCGGAGGCCGGGTACGGGGACCGGTTCGTCCACCGCACGGGCCACGGCATCGGGCTCGACCTGCACGAGCCCCCGTACATCGTCGAGGGCAACGAGACGCAGCTCGAGGCCGGCATGACGTTCTCGGACGAGCCCGGGATCTACCTGCCGGGTCGCTTCGGGGTGCGCATCGAGGACCAGGTGGTCGTCACCCAGGGCGGGGCCGAGCGGCTGAACGAGGCCTCCCGCGAGCTCACCGTCGTGGCCTGAGCGCCAGCGCAACCGGTTCCCCGGTCGATCCGTCTTTTCGGTCATCCTTCGGCCAGGTGGTCGCGAACGCCCTACCGATGGACGAGTTCGACCTCGACCGGTACCTGCGCAGGTCCAGGCGTGTCGACCTTTCGGGGGTCGCCTGGGACCGCGTGCGCGAACGGTCCGTCTCGGAGGACGAGGCGCGGTGCCTCGCCTACATGATGGACATCGAGTCCCACACGGCGATCTTCCTGCGCGACCTTCTCGCGACGAAGGCCGCGGACGAACCCGACGTGACCGCGTTCCTGTCCTGTTGGGTCTACGAGGAGCTCTGGCACGGCGAGGCGTTCAGCCGCTTCCTCGGCGAGGCCGGCTGGGAGCTCGCCCCCGACGGCGAGCGCGTCGAGTCCGACACCGTCTACCCGTCGCGAACGCGCCGCAACCTCTGGATCCGTCAGCGTCTGGGCGGACGCGGACAGCTGAAGCACCTCGGGACACTCCTCGGGTCGTCGCTGTTTGACGACTTCGTCGCGCTGCACATGGCGTGGGGCGCCGCGAACGAGCTCTCGACGCTCACGTCGTACCACCGCCTGATCGCCAAGACGGAGCACCCGCAGCTCGTCGCGCTGCTCGAGGCGGTCATCAAGGACGAACGGCGCCACTTCGCCTTCTACCGCGCACAGGCCCGGATGCGGCTCGGGCGGAGCCGTTCGGCGCGCCGGATCACCCGGTGGGCGATGGACCACCTGTGGGCGATCGTCGGGACAGGGGTGCGCCCGCAGTCCGAGACCGACTTCGTCGTGGTCCACCTGTTCGGGGACGACGGTGGGGACACGGCGGCTCGCGAGATGGACCGGACATTGGCGGAGCTCCCCGGTCTCGCGCGGCTCCGCATCTTCGACGGGGCTCGCCGGCAGGCGCTCGAACGCGCCGAGCGGATCCGGCCGCACGCGCCCGGCATGTGGCGCGCCGTCCCGGCCTGAGCGGCTCTCTCGGGCCGACAGTCGTTACGCGCGCCTTCGGACCGTCGTCCCTTCCGCCGTGTCCATGACCTCGAGGCCGAGCTCCTGGAGGCGCTCTCGCAGCTCGTCGCTCCGCGCGAAGTCCTTGGCGGCGCGGGCCGCGTCGCGTTCGGCGATCAGGTCGCGCATCTCCTGGGTGGGCTCGAAGCCCTCGCGAGCGTCCCGCTCGAGGTCCAACCCGAGCACCGCGTCCCAGGTCGCGAGCAGCGCGTACTTCTCGCCGTCGGAGATGCCCGCGCCCACGGCCTCGTTCAACACGACGAGCGCGCGCGGCAGGTCGAGGTCGTCGGCGATCGCTGCGCGGAACCGCTCGTCGAAGGCCACCGCCGGCTCCGAGAGTTCGTCCGCGGGCTTCGCCCACTCGCCCATGAGCCGCCGGAGATCCCGCAGCCGGCGGTGCTGGCCCTGGAGCGCGTCCCAGTCGAAGTGCATCTCGCTGCGGTAGCGCGTCCCGAAACAGAGCAGCCGGTAGGCGAGCGGGTCGACGCCCTGGTCCCTCAGGTCGGTGACCCGAAGGACGTTGCCGGCGGACTTCGCCATCTTCGCCTCGCCCATCTGCAGGAAGCCGCCGTGGACCCAGATCGAGACCACCTGATGGCCGACGGCGGCCTCCGACTGCGCGATCTCGTCTTCGTGGTGCGGGAACTTGTTGTCGTTGCCGCCCGTGTGGATGTCGAAACGTTCGCCGAGGTGCTTCATGGACATCGCCGAGCATTCGATGTGCCAGCCGGGGAACCCGTCGCCCCACGGGCTCGGCCACTTCAGCGCGCGGCTCCCGCCCGCTCGCTTCCAGAGCGCGAAGTCCTCGGGATGGCGCTTGTTCGGGTCGACCTCGAGTTCCTGCCGGTGGCCGGCCCGGAGGCGGTCGAGCGTGTTGCCCGAGAGCTTGCCGTACCCGGGGAAGGTCGTGACGTCGTAGTACACCGACCCCTCGACCTCGTAGGCATGGCCCTGCTCGATCAGGGTCTCGATGATCCGGATCATCTCGCCGATGTGCTCGGTTGCGTACGGGTACAGGTCGGCGCGCTCGATCCCGACGAGGTCGGAGTCCTCGAGGAACGCCTTCGTGTACTTGTCGGCGATCTCGGAGGCCGACAGGCCCTCGTCGGCCTCCGCGAGCTCCATCTTGTCGCGCCCGGTATCGGAGACCTCGTCGGTCATGTGTCCGACGTCGGTGATGTTCATGATCCAGCGGACGTCGAGGCCCTCGAGCCGGAGCGCGCGCCGGATCAGGTCCCCCAGCATGAACGAGCGCATGTTCCCGATGTGGATGTACCGGTACACGGTGGGGCCGCACGAGTAGATCTTCACGGTCGCCCCGTCTACCGGGGTGACCTCGAGGACCTCGCGGGTCAACGAATCGAACAGGCGCACGCTGGTCGAAGCATAGCCGCCGGCCCGATGGCGACCGGGGTCGCTACGTCTGCGCGTCCGAGCCCGTCGCCGCGTCCGGGCGCGGGGGCGTGGGGCCGTTCCCGCCCCCGGCGCCGCCGTTGCCGCTCTGGCCCTCCGCGACCCCGAACGGGGACCGCCCGCCGTTGCCGGTCACCGGGACCTCGATCGGCTCGCGCTCGCCGAGCTCGGCCATGAGGACCTCGATCTCGTCGCCTACGAGCTCCTCGCGCTCGAGCAGCGCGTCGCGCACGCCCTCGACCACGTGGCGCTTCTTGAGCAGGAGGTTGCGCACGCGGTCGCGGCAGTCGTTCAGGATCTCGTCCACCTCGGCGCGGCGATCGCGGTCCGAAAGCACCACGCCGATCGGGTCGCCGCCCTCGCCGAACATCCCTCCGCCACCCGCGGCTGCCGAGATCAGGCTCCGCCCCATCCCGTAGATGCCGACGTACGCGGCCGCGTTGCGCGTCGCATTCACCAGGTCCGATGAGGGCCCCGACGTGGTCTGCCCGTACCAGATCTCCTCGGCGACGAGGCCGGCGAGGGAGACCTGGATCCTAGCGAGGAGCTGCTTCTGGGTCCGCAGGAACATCTCCTCGATCTCCTGTGTCGAGACGAGCCCGAGCGCCGACTCACGCTTCTGGATCGTGATGACCTGGATCTGCAGCTCCTCGCGCTCGAGCGAGTACGAGGCCACGGCGTGGGCGCCCTCGTGCACGGCCACCATCGCCTTCTCGCGGGGGCTGTACTTGACCGGCTGCTTGAGTCCGATCTCCTCGGTGAGCTTGGCCTGCCACAGGTCGTCCCACCGGAGCGCGTCGCGCCCGTCTTGCAGCGCGAACAGCAGCGATTCGTTGACGATGTTCTTCAGGCTCGCAGGCGAATACCCGACGGTCATGCGCGAGAGCTTCTGATAGTCGATCGGCTCGTGACGGACCTTGGCCAGGTAGTAGCGCAGGATATCCTCGCGGCCTTCCGCGTCGGGCAGGCCCACGTGAATCTTGCGGTCGAACCGGCCGGGGCGGACGAGCGCGGGATCCAGGGTCGCGGCGCGGTTCGTCGCCCCGATCACGAGGATATTGAAGAAGGGGATCTTCGGCTTCGCGCGGAACGCGATGCGCCGGATGTGCCGCCAGAGTCCGCGCGGGACGGTGAAGCCGTCCATCTGGACCAGGAGCTCATTGATGACGCCCATGCCGCCACCCATGCCCATGCCGCCCATGATGATCCGGTCGGTCGCCCGATCGGATGAGCGATCGGTCGTGACGCCGCCTCGCGAACCCACGGCGTCGATCTCGTCGATGAAGATCACCGCGCCGCCGTACTTGTCTGACTGGACCCGCGCCTTCTTGAACAGGCGGCGGACCTTCAGGTTGCCGATGCCGATGAACATGTTCGCGAAGCCGGAGCCGGTCGAGAACAGGAACGGGACGCCCGACGCGCCCGCGATCGCCTTGGCCATCAGCGTCTTGCCGGTGCCCGGCGGGCCCTCGAACAGGATCCCGTGGGGCGGGTAGCCGCCCATCTGCTTGAAGTCCTTGAACCCCTCGAAGACACGCAAGACTTCCTTCGTCGACTCGACGGCGGCGGGCTGACCGCGGACGTCGTCGAACGACGTGTCGTACTCGTTGGGGTAGATCACGTAGTCGTTGCCGCGCGACAGGAACCAGAACATCGCGCCGAACTGGATGATGATGAAGAACACCAGGATCATCGCCTGCAACATGAACGGCCGCAACTGGCTCATCACCAGGTCCGGGTTGCCGAGCGACTGGGCGGGCGAGAGCCCCATGAACAGCCACGCGGCGAACATGTAGATGGCGAGGATCCACGCGGCGCGCTTCAGCCATCGTCCGTAGCGGCGGTACTGAGGATCCACGCTCATCACCCCCGGGGTACGTGCCGGCCGGCGAGGCCGGTGACCTGAGTCTACGCCCCAAGCCTCGGAAAGGCCCCTAGGCTGACGCCATGCAGAACGCGTTCGCGGACCTGGAGCGGGCACGCGAGGCGGTCGTGGCAGAGGGGGCGGCGTTCACGGCCGAGCTCGAGCCGGTCCTCCGCGAGAGCCTGCGCCGCGGGTTCGAACGGCTGTGCGCCGATCACGCCCATTTCGTCCAGAGGCTCGACGACCCCACGCGCGCCGCCCTGGAGCAAGCCGCGGACCGCTCGATCGACACGGGCGTCGCGGCGGTCATCGAGCGGCTCCGTTCGCCGGAGCTCTGGCTGGCCCCGCTCACAGCACCCCATCTCGTCGTCGTCAAGGAGGAGGGCTGGCCCGACTGGCTGCCCGAGGCGTTCGCGCGGCTCCTGCGGCCGCGCGGGCGTCCGCCTCCGACGCTCGGGGAGCTCGACGACCCGTCCAACCGGGTCTGGGTCGCGATCTCGGCGGCGGCCAAGCCGCTCGAGACCGTCCTCGAGGAGTTCGGCTTCCGGCCGGGCCGGCGACGGTTCGGCGGCCGCTTCGGCGTGGGCCCGAGGACGCTCCCGCAGCTCGACCCTAGCGGGCTCCTCCAGCGTCGGTGGAGGCGCTACCGGGTCGCGTTCGACCGGATGAGCGAGCTCATCGCGGTCGAGGAGTAGTCACCCGCCGGAGACGGCGGACCCCGGCCGGCGGAGTCCTCGAACCCCCGCGACGGCCGATTCCCTGCGCAAGGCCGCTCGCGGTACAACGTTGCGGGGAGGGGATGTGGTCGAGATCGCGTCGAAGGGACTCATCGGGTTCGTCTCGGTCCGGCACGCGGGCGGCGTCCGGGTGCTCACGCTGTTGGGACCGGCCGCACGCGAGGAGTACCTGGCGCTCGTCGCCCACGTCGCGCCGGCGATCGAGTCGGCGTTGTCGGACCGCGTCGTCGCCCACCGCGTCGCGCGGTGCGAGGACGATCCGCCGAAGCTCTCTCTGCGACCGTGGCGGATCGAGCGCCGAGCGTTCGCGCTCCGGCTGCGCGACCTGTTGGCGGGCGCGTCCACGATCGCGATCGCCGACGTCCACCGGTGCTACGCGTCGATCTCGCCCTCGACCGTCGAACGGGTCCTCGGCGAGCTGGGGGTCGGCTCGGCGAGCGAGGTCGGCGCCTTCCTCTCGCGCATCGAGCACGCCGGCGGGCGCGGCCTCCCGGTCGGCCCCGAGGCCTCGGCCGTCCTGGCGAACGCGGTGCTCGCACGCGCGGACGAGGCGCTGCACGCCGCGGGCGTCGCGCACCTGCGCTGGGTGGACGACGTCGTGATCGCGGCGGCCGGGCCGACGGACGCGGAACGCGCGGTCGCGGTCCTGGCGGACGCGGTCGCGGAGCTCGGGCTCCGCCTGAACGAGCGCAAGACGCGGATCGGCACACCGGACGGCGGCGTCGGCGTCGTCGGCTCCGCGCGCGCCCTGCGGAGTGAGGGCTAAGCTCCGTCGCGATGCGGACGCTCTACCGCGCCTCCCGCGTGCACACGTTGTCCTACCCCCCGGTGGGGGAGTGGATCCTCGTCGACGGGCGCCACGTCGAGCGCGTAGGGACGGGGGAGCCGCCGGGAGCCGACCGCGTCGTGGACCTACCCGGCACGGCGATCCTGCCGGGTTTCGTCGACACCCATGTGCACCTCACGGGGACGGGCGTCCACCACCAGGCGCCGGAGCTCGGCGAGGCCACCTCCGCCGCGGGCGTCCTCGAGACCGTCCGCTCGATCGTCGAACGCCGGCAGGGCGCCGTCTACCTGCACGGCTGGGACGAGTCGAGGTGGGCGGACCGACGGCTGCCCACGCTCGCCGAGCTCGACGCCGCCGGCAACCGGCCCCTCGGCCTCTCGCGGGTCGACGGCCACCTCGTCCTGCTGAACCGCGCCGCCCTCGAGGCGACCGGCGCGCTCGAGACCAGGGGCGTCGGCCTGGGCGAGGACGGCGAACCCGACGGCCGCGCGACCGGCCTTGCGGCGCAGGCCGCGAAGCGCTGGTTCGCCACCAACCTGTCCGAACACGACATCGAGGAGCTCCAGCTCGAGGCGGCGGGGCGCGCCGCCGCCCACGGCGTGACGAGCATCCACGAGATGTCGATGCCGGCCGAACGCGGCATGCGCGACCTCGAGATCCTCCGCTCGCACGCGGGCAAGCTCCCGGTCGACGTCACGACCTACGTCGCGACCACGGACCTGTCGGCGGTGATCGACCTCGGCCTGCCGCGCGTGGGCGGCGACCTGCCGGTGGACGGCTCGATCGGCGCGCGGACCGCATGGGTGTCCGAGCCGTACGCGGACGGCGCCCCGGAGCCGTCCGGCTACTACGAGGACGACGAGCTCGCACAGTTTTTCCACGACGGGCACCTCGCCGGCCTGCAGGTGGGCGTGCACGCGATCGGCGACGCCGGGATCGAGCAGGTGGTGCGGACGTGGGAGCGCGTGTACCAGGCGCTGGACTCGCGTCAGCGGCGCCACTTCCGCGCCCGGCGGCACCGGATCGAGCACTTCGAGATGGTGGGCGTCGACCTCGTGGAGCGCGCCGCGATGCTCGGGCTCGCGATCAGCGTGCAGCCGACGTTCGACGCGCTCTGGGGCTTCCCCGGCGGCCTGTACGAACAGGGCCTCGGCGAGGACCGCGCGTGGGCGATGAACCCGTTCGGCGACCTCCGCCGTCGGGGTCTCGAGATCGGCGCCGGCTCGGACTCGCCGATCACGATCCTCGACCCCCTCGTCGGGGTCGAGGCGTTCACCTCGCACCACGACCCGGCACAGCGCCTCACCCGGGCCGAGGCGGTCTGGGTCTCGACGCTCGGGGGGGCACGTCTCGCCCACCAGGAGGACAAGAAGGGAAGCCTCGAGCCCGGCAAGCACGCGGACTTCGCCGTCTACGACGTCGACCCGCTGGAGGCCGAGACGCTCGACAGCCTCGCGCCGGTGATGACCGTGAGCCTCGGCCGCGACGTGTTCGCGGCCTGAGAGCAGGGCGTTTGACAGGCGCGGCGGGGCCCGGCTACCTTCGCCTTGCGACGATCGCTTCGGCGGTCGGCGCACGGAGGACCCAAGAGGCTGAGTAGAGAACGCGGCGCCCCGGCGCCGCGGCCCCAAAGGTCTCTTGGGTCCTCGTCTCTTTTCTCCGCCCGTCCGTGCGTGGGATCGGGCGCGCTGGGAATGAATCCCCCTTCGCCGGCGTTGTTGGGCCGGAACGCTTGCCCGCTGGATGCCCGGGAGTACAATCCCCCGGCCTGAGGAGGGGGAGCCTAGGTGGAAGATCGCGAAGACACGCTCGAAGACGAAGAAGCCGAAGAGGAGACGGCCGAGGAGGCCGAGCCCTCCACGCCTGCAGCCCAGCCCGCCGCGAGGAGCGGGAGCGACGAGGACGTCGAGTCGATCCAGGACATCCTGGTCAAGCAGGAGGCGAGGTCCGAGGAGGCCGAGGAGGAGGACGACTCCGTCCTCACGCTCACCCGTGAGGACAAGGTCGAGCCCCTCGCGACCAAGGTCGTGCCGCCCCAGCCGACCGAGTTCATATGCTCGAACTGCTACCTGGTGAAGCACCGGAGCCAGCTGAAGGACAAGGCCAAGGTGCTCTGCCGGGACTGCGCCTGAACCCAGCTCGGCTTCGGCTGCCGATCGCTCTGCTCGTGTCGGCGGCCTCGGGCGCTCTCCTGTCGCTGTCGCTTCCGCCCGCGTCGGTCTGGCCTCTCGTGTTCGTCGCGCCGGCGCCGTTCCTGTGGATCGTGCGCGGCTCGAGGCCCGGCCGGGCGGCGCTGTGTGGCCTCGCGTTCGGGTTCGTCTACTTCGGGGCGCTCCTGTACTGGATCCTCCTGTTCGG
>Ga0075430_100000506_pt1 | contig 29262 bp, 30 predicted proteins | sample RhiMetdeltSRZDD4_FD_75294 | JGI IMG/M metagenome (GOLD analysis project Ga0075430, IMG submission 75294) | Populus rhizosphere microbial communities from Tennessee, USA - Rhizosphere MetaG P. deltoides SRZDD4 | ecosystem: Host-associated > Plants > Roots > Rhizosphere > Soil | place: USA... | reverse complement strand
CGCCGGCGATCTTGCGGTTGGCGACCTCGGTCGAGATCGCATAGGCGTCGTCGAAACCGATGTCCGGAAAGGTCTTGGTGAGTTGCACCGCCTGTTTCCGCTCCTTCTCCGCGGTGATCAAGATATCGGCGGCTTTCTTGCGATCGGCGTCAGACAGCATGGGATGTCCCTGTTAGAGAAGGCGGTGAGCGTGCCATTGTCACGTTTGCCGCGCCAAAATCAATCGGCGCGCCGAGGATGCAGCGTCAATTGAGCGGATAGATCGCCTTCACCTTATCGAGGGTCGTGGGCGAAAATGGCGCCGGCTTCGGCACCGACCTTCTGAAGCTCCTAGCCGGGCATCGGAGTGACCTCTGGACGCAGCTTGTGCATCTCGGCGAAATAGCCCGGGTCCTTGATCGTTGCCCCGAGAGCACGTGCCGGCCTTGATGGTGCAGGTTAGCATTCTCGTGTGGCCCGGCGGCCATGAAGTGTCCTTTTGGGGGCTGAGCGATCAAGCGGCGGTTGCATAGCGAAGGTAGTCGGCGCTGATCCGCCTTGAACGGTCGACCAGCCCGCGCACAAACGGCAATCGCGCCGCTTCGTAGCGGGCGAGCGCGGCGGCGACGGGTTCGTCCGCGAGTCGGGCCGCGAGCATCTGCGCCAGCACGACCGCATCCTCCATTCCGGTCATGTAGCCGCGGCCGGTCATCGGAGTAACGACGTGGGCGGCGTCGCCGATGATCGCCAACGGACCGCGTGCCAACCGCTCGGGCTTGTACTCGGCGATGGGAGCGCCACTCAGCACATCTATCGAGCGCACCCCGACCGCCACCGCCTCGGCCCATGTCGCCGGCCAAAGCTCAGGGACAAGCGCGACCAAATCCGCGCGGATGTCCTCGTCAATCGTCTCGCGACCCAGTGTCCCGACAATGTAGCCCTCGGCCGTCAAGCGGCCGGTGTGACGAAGCAACGCCTCCCGATGCACATCGAACCAGGCGAAGGTGATCCGACGCTGTCCGATTTCAGTCGATCCATCGCGACCGGGAAGCACCGCGGCCACCAGACGATATCCGCCGACAAGCTCGATCCAGAGCCCGCCGTCCGATGGCCAGGGGACAGGACGCGCCAGCGCCCGTTCATCGACCAACCCCCGCCACACGACGTAGCCGGCGTAGCGGGCGAACGGCGCGTCGGGTGCGATCGTCCGGCGCACGGTGCTGTGATATCCATCGGCGCCGATCACCGCATCGACAACCCGTTCCGTCCCGTCGGCAAAGGACAGCTGCACGCGGTCGCCCAACTCCGCGACCGAGGTGACGGCTTGGCCATGTTCGAGGATTATGGCGGCGGTCCCGGCCGCCCGGTTGTGCAGCCACTCGTATAGCGCCGACCAGGTCGTCAAGTCGCGGTAGGCCGGCACCACGGGCAAGATGGGATTCGCACGTGGATCGTGGCCAACCGCCGCCGCCAGGACGGCAAGGTCGACGGTCAGGCTGTCGCCACCGTGTACGCGCCGGACAGAGCGCTCAACAACACCCACGGGCACGCCCCTGGCCGCGCAAGCGAGCGCCAGCGTGAGTCCGGAAAGGGATCCGCCGACAACCGCGATCTGTGGATGTGCGGTGCTCATCGAAGCGGCACCAGCCGAGGTGCGGGCAGGCTCAACGAGGTGATATGGCGCAGGTCGACGGGATTGAAGTTCTGCGGCCCCCGCACCGGCCCGGCGCCAGGAATGGGCGTCTCCTCGTGCATCATCCCGCGGGAGGCCGGGCTCCAGTGCAGGCCGCCGGGGCGGATGTCATGCACCTCGCCCAAGCTGTCGCGGTTGATGAAGCCATTGGGCGAGTCCGTGAAAAGATAGGACATCGTGTGCTGCCGCTGTGACTCGTTTACACTGCGAACTCCGAAAGCGTGTCCGTCTGGTCGGATGCGGGTAGGGTCGACTACTTCGGCGCCAGCTGAAAATCGTACGCCAATGTGTAGTACGGCTCACTAAGGGCTCTGCCGTCAGGCGTGCTGCCTGATTGATGGAACACGAACTCGCCGATGAGAGAATCCTTGACGCCAAACACCGCGTCGCTATCGAGATATTTATCGCCGTTGACAAAAACGTGCGTCGCGAGTTTTTGATGCCCCGCCGCTTCAATCATGAAGTGCACATGAGCGGGGCGCCACGGATGGCGCTCTTGCGCCGTGAGCATTTCGCCGACCGGCCCGTCATACGGAATCGGATAAGGCGCCGGTTTGATCGTCCAAAACGCGAAGCGTCCGTCTTGGTCGGTCCGAAAGCGACCGCGTCCTGCCAGGCCTCCGATCTTCTCCGGCTGCTGTACGTCGTAGTAGCCTTCGTTGTCGGAATGCCAAACATCGACGATGGCATCAGCGAGGGGTTTTCCGTCCGTCGACGTGATACGCCCCCGCACATGCAATGGATCCCCTTTCATGCCGCTACGAATGTCGGAACCCAGCAGGTACTCCGGGGGATTGTCCACATAAAACGGCCCGAGAACTGTCGTCTCGGTGCTGGCGGCGCTTCCGTGGTTGATTGCATCGACCAACATCGAGGCGCCGAGCGTATCCGATAGCAATATGAACTCTTGACGATTGCCGTCGCATTTTTTGCCGGTGCGGGTCAGGAAATCGATGGCGTAGGCCCACTCCGCATCGGTAAGTCGCACATCGCGTACAAAGTCGTGCAGGTGACGAACGAGCGACGCAAAAACCTGCTTCAGGCGCGGATCCGGAGTATTTGCGATGCGATCAAGGACCGCCTCGGTGATGGTCTGCTGGTCAAAATTTCGCATCTGTTACTCCAGATGGTGGCCGCAGCCATATCGGTCGGTCGTGGGTAGGTCACCCGAACTTTTGCTCGGGTCTTTATTATTTGCAAATGCAAGTATACACTCGCGTCGCGACCGTGTCCAGCAGCCGGTGTTTGGCGGTCCTAAAGTTCAGAAGCGCGCGCGATCGAAAGGAAGGAAGGGCCGATGAACGGAAAGATTGCTCTCGAAGAGCACTTCGCCATCGAGGCGACGCTCGGGGATTCGCAGGTTTTCGGGGCGCACGTATGGCCGGAGCTGCGATCCGGCCTGCTTGATATTCAGACGAAGCTCATCGCCAGCATGGATGCGCACGAAATCGCGATGATGATCCTGTCACTCAACGCGCCCGCCGTGCAGGCAATCACCGACACCAAGCGTGCCGTGTCCGTGGCCAAGGAGGCCAATGACGCGCTCGCCGAGCATGTCCGCAAGCGTCCTGACCGCTTCGCCGCGTTCGCCGCCTTGCCGCTGCAGGATCCGGAGGAGGCGATCCGCGAGCTCCAACGATGCGTGAAGGAGCTGAACTTCGTTGGCGCGTTGGTCAACGGCTTCAGTGAGAGCGGCGATCCGAACAACCTGCTGTACTACGACCTCCCGCAGTACAGGCCGTTCTGGAAAGCGGTCGAAGAGCTCGGCGTGCCGTTCTATCTGCATCCGCGCAATCCGCTGCCCGGACAAATTCCCGGTTACCGCGGCCATGACTGGTTGCTCGGCCCGAATTGGGCCTTCAACGCCGAGACTTCGGTGCATGCCTTGCGGCTCATCGGCAGCGGCGTCTTCGACGAATGCCCGGGCCTCAATATCGTGCTGGGGCACTTGGGCGAGGGTATCCCGGCCCTGTTGTGGCGTATTGACCATCGTAATGAATGGATGAAGGCCCCGCACAAATACGTCTCGCGGCACCCGGTCGCCCATTATTTCCGTAAGAACTTCTGGCTGACGACCTCCGGTAACTACAGCACGAGCGCGCTCAAGCAGGCCATAGAAGAGGTCGGAGCCGAACGCGTGATGTTTTCGGTCGACTGGCCGTTCGAGGATCCGGCGGACGCCTGCAATTGGTTGGATACGGCGCCGATCGGCGAATCCGATCGTGCCAAGATCGGCCGCGACAACGCGGTGAAATTGTTCAAGCTTCCGGTCTGACTGGTGGAGGGCCCGTGCGTCCGTTTCATTACTCGCCGCTGCCTGCGCATGTGATCTTCGGCTTCGGTACGGTTGCCACCCTCGGGGACGAGGTTGACCGGCTCGGTTGCGCTCGTGCGCTCGTGCTCACGACGCCGGAACAGGCGAAGCTAGCCGACTTGGCGGAAAGCCAACTCGGCGCGAAATGTGCCGGTGCGTTCACGCAGGCGCAAATGCACACCCCAGTCGAGATCACCGAGCAAGCACTCGTCCATGCGCGCGCGGTCGACGCGGATTGTCTTGTCGCCATCGGCGGCGGCTCAACAACCGGCCTCTCCAAAGCGCTGGCGCTACGTACCGATCTGCCGCAGGTCATTCTGCCGACCACGTACGCCGGCTCGGAAGCGACGCCGATCCTGGGCGAGACGACGGGCGGCGAGAAGACCACGCAGCGAACCTTCAAGGTATTGCCGGAATCGATCATCTACGACGTCGACCTGACCATGACGTTACCGAGGCGGCTTAGCGCCGTCTCGGGGATGAATGCGATCGCACATGCGGTCGAAGCGCTATACGCCAAGGAGGTCAATCCGGTCATTGCCCTGTTGGCGCAGGACGGCATCCGGGCTCTTGCCACGGCGCTACCCGTGATCACCGACAAACCGGACGAACGGGAGGCTCGCTCGGACGCGCTCTATGGTGCCTGGGCGTGCGGCACGTGTCTCGGCGCAGTCGGCATGGCGCTGCACCACAAGCTGTGTCATGTCCTCGGCGGCAGCTTCAATCTTCCGCACGCGGAGACCCACGCGATCGTGCTGCCGCACGCTGCCGCCTATAACCGCTCGTCCGCGCGGCAGGCGATGTCGCTCGCGGCGGCAGCACTCGGCGCTGAAGACGCACCGGTCGGTCTGTTCGCACTCAACCGCGCGTTGGGCATTCCGCTCGCGCTCAAGGAAATCGGAATGCCCGCGGATGGCATCGACAAGGCGGTAGAGCTTGCAATGTCGTCGCCGTATTGGAATCCGCGTCCGATCGAAAAGGCATCGTTGCGGGAGCTGCTGCAAAACGCCTACGAGGGCAGGGCCCCCGCCGCGGCCTAGTCGCGGCGCGGTTTCTTGCGCCTCGGGTTCTCGCGCCCGAAGACTTCCTCCTCGATCGTTTTGATGTTCGAGAACAACGTCACGAGCATGCGCTTGAGGAGGCGAAGGTCGCTCGCGTTGAGGCCGCGAATTGCCACTTCCTCATAGTGCGAGGCGATGAGAATGATCTGCTCGGTCATTGCGTGGCCCTTTTGGGTCAGGCTGACGCTCAGGGCGCGGCCGTCGCTGCCGGAGCGGCGCCTCACGATGAATTGCTTGCGCTGAAGCGTCAAAAGAAGGCGCGACAGTGTGGAAATATCGATGCTGGTGCGTTCGGCGATATCGCCGAGCCGTTGATCCCCGCTCTCCCACAGTACGGCCATGACGCGCCACATCGGCAGCGACACGCCCAAAGGCGCGATGTCGCGCGCGAAGGCCAAGCCAATCCTGACGCCCGCACGGTTCAAGAGGTACGGAATAAATTCGGCGAGCGCAAACTTGTGTTTCATACCGAGCGGCCGAAAGGGAGTTTCTCCCTAGCCCCAGCCAGCCAATTCCGCAAGCAAGCTTTCGTCCGCTTCCCACAGCTGTTTGCAGAGACCGTAGGAGCCGTCCTGGTAAAGCAGCGGTGCGATGTCGTCGCGGATACCGATGTCCTCGACGTTGCCGAAGAACACGGTGTGTGAGCCGTAGGGCACCGTGAGCGACTTGCAGCAGAAGATCGTTGCCTGCGCCATACGCAGATATGGAGTTCCCCGAGCATCCGCCGCCCAGTCGCCATGGGCGAAACGGTCGCGGTTATGCGGGTCGGCGAAGGCTCGGGAAACCGAGGCTTGCTCGGAGTGGAGCACGTTCACGCAGAATCGCTCACAGCTTTCGATTATCTCGAACAGCCGGCCGCGGTGGTTGACGCAGACCAGCAGCGACGGCGGATCGAGGCTCACGGATGATACCGCCGTCGCCGTCATGCCGTGGCGCCGCCCCTCGTGAGCGGTGGAAATCACGGTCACCGTCGAGGTAAAGCGCCGCATCGCCAGGCGGAACCGGTCGCCGAGTTCGGGTGCCATCAAATCGCCCTCGACATTATTTGCAAATGCAAATATAATGGGCTCTGCTGAAGTTGTCCATCGTCGAGCGGATGTCGCATCGCGCACCAGCGCGGAGATGTTTGCGTACGCAAGTGATCTTGATCGGCGCTGGGGCAGGGCTGGTTCGCATCAGGAGGCGTCCATGAGCGTCGGAGCGGTTCAGGAGGCGAGTGCCCCGCCCGCGAAACCAACCGTTGCGGAACTGATCGAACGCGCGCGGGGGATCGGAAAGCTTGCGCGCGAGCAGGCGCTTGAAACCGAGAAACAGCGTTACGTCTCCGCGGAGCTGGTCGGCAGGATGCGAGACGCCGAACTCTTCCGCGTTATGCAACCTGCCCGTTTCGGCGGTTTCGAGTACGGCTACGATGTATTCGTGGAACTGGTCGCAGAGATCGCCGCCGGCGATGGGTCGACCGGGTGGGTCTACAGCCTGGGGGCCGTGCATCCCTGGTTGATCGCGTGCTACCCGGAAGAAGCGCAGCAGGAGGTCTGGAGCGAGGATGGCGACGCCATCGCGGCAGTCTCATACGCGCCCACCGGGAAGGCCGTGCCCGATGAGGGCGGCTACCGTCTGAGCGGCCGCTTCAGCTTCGCGAGTGGGGTCGACAACGCCAATTGGGGCATTGTCGGCGGCATGCTGCCGCTAAAGGACGGACCGAAGCCCGGTTTCTTCCTTGTTCCCCGCGCGCAATTCTCCATCCACGACGACTGGTTCACGATGGGGCTTGCCGGGACTGGGAGCAAGACGATCGTTGTCGAGGACCAGTTCGTGCCGGCCTATCGCACGGTTGCCTTCGCCGACATGCTGACAGGGAATGGCCCGGGCACTGCCACCAATCCCAATCCGCTCTATCGCCAGCCGATGCTCGCTGTCGTGCCGCATTGCTTGGTGGCGCCGGCGCTCGGCATGGCGCACGGGGCGCTTGCTGCCTTCACCGACCAGGTCGCCGGTCGCACCACGCGGGGCGCCGTGGCCGGAGGCAACAATAGGATGAGCGAATTCACCACCGTACAGATGCGTGTCGCCGAAGCGACCGCGTCGATCGACGCCGCCGAGCTGATGATCTATCGGGACATCCGCGAGACGCTCGCCATTGTCGAGAACGGCAAGGCCGACCTGAAACTGCGTATGCGCAACCGATTGACGCATTCGTTCGCGACCAAGTTGCTGGTCCAGGCGGTCGACGCCGTATTTCTTGCCGCTGGTGGCGCGGGGCTCAGTCTGCATCATCCCGTGCAGCGCTTCTGGCGCGACATCCATGCCGCCAGCTCGCATATCAGCCTCAATTGGGATTCAGTGTCGTCTATGTACGGTCAGCACGTCTTCGGTCTCGAGCCGCGAGGTCAATACTGAACCAGTGAATGCCAGATGCGCGGCAAGCGCAATCTGAGAAAAAACCGGAGGGAACGATGAGCAACATTTTCCGTTTTGCCGCAGCGTTGCTTTTCTCAAGTGCGTTCGCGACGATCGCGAACGCGCAGCAGTTTACGATGAAGATCTCCGCGCCGACGATCAACGACGTGACCCAGGAATGGGCGAAGGAGTTTGCTGCGGGACTAAAGGCGCGAGTCGGTGGCAGGATCAGGGTGGAGTACTATCCGACCAACCAACTCGGGCAGATTCCGGCGACGGTCGAAGGCGTCGCGATGGGCACGATAGAGGCGGTCGCGCCGGCCAGCGGCTTTCTGATCGGACTAGAGCCTCGTATGCAAGTGTTCGATGCACCAGGCCTGTTCCGGGACATGGCGGATGCGCAACGCGTGCTGGCTGATCCCGCTGTGCGCGCGCGGCTCGCGACTTTTGCGTCGTCGAAAGGAATGGAGATGGTGGCGGCGTTTCCGCATGGCCCACTCAATCTTGTCTCGCACAAGGCGGTGCACAGGACTTCGGATTTCCAAGGGCAGAAGATACGCGTGCCCGGGGGCGCGCCGCTTCAGGTTAGGCCGATCGAAAAGCTCGGTGCGCATCCAGTATCGATGCCGCTCGGCGAAGTGTTGTCCGCCATGCAGAACCGCACGATCGACGGCATGATCGCGGCCGCGGGGGTCTTCACGGTGTACAAATATTACGATGTGGCGAAGGCCCAGACTTCGCTTCCCGGCGCGTTCCTCATCGTGCCGGTCATGGCCAACAAGGACTGGCTGAAGTCGCTCGGGCCGGAGCTCGAGAGGGCAGTGCGAGAAGAAGCCTTCCAGGCTCAGCGCAAGGCCGAGAAGTTCGCGATCGACGACGTCGCCCGCACTGCCGAGCTTTGGAAGACGAACGGTGGCCAGCTCATCTCCTTCCCGGAAGCGGAGGCGAAGGCCTATCTTGCCCAGGTCGAGTCCATCGCGCGGACCGTGCTGGGCGTCAATCCGACGATGAACAGCGACTTCGCGCTGATCTCCGAAACGGCGAAGCAACAAGGCCGGTGAGACGTGGCCGAGATCCGGGGTGCACTCGCGCGGTCATGCAACGCTCTGGCATGGGTGGTCGAGCGCGTTCTTGCCGTAGGACTGATCGGCGCAATCCTGCTTAACGTCGTCAACGTCGTCGGTCGCTATGTAGCCGGCTTCACGTTGACCGGGATCGACGAGATTGAGGTCTACCTCCTGATCTGGATCGCGTTCTTGAACGCCGCAGTGGCGACTTGGCGGCGCGACCACCTGCGCATGGATCTGATCGTCAAGGCGCTGCCTGCCTCGCTGCAGCGCGCGATCCACCTGTTCGAAGCTGCAGTGCTGCTCGCCGTGACGAGCTTCGTCGCCTATTATTCGTTCTTCTACGTGCGCCGCATTTTCCAACTCGGCGCCGTGAGCGATATGGCGCGCGCCCCTACCTGGATTGCGCACAGCGCGGTGTTCGTCGGCTTCGGCTTGATGGCCTTGATCGCGCTGTACCGCGGCCTCGTCCTGCTGCATCGGCGCGAGCCGGAACACCCGTGAAGGTCCGCCAGCGATGACCTTCGCGCTTGCCGTGGTCCCTGTCGTTCTGCTGCTGCTCGGTTTCCCGATTTTCCTGGTGCTGTTGAGCGGGGTGTCGGTTGCGCTCGTTTTTTTCATGAACATACCCCTTGCGGCGCTGCACCAGAACCTGTTCGGCTCGATCAACGTCTATGCATTACTCGCCATTCCGTACTTCATCTATGCCGGCGAGTTGATGGGCCGCGGGAGCGTTGCGCGCCGGCTGGTCGATTTTGTGCGGGACGGAGTCGGCCCCGTACCAGGCAGCCTCGGCGTTACGACTGTTGGCGTTGCTACGATTTTTGGTGCTATTTCCGGGGTCAGCGCGGCCGCGGTCGCGACCATTGGCAAGATCATGTATCCGTCGATGGTCAAGGCGGGCTATCCGGCGTCGTTCGCCGCCGGGCTGATTACCGCCGTCGGCGCGATCGACATAATCATTCCGCCCAGTATTCCGATGATCGTCTATGCCGCGGCAGCGCAGGAGTCGGTGCCGCGGCTCTACGCTGCCGGGATCTTGCCGGGACTTCTTCTCGCGCTCCTGATCGCCGGGTATGTGATCTGGCGCGCCAAGCGGGAAGGATTTGGGCGCGGCGAGCCATTCGACGCCGGCCGCTTCTGGCACTCTACTCTCCGTGGCCTATGGGCGCTGGGAGCCCCGGCCATCATTCTGGGCGGCATATACGGGGGTGTGTTCTCGCCCACCGAAGCTGCGGCGGTCGCCTGCGTCTATGCGGCCTTCGTGACCATGGTGATTTTCCGCGAGCTTTCCTTCGTGGACATAGTGGAGGCAGCCGTCGCCACCGTACGTTTCACGTCCCAGATACTGATCATCGTGGCCTGCGCCGGCGTGTTCGCTTGGCTGCTTACTGTCAACCAGGTGCCGGCAACTTTGGTCGGCTGGATCAACGACTTCGGCGTTTCGTCGTGGCAATTCCTGCTGGTGGTCAATGTCCTGCTCTTGATCGTGGGCTGCTTTCTCGATCCGTTGTCGGCGATCCTGTTGCTGACGCCGCTGCTGGTTCCAATCGCCAAGGCGCTCGGCATCGATACGGTGCATTTCGGCATCGTGTTCATGGTGAACCTGGCGATAGGTCTGTTCCACCCTCCGTTCGGGATCAACATTTTCGTGGCCCAGTCGGTTCTTGGAATAGACCTCAAACAGATTTACCGGGGCGTCGTGCCCTTCCTGGTGCTTTATCTGATTGCTCTGCTGGTCATCACCTATGTGCCGCAGATATCCCTCGTCGGTGTCCGCCTGTTCACGGGATAAGGCGGTGACGGGGCGGCGTTTTGCAATGAGCAGCCGAATGACCATTACCTTGCATTCAAGGCGGACGACTTGCCGTTGGTCAGCGAGCGACTTGGCCTGTTCAGGGAACCATCACCTTGTTCACCGCAAGATCGGAATGGATCATCCCCTGCGCCTTCATGATGCGCACCCAGGGAGCGAGTATTGGACTTGTCAGTGAACACTGATGGCGAAAGTGCAGAAGCATACCCGGTGTGCCACAAGTCAAATCTTATCTGCTCCCGCACGCACGCGCCAATACTCCCATGCCCGATCCAACGCGAGTGGAGTCATTTGGCGGGCCGTGCACTCTTCCACTTCGAGCGGAGTGAGATAGTCCGGCTTTCCCAGTTGCAAGGATAGTAACAGCAGCTTGGCGTTTATTTGCAGATATACTGCGGTCATAACCGCCTCGCGGATGTTTCTCCCCGTAACGACACAGCCATGTCGTTTCATCAGCGCAACTCTTCGGTTGCCGAGACAGTGCGCCAAGTCGCGCCCCTGATCCATGGTAACGACCAAATGGTCCCCCTCGCCAAACTTGTCCCGTATGTCCCATGTCGGGATGCTTGATCCAATCACGCCACCAGTGTGCATGATCGGCTTCAAGGGTACACCGGTTACGCCGAACGGAATCACCTCGTAGGAGTGGTTGTGAATGACGGCATTCACTTCGGATTGAGCCTCATAGACCGCGCCATGGATCATTCGCTCCCCATAAGGTGTTCTGCCTTGCAGGTCGATTGCTTCCCCGTCGAGAGTGAACTCCATCAAATCGGCGACCGTGACCAGTTCGGGCGCACGTGACCTTGACATGAAGTAGCGATCCGGATTGTCGGGACTACGAATACTCGCATGTCCGAAGGCGTCTACGACGCCCTCGTTCGCCAGGATGCGATTCGCAATAACGAGATCACGCAGGTCGGTCGGTGTCATGGCTGGCCTGAGGTTTCCAACTAAAGCAGAACTCTGTCATGGCGAACGCTGATATTGAAAGAGTAATTTTGGGAGTCAGTGAACATTGATATTGAAAATGCAGTTTTATTGTCAGTCGATGCGGAACTGGCGCCCAGGCGAGATTGGACCAGTAGAATGACAGATTATGGAATGCGGCATAATAGAGCCCGCGATCAGCTACGCTTGCTCGCGAGGCAGGCTAGGCCCAGCCGCCCGTAACAATCGGCCATCGAAGAGCTTTCGAAAATGCCCTGTTGCCCTTGCATCGGCTCTCGGAGCGTCCTGTGGCGAGCTGTTTGGTGTTGTCGAGAATGATTAAGACGGTTCTGTAGATTCTGTTGTTATGGGGGGCTCGCCGTGCTGGACGGAGAGCAAGTTTCGGTATCGGCGGCAGATTCATCTCATCATCTGCTGTGGTAGCCACAGCGTGAGAGCTGGAAACAGGATCAGAAGACCGAGTTTGAAGATGCTCGACGCGACGAAGGGCATCACGCCACGGAAAATCGTGGCCAGCGATATGTCCGGCGCCAGAGTCCTGATCATAAAGCAATTGATGCCGATGGGGGGTGTGAGGACGCCGATCTCTACGATTACGACCGTGATGATGCCCCACCAGATCGGGTCATAGCCCAAGCTCAAGATCAGCGGCACTACCACCGGGACACTAATCAACATGACCGTGATTGATTCCATTACGCAGCCAAGCACGATGTAGATCACTGCGATCAGCGCGATGATGACCAGTGGATGAACGTTCCAGGTCGAGACCGAATCCACGAGGATGTTGGGAAGTTGGGTCACGCCGATGAAGAACGTGAAAATCATGGTGCCGAACAGAAGGAGATAAATGAACGCGGTGTTCGACGCGACTTCGCCAAAGACCTCCCAGATCTTCCCGCCGCTCAGACTTCCTCGCCACCACGCGAACAAGAAAGCCAGTCCGGCGCCGACTGCCGCCGATTCAGTGACCGTGAAAATGCCGGCGTAAATGCCGCCGAACACCAGGCCATACATGAGCAGGATGGTCCAGCTCCCCTGCAGGGCGGCGAACAGTTCCCCACGCGAGACCTTGCTGGTTGTCTCCGGTGCTGCACGTGGCGATAGTCGCGTGATCACTGCGATGGTCAAGATGTAGAGGACCGCAGCCAGGATACCGGGCACGATGGTTGCCATGAACAGGCGGCCGATCGATGTCTCCGAAAGCACTGCATAGAGAACCAGCATGTGCGCCGGCGGCACCAGTTGGCCGAGCGTCCCACCGGCCGCGACGGTGCCGGCGGCCAGTTCCTTCGAGTAGCCGTACTTGCGCATCTCAGGAAGAGAGAGACGTCCGATTGTCGCCGCGGTGGCGAGCGAGGAGCCCGTCAGTGCACCGAAACCGGCGCAAGCCCCGATAGTGGCAATTGCCAATCCGCCGCGGAGGTGCCCGAACAGTGCATGAGCCAGCCGGTAGAGATCGGTCGACATGCCGGCCGCCGACGAAAAGCTGCCCATCATGAGAAAGAGCGGAAGCACCGCGAGATCGATACTGCCGAGAAAGGCGGCTGACTTGAGCGCTAGCGCATCAAGAGCGGGGGGCCAGCCGATCAGGAGCGCAGTGCCGACCAACCCGGCGACCCCCATCGCCGCGCCCAAGGGAACGAGGAAGATCGCCGGCAACCAAAGTGCAAGGAAGCCGAAAATGGCGAGGCCGATCATCCAGCCCGACGCCGCTGCTTTGAACATCAAGACGTATGTCAGCGCGGTTGCCCCGCCGGCGACGGCAACTTTCAGCCACGCATCTCGATTGGCGTTCTCGGCACGCTTGGGGGGCTCGGCGGGACCATTGGGCGCAGCCTCGCGCCCGCGAAGAATCCGGATGGCCTCGAGGACTTGGCGACAGACGATGACGATTTGCGGCGGAAGACAGAGAAACAGTGCCGCGGTCGCACACCACCAAAATGGAGCGGCAGGGATGCCGGCAATCAGCGTGGTCTCATGGCGGTCTTGCAGAACTGTCGTGTAGATAACGAATCGCCAAGCAACGATCGCTTGGAACGCCAGGAGCACAAATCCCCCGATCGCGGTGAGCAAGGCATCCGCCGTTTCACCGATCCGCTCACGAAGGACATCTACCACCAGATTTTTGCGCAGGGCCATGCCTGCGGGCAGACAGGCGGAGATAATGACGACCATGAGCAAATGCATGGCGTCGTAGAAGCCAGGGATTGGAAAATTGCCTACGTATCTCAGCGTGACGTCTGCCATCGTCAGCAGACTGAGAATAAGCATTCCAAGGACTGAAACCAGCGCGAGGCGTTGGGACAGCGCGAGACAAAGTGCTTCCAGTCTCGCCAGCGGGTGGTCCGGCTTGCTCATGAACCTAGAGTTCCGAAATCGGCTTACTTGGCTTCAACGTTGGAGACTTGTTGTTGGAAGGCCGCAAGTACTTTTGCCCCGTCGGGCCTGGCCTTGACCCACTCGTCGATGAGGGAACTCGTGTGCTGCCGCCAACGTTGCTCTTCTTGTGCGGAGAGTTGCAGCAGTTCGCCTTTTCCCTTGTTGGTGAACGACTTGATGTCGGTGATCGCACGCATCACTTCACGGTCGCCCGATTGTCCAAACGCGCGTGACAAGGACTCACCTGAATGCTTGCTCAGCGCGGCTTTCGCGGCCGCCGGCAAGGCGTCGTAGGTATTCTTGTTGATGGCGAGCGTGTTTGGAAACGCGCTGAGTCGGACCTGGGTGTAGTATCGAGTCACTTCGTAGAGGCGGAATGGGCGGATCGCGGTGAAAGCCGAGGCGTAGCCGTCGATCACGCCTCTATCCAGCGCCTGATACATCTGATCGACCGGCAAAGCGACGGTCGTCGCGCCGAGCGACTTGAGCGCATCGTTTTGCAGCGTGCCGGTTACCCGCAACTTCAGACCGGCGAGGTCCTCGATGGTGGCGACCTTCTTGGTCCGGGTCATGATGCCGCCGGGCGGAAACACCATCGCACCGAGCATGAGGACTTCGTCGAATTCATCGTTCAAGAGGCCCTGTTCGTAAAGGCGCCAGTACACGACGCTGCCCTGTTCGGAGTTGTGCACGCCGAATGGCAGCTCGAAAACCGAACTCTTCCTGAATTTGCTGGGTGTGTTGCTAGGTGTGACCCAACCGATATGTGCGACGTTGCTCCGAACCGCATCGTACATCTGGCGTTGATCGGCGAGGACAGCGCCGCCAAAATGCCGGATGGTCAAGGTACCTTGGGAATCCCGATTGACCCTTTCGATCCAAGGTTCAATGACTTCCTTGATGAAGAAACTGCTCGGCGGCCCAAAAGTGCCGAGCTTCAATTCGACGGGTTGGGCAACGCCAGGCGTGGTCGCAAGGACGCTGACGATTGCCGCAGCCGAAAAGGAAAAAAACCGATTAGCTCTCATGAGCATCTCCCCGCGTGAAGGGTCATTGAGATGACCCCTTCTTTTTCTTGCCGACAAGACGCTAATCTAGATGACAGCACGTTGTCAATTGAGTGGAGTCGCGCGACGTTGGAACGTCGATGGCATTATCACATGTCGAACACCGCGAACTTGTCTTGCAATTTGGAACTGTCTGCTATTATTGGCCGCCACCAACAGAGTTGCGACACGTTGTCTCTCAAAACCAAAATTGTATCGCGCGGCCCTATCGAGGCGGGTGGAGATGAGCTTCACACCGCCGGCGGGCTTGCGCTTTCACAGTTGGTCTCCGAGGTCCTCGGAACGCATGGCCCGTTGATCGCGTCGGGCGACGAGTTGGGCAGCGAGCTTGAGTTGAGCAGCGCCCGTTGGCAGGTGATGGGCGCGTTGCGCGACGGCGGCAAGCCGGTGGCCCTTATTGCCCGCGAGCGCGGATTGACGCGTCAGAGCGTGCAGCGCGTCGTGAATGCGCTCGCACGCGAGAAATTTGTCCGGTTGAAAGACAATCCGAGGCATCGCCGCGCCAAGCTTGTCGAGCTAACGCCGAAAGGGATCAACGCGCTTGTCAAGCTGACGATCCGGAAGGCTAAGTGGGTCAATCGTTTGGCAGGCTCTTTCACGATGCAGGAGTTGGCCGTGGCGCGCGCCGTCGTGAGTCGCTTACGCGGCTGCATCGAATAGACTCGCAGCACACTCTCGTTTTCTGTTTCCCGCGCGGCCTTGCGCAGCGCCTATGCGCGCGCGACTTTATTGACAGCGAGCTGTCCAAGTTGACAGCTAGCTGTCGTCATGTATGCTTCGCTCAACGGAGGCACCATGGCGCTCGAATTCGGCATCTTCGATACATTCTCAGTTCCGGATTGGGAAAGCGGGCGGCGGGCCGAGATGTACGATCGGCACATCGAAGGAGCCCGAATCGCCGAAGAGGCCGGCTTCAAGAGCTTGTTCTTCATCGAGCATCAGAATCCGCCGGTGCCCTGCATCAGCGCGCCCCCGGTCTATCTGGCGGCGCTCGCGGCCGCGACCAGCCAACTGCGTCTCGGGGCGATGGTGTTCCAGGTGCCCATGTACAACCCCATTCGACTTGCGCAGGACGTTGCTCTGGTCGACCAGCTTTCCAAGGGGCGTGTGGAATTCGGCATCGGTTACGGCGTCGTGGCCTCGGAATTCGAACCGTGGAAGCTCAATTTCAATGAACGGCGCGCTATGGGCGTCGAGGCGTTGGAAATCGTTCTGCAGGCGTGGACCAACAAGGAAGTTACGTACCGCGGCAAGTACTGGACATTCGAGCGGGCGCGACCCGAGGCCCAACCTTACCAGCAACCGCATCCGCCGCTTTGGATGGGCGGGCATAGCCGCGATTCGATGGACTACGCTATTGAGAAGAAATTTCCGCTATCGCAAATTCACGGTACCGAAAAAGTCATTGCCGAAAGATTCGAATATTTCCGCAACGCTTGGAGTCAACGCGGTAACGCGGGACCGCCACCAAGGACGTTGCTGGTCCGCGAAGTTCATGTTGCCGAAACCGACGAGAAGGCGCGGGCGCAAGCTGAACCCTACATGCTCGAGGGGTTGCTGGGACGGTTCGGTGTCCAGCGAGCGAAGTTGCTGCGACCGGACGAGGCTTCCCCGGAGCGGCTGGAAAACGCCAAGCTCTATCTGAAAACAGCAGAGTCTTTTGATTTTTGGATCGACGAGGGGCTCGCCTTCGTGGGCAGCCCAGAGACCGTGATCCGCAAGATCAAGGAGCAGCAGCAGCTCATTGGCTATGACGTGCTGTTGACCCATCATACGATCAACAGCATGCCACAGGATCTCTGGACGAAATCGGTGAAGTTATTCGGCAAGGAGGTGATGCCCGCGTTTCGATCGGCAAAAAGCGCCGCACGGGTCGTAGGCGGCACACTTGTCGGCAACGAGTAGCGATCATGCTGTCAGAAACGACAGCCTTCCAGGCTGTGGATGCGCGGATGACGGACGTTGTTTTGCACGATATCTGAAATGATTCCGCACGTGGGCCGTCGACACGTGGGCCGTCGACAAGAATGAGCGGACGCAGAGGAGGCGAGGAAGAAAATGACAACGATCGTCACGGAAGCAACCACGGTCGAGGATCCGGCCAATTTGATGATGAAGGCGCGGCCGAAGGTGCCGGAGCCGAAGATCGCTCGCTCGTACACGCTTCACATGCAAGGCGATTGGGGGCGCGCCAACCTGCACCGCGCGCTCGGCTGGCTAGGCTACGAACTACTTCGGCTGTCGGGCGAACACACCCAGTTCGCGATCTGGAATGGCCGCGGGCAGCGCGACAATCTTCGGGCCGTTGGTCGCGGCGAGGTCGATATTGCGCTGGTTGTCCCCGAACCGTTTGTCAAAATGGGCGTCGAAGGGCTTGGTCCCTGCGCGGGAGAGACTTACCCGCACGTCAAATCACTCGGTTACGTGCCGCAGCACGACCGCCTCGTGGTTGCGGTCCGGAAGGAGTTTGGCATCCGATCCTTCGAGGATCTCCGCCGCAAGAAACCGAAACTGCGAGTCACGCTGGGACCTGATGATGGCATCAGCTTCATCGGCATGGGCGCCAAATACCTCCTGCAGTACAGCGGGGTTTCGCGCGAGCAGCTTGTGGAGTGGGGGGGCACTTTGATCGAGTACGACGAGCCACGCGCCTGTACGCGTGAAATGCTCGACGGCAATGCCGATGCCATCATCATGGAAGCCGTCATGACGAGCTATTGGCACGAGATGGCCAACAAGGTCGATCTCGACTTCATTCCGATCGAACCGAAAGCACGCGACGCGCTCATGCGGGACCTGGGATGGCCGAGCTCCAAGCTCCCGAAGGGTTATGCCCGCGGCATGGACGAGGAGATGGAATTCCTCGACTTCTCGCATTTCCTTCTCTGCGCCACCACGGATCTTCCCGACGATATCGCATATGCGATCGCCTGGGCCATGGTCGAGCGTTGGGACACGATCGAAATGCAGTATCGGCACATCAAGCCCGAACGTAGCCCGATTTCATATCCGCTCGATCCGAAAGCAATTTGCCGTGCATCGATCCCATTGCATCCCGGGGCCGAGCGCTACTATCGGGATGCGGGCCACTTGTGACCGTGTCCACGGCCTTCTGTTTGTGATCGGCGCGCGTCGGGCGAAAATCTCCAACATCAATCGTCAGCTGACGTCATCACAAGGCGGATGAAACGATGCGCGCGTCGAACAATACCAACGACCATGTCCAGCCGTTCATTGTTGGAATTGGCGGAACAACACGCGAGGGCTCTTCGAGCGAAGCGGCGCTGCATGCCTGCCTGGCGGCAGCGTCGCGCCGCGGCGCCCGGACGAGCGCGATCGTCGGTTCAGAGCTGGCGTTTCCGGCCTACTCGCCACACGTGACCATGCGCACCGCCGAAGCCTCTCGAATGGTCGAGCTCGTGCGAGATTGCGACGGACTGATCATTGCCTCGCCGGGCTACCACGGTGTGGTATCCGGCCTCATCAAAAATGCGCTCGATTATCTTGAGGATCTCAGGCTTGACGAAAGGCCGTATCTTTCCGAGAGGGCGGTCGGGTGCATCGTCTGCGCAGCGGGTTGGCAGGCGGTGGGCACGACAATGATGACGCTGCGGGCAATCGCGCATGCGCTGCGGGCCTGGCCGACGCCGGTCGCGGCGGGCCTCAATACGGCTGATCCAACTTTTGATGCCTCATGCTTGTCGCCCGACCACGATCCCCACCCGCAAATCGATTTGGTCGCGGATCAGGTCGTTCACTTCGCCCGAATGCAGGTCAGTCGCCGCGTAGTTGAACGAGGTCACGACCGCTGGCTGGTTTAGGTGGGCCTCCCGATCACGCGGACCGTTGCGGATGGCCAGGTGAGGGCCGTACTTCAATTGGAAAGAATACGTTTCCAAAATGTCGGCTGGGCGCAGTGAATCCTCAATCGTAGACTTGCCACGACTACCAAAACACTTGATTTGTGCAGGTGGTGTCCATGCCTTGGCGGATTTGCCGATCACCCGAGGTTTCGTGCGTCGCCTTGGCCTTGGGAAGTGACACATGGCACAGTTGCTGGCATGCCATCTCGACGAGCTTGCGCCGGGCACAGTTAAGCGTCTCGTCCTCGGAGCGAGGGCGATCGCCATCGTGCGCTGCAACGATGATGTCTATGCATTGCAAGATAGCTGCCCGCACAAGGGCGCCCCTCTGAGCGACGGGGCGGTCAGCGTGCAGCGGTGCGAACTGATCTGCCCGTGGCACCGCTTCCGCTTTCACTTGGCGACCGGGAGGAGCGTGACCAACCCCAGCGTCGCGGTGCGAACCTTCAGTGTTCACATCGACGATGGAAAAGTCCTTGTGGACCTTTCACGCGCCAAGAGCGAATCCGACGCCGCGCCCGTTCAGCGAAGCTGATCTTCGGACGGCGAGGTGGCGTCCGGATGGCGAGACTCTCTTGCCATTGGATTGACGGTCGCCACTGGCCAAGCGGGATCATGGTCGAGACCATTCGTCCCGACGAGCGGAGACTACGGCTTCGCGGCGGCCAATCTGGGCTTGGCTGATGCGGGCGGCTCGTTCGGAGGGAGTTAAATCCGTTGTCAAAGCAATTTACATAGATTGCTAAGTATCTTAATCTCCTAAGAAAATTGCTCTAGAGGTTCGGCAAGCCCCCATTGCCGCTCGGGTCGCGGACGCGGGACCGGCCGAGGGACGGAGGACGAACGGGGAATGATCAACCTGAACGATGTCTCGATTTTCCTCACGGCGGTCGGCAAGAAGAATTTCTCTGCGGCCGCTCGGGAGTTGAACCTGTCGCCGTCGGCGGTCAGCAAACGCATCTCGAGGCTCGAGAATGAGTTGAGAGCAAAACTGATCATCAGGTCAAGTCGTCGGATCTCGCTCACGTCTGCAGGTTCGATCTTTTTTCAGAATTGCGCTGGCGTGCTGCCGATGGTCGACGCCGCGACAAAACGCGTGCAGGGAGTTTATAACGAGCCGGGTGGAAGGCTTCGGGTTCACACCCTGGTTGGAGTGGGGACGAAGCTTATCGCGCCGTTGATGTCCGATTTCCGCAGCAGCTATCCAAGTGTATCAATCGAGTTGATCACCTATGCCCCAGATATCCAGGTGGTGGGGCACGGCAGTGACATGTTCATTGTCACCGGAGATCCTCCGGACAAGACCTTTCAGAGCAAGAATTTAGGCGCCTGCCGCTATGTCGTGTGCGCGTCCCCCGCGTATTTGCGACGGGCGGGAACACCCAAAAAGCCATCGGATCTCAAGGACTACGAATGTTTGCTGTACTTCGATGCCAAGAAGAATAGTCCGCTTGACGAGTGGCAGTTCATAGAAGCGGACAAGAGGCACACGGTGAAGGTGTCGGGGGCGCTTTCCTCGAATAACAGCGCCGCGATCTATGAGATGCTGGTCAAGGGATATGGGATAGCTCTGTTGCCTGTCTTCGCGGTATACAACGAAATCAGATCCGGAAAACTGACCGCTCTGTTTTACGAGGAAGTGGCTCTTCGTCAGATGCTGCGAGCCTGCTACCCGCGCAGTCGCCATGTCCCGGCAAACGTCAGGCTGTTCGTGCAGTATGTCGGATCCCATTTGAGGAACGTCGCGCTGGACGATCTGAAAGGCGCCGGTGTCTTGGCTGCCAAAAAGGCCGGCTAGCGGTACCTGACAGCAGTATCTTGGCGCGCGCGACTGAAGCTCGGCTGTCTGGAAACAATAGGTTTCGAAATCGTCAGATATCAACCGCGGCGTAACTGCTGTAGGCTCGCGGTATAGTCGAAGCGACTGACAGCTTCAGGAAACGTCCACCGTCGACGGGCTTGCTTGCAGAGGTTAGGCGATGTTCAGAAATCTGATCGTGGACCAGCCTATCGAGCGCCTGTTCGAAGACTGGGATCTGCTTGACGATCATGTCATCAAGAAATTCTCGACGTTCCTTCCAATGGGCCAAAGCATCTATGGGATCAGACGCCGGCGCGTGTCGAGCGAAGGGATTATCGATCCCAAGAAAGGTAACTTTTCAGACCGATACAAATTGGGACCTGATGGAGTCATCCTCACGGATAAGCAGGAGCTCGTGCTGCACATCGTGACCAGCGGAACGCCGCATCACACTGCGCACAACTACGGCTACTGGCATATCAACGACAAGGATGAGCTCTATCTGCAACTCCCTGGGAGTGAGGGCGGCCTTGGTTACAGCTTTACGATCATGGGCACGCCCAAGACCACCGATACAGACAGGATGGTGTGGTATTGCCAAGTCTGCAGGACGCTCCTGTTCGAGCGCTTGCTCGAGACGGGGCGGGTTGGCTTCCATAGTTTCTGGAAATGGGAGGAGGCGACGGTTCGCGAATTCAATTCGGACGAACACAACCGCCGTTGCCCGGAGTGCGGCGACGTCCACCCGTTGGGCTATGTTTGGAACAGCGCAAAAGACACGCCGGAAGAGCGCTTAGCGCGGATGGCGTGGTAACCCCGCTGCCGCAGACATCGCGTAGTCACATGCACAAGCCAGATCTCTTTTACGACATTCCCCTAAAGCACCTGGCTTCTCCGTATGGAGGCTGGCACGAGTCCGTAGACTACTTTTGCTGGTCCGGCCGCTTTGACGTGACCGACAAACCGTTGACCGTGTGGGAAAAGGTCGAGGGCGGGGTCATCAAGCTTCCCGATAAACCCGTGCTGATGCACATCATTCCGGCGGGACGCCCGCATCACATCGATCATTTGTTCGGGTACTGGCATTCCTGCGATGCCGACAAGTTCTTCATACGCAAGGTCGATGGCGAACAGGTCTACTATGTACTCGTCGTGGGCGGCACGAAGGCGCTGCACCGGCGCGACACGGTCGCTTGGTACTGCCCACAGTGCGGCACGGAGATTGCTCACCACGTCGTGGAGGGCGGCGCTCCCAAGTGGAACGAGTTTCTCGAGCGACAGCTCGATCTTATCCGGCGTTTCAACGCAGATGAGGCGTCGCGCCGCTGTTCGAGCTGCGGATTCGTGCACCCGCTAAGCTATGGGTTGCGTCCGGAAGACGATTGGGCCCTTGAGCGCGAGATGCGCGCGATCTGGTAGCGAGTTCCCATCCCAGAGCCATAGAGAACCGCGCGTCCTCTCTAGTAAGCGCCGACGCGCGGCACGTGACGTCGCCGTGGAAGGCGATTCGATCTGCTGCGCCACTTTCTTGATTGAGCTGCGATCCCGGAACGCGTCGACACGTGACTAGATGATCATTCAGATTCGCGGTTGTGTGCATGTCGCGCGATCATAGGTCAGTCCCGGACACCGCGCGGGCACACGTGGTGCTAACAAGACCGGAAATCCGGCTGATCGTTATTGGTCTCATGCTGGGCGGGTTTCTCTCGGCATTAAACCAGACCATCGTTGCCACGAGTCTCCCATCGATCGGCCGTGAGCTCGGAAACTTCGAGACTTTGTCGTGGGTCGTCATCGCCTATCTCTTGTCGTCGACGGTTGTCGCTCCGCTGTACGGCAAACTCAGCGATATCCACGGCCGTCGTGCCATGATGTTGGTGGCGTTGGCGCTATTTATCGCGGGATCGGCGGCTGCGGCCCTCGCCCCCAACATGGGGATGCTGATTGCGGCGCGGACTCTGCAAGGCATCGGTGGCGGCGGTATCGTTCCGGTAGCTCAGACCACCATGGCCGATATCATCTTGCCGCGAGAGCGGGGCCGCTATCAGGCATACATGATCACGGCGTGGGTAGCGGCGGGCTTCCTCGGGCCGGTCCTCGGCGGTATCATTACAGAGCGGTGGCACTGGTCATGGGTCTTCTGGCTTAACGTGCCGCTCGGACTCGTGGCGGTGTTGTTGACGAGCAGCGCCATGGCGCGTCTACCCCGCTACGGCCGTCCCCATAAGCTCGACATTGTCGGCGCCGCGCTCATGACCTTGGCTGCCGTCGCGTTTCTGGTGGCGCTTACATCGGGTGGCACGCGCATCGCTTGGACGTCGCCCGCCATGTTCGGGCTGGTCGCAACCTCCGTGGTTCTAACGTTTGCACTCGGTTGGCGTTTGAAACGGACAGCTGAGCCGTTCCTGCCGCTGACGGTGCTGTCGAATCCCGTGATGCAGGCGGGGACCACGGCTTCCGCCTGCGCGCTCGGCGTGATGACCGGCCTGATGATCTACATGCCTCTGTACTATCAAGTCGTCCACGGCATGTCCCCCACGCAAGCCGGTCTTGCTCTCGTACCCATTGTTGTCATGGGGACATTTGGCTCCATGGCCTCGGGCCGCGCAATGATGCATCTGCGCCACTACAAGCTGTCGCCGTATGTCGGGCTCGGGCTTGCGACGGCGGCGGTGGCAGCGTTGGCATGGCTTCCCGCAATGCCGCCTGCCTCGTCGGCCCTGGCGGCCGGCACGATCGGCTTCGGGGCCGGGACCGTATTCCCCGTCGCGACGATCTCGGTCCAGAACGCGGTATCACATCATGAAGTGGGCGCAGCGACCGGTGCGATGAACTTCTTTCGGGCGCTCAACAGCGCGCTGGTTGTCGCCATTATGGGCGCAATTCTTCTCAGTGGGTTCGGCAGCACCTTCGAACGTGGCGGTACCAGTGCGGACTTTTTGGCGACAGCAGCCGGCGTTGGCGCCAACGCGGCGCTCGTATTCCGCTGGGTCTTCGTCGCGGCGCTGATCTTCTCGGTGATCGCCTTGATCGCGCTCCATCGATTGGAGGAGCGCCCACTGCGCGGGCCGGCAGCATCAGTATCGGACCCATAGCACGTCCATGGGGAGCGTCCGCGGCGTTGCGCTTTTCCATCGTGATAATTGGAAAAGGTAGCTTTCCAAAAAGCTGTCTAGTGACGACTACCCCCCGAACGTAGACTTCACATTAATGTAATTAACATCGCTCGGTTGGCCGTCGTCGCGGCGCCCAGCGCGAGAGGGGAGGACACATGTTCGCTCAAATCGAGATAAAGGAACCGATCGACAAGATCATCGATGATTGGGATTTTCTGAACGATCGCGTACTTTCCCATTTCTCGACCTTTCGCCCGGCGGGCCACAATATCTTCGGGCTTCGCCGCCGTTTCATCTCTCCGTCCGGAATGAACGATCCCAAGAAAGGGAACATCAGCAGTTTCTTCGAGCTTGGGCCGAAGGGAATTTCGGAAGGGAGGCACGAACTGTTGGGCCTGCGGGTCACGACCGCCGGCACGCCTCATCGCGTAGCTCACAACTTCGGCTATTGGCACCTCAACGACAAGGATGAGCTCTACGTCCCGATCCCTGGAAGATCGCCCGATGAGCTGGGTCACTACGTGGTCGTCATGGGCCTTCCTAGGGACCGCGAGACGGATGGCTTCGCTTGGTACTGCGAGAATTGCCTGACCCTGCTGTTTGATTTCACGATTGAAACGGGTCAAACGGGCTTGGCGGCATTTTGGAAGGGCGAGCGCGAAGCGGTGAATCGCTACAACGCCGACTTGGGCCTGCGAACCTGTCCGGAATGCAATCACGTCAATCCGCGTGGATATTGCTGGAACAAGGCCAAGGACACGCCCGAAGAGGCGGAGGCACGGGGCCACTGGTGAAGAATTTGCGCTCGGTGACTGGTCGCCGCGTTCTCCGAACGGTGCGCGCATGATGGATGCGCCTATCCTTCGGTACCTGTTTTCGATGAAACCGGACAGCGCCACCCTTGGTCAGTGGCGGCGCACCCACGACTATGAAGTCTGGACGCATTGCCAGACAAAGAACGAGCCGCCTCTCACGCTCTGGGAGGCGCACGGAGCCGGCGTTGTCCGACTCCCTGATCAGGACACGCTGATGCACGTCATCAAAGGGGGCGTGCCGCACCACGTTGAGCAGCTGTTCGGTTATTGGCGGGCATGTGATTCCGATATCGTGTGGTTTCGAATAGTTCGCGACGACCGGGTGCACTACGCCATGGTGCTCGGCGGCTGTCCGAGCGCCTACGAAAGCGACAAGCTATTGTGGATTTGCCCGTCGTGCGCGAACGTCTTGCAGCAGCATGAGATCGTGACCGGGCGAAAGGGCGTCCAGCGCTTCTGGCGGCAAGAGGGTTCGTTCATCGACGAATTCAACAACCCAGTCGAGCACCGCACGTGCGACAAGTGCGGTCACGTTCATCCTCCCGCCTACCGCTTCCGACAGCTTGGCAAGCTCGACTCATCAATGACACCTGAAGTCGCGTGGTAATCGACCATGGCTGAATATCTCTGCAAGCTAGCGGACCTTCAGCAGGCGACCCCCAAGGTCGTGCGCGCCTCGAATCGTGTCGTGGCGCTCGTGCGGATAGATGACGACGTCTATGCCGTCGACGCTTTCTGTCCGCATTGGGCTGGTCCGCTCGGCGAAGGAACGGTCAGTGTATCTCGCCGCGAGATCATCTGCCCGTGGCATCGCTTCCGGTTCAGCCTTGAAGATGGACGATGTGTCGCTTCAAACAATCGCCCGCCCGTACAAACCTTTCCCGTTCACGTGAATGGCGAAGACGTTTTCGCCGAAATCCCGAAGCGGGCTACCGCCAGCTCTCGCGATGCTGAGCCAGCGACAAGTAGTTCCGAGCGTTCTTGATCCAGGAATGACCAGCAGATGCAACGAACAGACGTGAAGATTCTGGGAGCCGGCGCCAACTGGACCGGATTGAGTGGGCGGATCGCCATCGGCCTGTCCGGCTACTACAGCCGCCTGCCGGTAGGTTCGACGGTTGCGACCGTGACCTCCGATCCGGCCCAAATGTGTTACGAAGGACCGATGCTGGTTGCCGATGGGACCTATCATATGGCCATCACAACGCCGGGCTGGGCCGTACGACTCGCCGCAGAAGGACACTTCCCTTACGAGAAGCCAATGCCGCTGCGGCTACTGGCATCGTTTCCGCATGACGACCGGATGGCGTTCGCAGTCAAGCGTTCGACAGGCATCCGCAGCTTTGCTGATATCCGAGAGAAGAAGTACCCGCTGAAGATATCGACACCAGTCCCGACCAGCTGGCACCCGGCGATCTGGGGCGCCAAGGCCGTTCTTGCCGAGTACGGCCTTTCTTTCGAAGCCATTGAAAGTTGGGGTGGGAAGCTGCTTGTCGACCGGCCGCGCTTCATGAATGCGCCGGAAGTTAAGCCGGTCAGCGATGATTTCGACGCCGTCTTTGACGAAGCGCTGATGACGCGGCGCTGGAAGCGCATCACTGACGAAAACGACATAGTTTTTCTTCCGATCGAAGACGATGTCATGCAGCGCCTCGAAGCCAAGGGATGGCAGCGCGGTCAGATTGAAAAAAGCCGCTTCCGTGGCATGGAACGCGACGTGCCGGCCATCGACTTCAGCGACTGGGTGCTGTTCTGCCGGGAGGACATGGACGAGGAGCTTGCGTACCTCACGATCGCAGCGATCGATGAGCAAAAAAACGAGATCGAGCGTCTGTATCCGGCTCCGTATGCTGCGCTGACAGGTCCTGTCGATCTGCACAAGTTGGCTGCCAACCCGCCCATTCCACTGCATCCCGGTGCGGCTCGGTACTATCGCGAAAAGGGTTGCCTTTAGCTCTCGCTGGAATGCTCGATCGGAGGAAGCAATCATGACACCGAAGCGCACTGCCACAGTTGCAGGTGTTCTCCTGATGCTTTGCGCGGCGTCTGCGTGGATCGGACCGGCCGGAGCCCAGGGCGTAACAACGGAGCGCCCAAAAACCGTCGTCAAGCTTGGGGTGAGCGGTCGACCAGATCAGGCGTTTCTTGAGCTGGCGCTGGAACGCGGATACTTCGAGGAGCAGGGGATCACAGTCGTGACCGTTCCGGCGCTATCCGGCAACGAATTCGTCGCTCCTTTGGCGACGAACCAGATTCAGGTCGCCAGCGGCTCCCCAAATGCAGGGCTGTTCAATGCGCTCAACCGAAAGATCGACATTCGGATCGTCGGGGATTTTGCCCATCTAGGAGACGCCAATGATGGGCTCGTATCCATCATGGTGCGCTCGGACCGCTTTGATTCGGGTGCAATTACACACCCGAGGGATCTGAAAGGAAAAACGATCAGTCTCGGGTCCGGACGAGGCCAATACTCCTACATGATGGTCAATACGATCCTGGAGATGAACAAGATCGCCTGGTCCGATGTGACAGCCCAGCATCTTGCATTCGCGGACTCGATCGCTGGGCTGTCCAATAAAGTCCTCGATGCCAGTTTCATGATCGAACCGCTTATAACCGCCGCGATAAACCGGAAGATCGCGCGGATTCTTATCAAGGGCGGCGAGGTCGAATCCGGCGCGCATCTTTCGGTGCTCGTCTACTCAGCGGAATTTGCGAAGCAGACCGACCTCGCCACGAGATTCATGGTGGCCTATCTGCGTGGTGTGCGCGACTATCACGACGCGTTCTTCTTGAAGAAAGATCAGGACGCCGCGATCGAAATTCTCACGAAGCGTCTGTCTATCAAGGATCCTCATATCTGGAGGACCGCAATGCCACAGCACATCGACCTCAACGGACGCGTCAATGTGGCGGATATCAAACGGCAGGCCGCGATCTATAAACGATTGGGCGACGTCTCCGGTCCGGTGCCCGACATCGACAAATACATCGATATGCGGTTCGCGGAAGGCGCCGTGAAGCTGATCGGGCGCCGATAACGTTTGGCTAGGGAGGGCGGCCGCGAGGCCGAGCCTGGGGGGATACCCATGAGGTCAGGTGTGATCAAGCTAGCAGAGGTGGGCGCCGGACCAGCCGCGTCCGTCAGCGCAGCAAAGGCGCCCAAGATCGCTATCCGAGGGCTGAAGAAGCAGTTCCTGGTCAAAGGACGACCGGTCGAGGCGCTTTCCGGCATTGATCTCGACATCCAGGAGGGCGAGTTCTTTTGCATCGTTGGTCCGTCCGGCTGCGGCAAGACGACTCTCTTGCGCATCGTCGCTGGGCTTGAGACCAAGAGCGAGGGAACCATCGACGTCATGCGCACCGACGGCGGCCTCGGCAGCCTAGGTCAGAGGCCCTTGAACAGCATGGTGTTTCAGGAACAGAGCATCTTTCCCTGGATGAGCGTCCGCGACAACGTGGCGTTCGGCCTGAAAGCGCGGGGGCTGTCGAAGCGCGCTCGTTATGAGGTCGCGGAGCCATATATCCGGAAGGTTGGTCTTTCTGGATTCGAAGACGCGTTACCACACCAGCTTTCGGGCGGGATGAAGCAGAGGGTGTCGATTGCGCGCGCCTTCGCTAATGATCCCGAAATGCTTTTGATGGACGAGCCGTTTGCGGCGCTCGATGAACAGACCAAGCTCCTGCTCCAGGAAGAGTTGGTGCGGATCTGGGAGGAGACGCGCAAGACGGTCATGTACGTAACCCACAGCATCGACGAAGCTATCGTCCTTGCCGACCGGATCCTCCTCATGAGCGCCAGGCCGGGGCGGATCAAGGACATCATCGATGTTGGCGCAGTCTTTGGTCGTCCCCGCGACGTCAAGCGCGTGAAATCGAGTCCTCGATTTGGCGAGCTGTTCGCGCGGGTATGGGACCAGCTGCGCGATGAAGTCAAAGCTTTCCCTGCAGATAAGGGCGCTCCGGCGGACCGATAGCGATTGTCGGCGACGACCGAAGCCTGGAGATGAAGCATGAGCGTAAAGTCCATCACCGGTGAGACTGGAGAGCGCCGTAGCATCTTCCGTTGGCCGAGCAGCCAAACGTTGGAGCGTATTCTTTCCGCAAGTTCACCGATCCTGTTGTTGGCCATCTGGGAGCTTGGCGCCTTCATAGGATACATCGACACCCGGTTCTTCCCGGCGCCCTCGGCCGTGCTTCTCGAAATGAAGCATATGATCGAAACGAATGAACTCTGGGTCCATCTGTCCATCAGTCTGCAGAGGATCTTGATCGGCTTTGTCATCGGGGCGGTCCCCGGCGTATTGCTCGGCATCGCAATAGGGTTATGGGGTCCGGTGCGCGCCCTCGTCGAGCCGCTGATCGATGCGACCTTCCCGATACCGAAGATCGCGATCCTGCCGCTGTTCATTATGATTTTTGGTATCGGCGAGGAAAGCAAATACGCCATCATCGCGACCGCCGTCATCTACCTGGTGCTGATCAACACCGCAGCCGGCGTCAGAAACATCGATAAGATCTATCTGGACGTCGGCAAGAACTTTCGTGCCAGCAGATGGATGATGTTCGCCGACATCGCGTTGCCGGGAGCACTGCCGTTGATCGTAGCCGGTCTCAAGCTCGGCATGGGCGTCGCGCTACTGGTCATCGTCTCGGCTGAGTTTGTCGGGGCCAAGAGCGGGATCGGCTACCTCATTTGGACGTCGTGGCAGGTCTTCCAGGTTGAGAAGATGTATGTCGGGCTGCTGATCTCAGCGATGCTCGGCTTCGCCACTGCCATCGGGCTCAACTATCTCGAGCGGATCTTGATCCCTTGGAAGGTCCGATAAAACGGGGGAAGGCGGCCGTCGGGATAACAGGAGACCGCCCTTGCTGTCATTCCGTATGCTTGGCCGTCTTGCACTCATCGTTACACTTGCAATTTTCCTCTCGCCGGC
>Ga0075430_100000504_pt1 | contig 29316 bp, 28 predicted proteins | sample RhiMetdeltSRZDD4_FD_75294 | JGI IMG/M metagenome (GOLD analysis project Ga0075430, IMG submission 75294) | Populus rhizosphere microbial communities from Tennessee, USA - Rhizosphere MetaG P. deltoides SRZDD4 | ecosystem: Host-associated > Plants > Roots > Rhizosphere > Soil | place: USA... | reverse complement strand
CTTACGGCCTTCGGCGGCGGCGCGGCCGAACATCAGCGCGGTGCCGGACGGCGCGTCGATCTTCTTGTTGTGATGCATTTCGACGATCTCGATGTCGAACCCGTCATCGAGCGTCGCCGCGACGCGCTTGACCAGCGCCGCCAGCAGATTGACGCCCAGGCTCATATTGCCGGACTTCACGATGACGGCGCGCTTCGCCGCTTCCGCGATCAGCTTCTCGTTCTCGCCGGAGAACCCAGTGGTGCCGAGCACATGGACCTTGCCGGCCTTGGCGGCGAGCTCGGCAAAGATCACGCTGGCGGCCGGAATGGTGAAATCCACGACGCCGTCCGCCGCCGCGAGCAGCGGCGCGATGTCCGTCGTCACCTTGATGCCGTTGGCGCCGAGGCCGGCCAGCTCGCCGGCATCGCGCCCGAGCACGGCGGAGCCGGGCGCGTCGACGGCGCCCGCAACCACCGCGCCGTCGGCAGCGGTAATCGCCTGGATCAGCGTGCGGCCCATGCGCCCACCGGCGCCAGCCACGATCAGCCGCATATCGGCCATGGATCAATCTCCCGGATGCGGCTTCGGGTATAGCGGCGCCTCATCGCTAAAGAAAGTGCGGGCTACGAACGGGCCGCCGCGGCGATCTCCGCGACGATCGCCTCCGCCGCCGCCTTCGGATCGGGCGCTGCGACCACCGGCCGGCCAACCACGAGATAGTCGGCACCAGCCTTGATCGCCGCCGACGGGGTCATGATGCGTTTCTGGTCACCGGCGTCGGCGCCGGCTGGGCGGATGCCGGGCGTCACCAGCGTCATCTTAGGACCGACGATCGAGCGGATGTTGGCAGCCTCCTCGGCCGAGCAGACCAGCCCGTCGACGCCGACGTCGCGCGCCTGCGCCGCGCGCTCCGCGACCAACTCCGGCACGGTGAAGTCGTAACCCGCCGCCGCCAGGTCGGCATCGTCGTACGACGTAAGCACGGTGACCGCGAGGATGCGCAGCTTCGAGCCGGCCCGAGCATCGACCGCGGCGTGCATGGTCTGCGGATAAGCATGCACCGTGAGGAAGGTCGCGCCCATTTGCGCGATGCTCTTCACGCCCTGCGCGACGGTGTTGCCGATGTCGTGCAGCTTCATGTCGATGAAGATCTGCTTGCCGGTATCGGTCAGCGCGCGCGCGAAATCGAGACCGCCGGCAAAGCCGAGCTGATAGCCGATCTTGTAGAACACCACCGCCTCGCCGAGCCGCGCCACCATCGCCTCCGCTTCGGCGACGGACGACACGTCGAGCGCAACGATCAGGCGTTCGCGTGGATCAAGCATGGTCTCCTCAACCGCCAAACAAGCGCGCGTAGTCGACGAGCTTCTTCAACACCGTCTTGAGCTGGCCGGCGGCGCGGGCGTCGGCGAGCTCGTCCTGCGCGTCGAACGCCTGCTCGGCGTTCGGGATCGCGACCTGCTCCGGCACCACGAATGCGCGGCAGCCGATCGACAGCACCTGCCGCAACGTCAGCAGCGAGTTCAGCGCGCCCGAGCGTCCCGGCGATGCGCCGCCGATCGCGAAGGCGCGGTTCTGGAACACCGCGAGCTGCACCTCGCCGGGCTCGCGCACCACCGAGATCCAGTCAATCGTATTCTTCAACAGCGGCGTGATCGAGGCGTTGTATTCCGGGCTCGCGATGAACACGCCGCGATGCGCCGCAAGCAATTGCTTGAGCTTGACCGCATTCGCCGGCGGGCCCTCTTTGGCGACCCGATCGGCATCGTAGAGCGGCAGCGGATAATCGGCGAGCGAGATGCGGGTGACGTCCGCCTCCGCCAGCGTCAGCTCCTTGGTCGCGACCGCGGCCAGCCGAATGTTATAGGACGCGCTGCGCAGCGAGCCCGGGATCACCAGAATTTTCGGAGCGGACATTTTGCCTGCCTTACCTGCCATCACCACGGATCATAGCCCGGGCATGACTTATCAAGGCCGGTTGGTCCGGTACACCCACACCCGGGCGGGGGGGATGTTTCTCCACACGCGGCCGGACGCTTCGGCGCGGACGCGGCCGTGCGAGCGCGGGATCGGCGAGATCGCGTTGTAGGTGAACTGCACGAACGGCGCGTCGGCCCGCATCAGCTCGAACGCCTGGTCGAGCAGATCAAGCCGCATCTTCAGCGGCTTGTTGAACAGCGGCAAGCCGGACACGAACGCAGCCGCCGGCTCGCGCAGTACGCCGTCAAGTGTCTGCCGCAGATTATAGGCGTCGCCCTGGACGACGGTGGCGGCGGGGAAGCGCTGTTGCAGCAGCCGGCAGAATTCCGGATCGTATTCAACCAGCGTGAGACGGGCGGGATCGATGCCGCGCTCGACCAGCGCTTCGGTTACCGGCCCGGTACCGGGTCCAAGCTCGACGATCGGCCCGGTCGCGTGGGGATCGACATAATTCGCCATCACCCGCGCCAGCGCCTTGCCGGACGGCGCGACCGCGCCGACGGACAATGGCTTCTCGATCCAGGTACGGATGAAGCGGAATTCGTCGCGGTTGAGATTCTTCTGCTCGAAGGCGCGCAGCCGCCACCCGATCCGGCGACTGATGGCCCCGCGCTTGAGCTCGATGAACCGCAGCTGCCGTTGAATCTGGCGCTCGAGATTTTCCAGGGCACGCATCGGCATCGGTCTAGATCCCGGGAACTCTTGCCATTTCGCCTTTTTGCGTAAGGCCGGTAGCCGCCGCGGTCAAGCGGCTAACCCGCGCGGCTGAGCAGATCCTTCACGCGGCCGAAGAACCCCGTCGACTCCGGATGCGTGTCCCGGGACGAAAGCCGCTCGAATTCCGCCAGCAGCTCGCGCTGCTTCTTGGTGAGCTTCTGCGGCGTCTCGACCACGATCTGCACATACATGTCACCGACCTGTCGTGATCGGAGCACCGGCATGCCCTTGCCCTGGAGCCGGAAGCGGCGTCCGGACTGCGTACCCTCCGGCACCTTCACGCGGGTCTTGCCGCCGTCGATGGTCGGCGCTTCGAACTCGCCGCCGAGCGCGGCCTGCACCATCGAGATCGGCACCCGGCAATGCAGATCGGCGCCGTCGCGCTGGAAGAAATCATGCGCGCCGAGCGACAGGAAAATATAGAGGTCGCCGGCGGGGCCACCGCGCATCCCCGCCTCGCCCTCGCCGGCGAGCCGGATGCGGGTGCCGTCCTCGACGCCCGGCGGGATATTGACCGACAGCGTGCGCTCGCGCGTGACGCGGCCGGAGCCGGTGCAGGACGGGCACGGATCATCGATCACTTGGCCGCGGCCCTGGCAGCCCGGGCAGGTGCGTTCGAGCGTGAAGAAGCCTTGCGCGTGACGAAGCCGGCCGGCGCCGCCGCAATGCGGGCAGGCCTTAGGTTTCGATCCGGCCTTGGCGCCGGTGCCGGAGCAGGATTCGCACGAGACCGAGGTCGGCAGCCGGACCTGGGCGGCCTTGCCGGTGTAGGCCTCCTCCAGGCTGATTTCCATGTTGTAGCGCAGGTCGGCACCGCGCTCGCGGCCATCGCGGCGGCCACGCCCGCCGCCGCCCATGCCGAAGATGCCTTCAAACAGATCGGAGAACGCCGAGCCGAAGTCGGCGCTGAAGCCGGCGCCACCACCGCCCTGCTCGAACGCGGCATGGCCGAAGCGGTCATAGGCCGCGCGCTTGTCGCCGTCCTTGAGAACCTCGTAGGCCTCGTTGATTTCCTTGAAACGGTGCTCGGAGTCCTTGTCGCCGGGATTGCGGTCGGGATGCCATCGCATGGCGAGCTTGCGGAACGCGGTCTTGAGCTCACCGTCCTTGACGGAGCGCTCGACCTCCAGCACCTCGTAATAGCACCGCTTCGACATCCCCTCGTTCCACCCCGTGTCCGCCGCGGCTTCACCGCTATGCGTCATCTTACGCCATCACCGTCCGCTGAAAAAATAACACCCACCCGCGCTTGCGCCCGGGTGGGTGATGTTCATCGCGAGATTTTTCCGGTCGTGGATTGCATGACGCAATCTGCTACGCCGACTTCTTGTTCTTCTTGTCGTCATCGACCTCGGTGAATTCCGCGTCGACGACGTCGTCTTTCTTGGCACCACCAGGCTCGCCGCCCGGCGCAGCACCGGCGCCACCGGCGGCCGCTTCCTGCTGCTGGTTATACATCGCCTCGCCGAGCTTCATCGACGCCTGCGCCAGCGTGTTGGTCTTGGCGGCGATCGCTTCCGCGTCATCGCCTTTCAGCGCTTCCTTCAGGTCCGCGAGCGCGTTTTCGATCGCATTGCGCTCGGGCTCACCGACCTTGGAACCGTGCTCGGCCAGCGCCTTCTCGGTCGAATGGACGAGAGCCTCGGCGTGGTTCTTGGCCTCGACCGCCGCCTTGCGCTTCTTGTCTTCCTCGGCGTGCGCCTCGGCGTCCTTGACCATCTTCTCGATGTCGGATTCGGACAGACCACCCGACGCCTGGATGCGGATCTGCTGCTCCTTGCCGGTGCCCTTGTCCCTGGCGTGAACGTTGACGATGCCGTTGGCGTCGATGTCGAACGTGACCTCGATCTGCGGAACTCCTCGCGGAGCAGGGGGTATGCCCATGAGATCGAACTGGCCGAGGATCTTGTTGTCGGCCGCCATCTCGCGTTCGCCCTGGAACACGCGGATGGTCACCGCGTTCTGATTGTCCTCGGCGGTCGAGAATACCTGGCTCTTCTTGGTCGGAATGGTGGTGTTGCGATCGATCAGCCGCGTGAACACGCCACCCAGCGTCTCGATGCCGAGCGACAGCGGCGTCACGTCGAGCAACAGCACGTCCTTGACGTCGCCCTGCAGCACGCCGGCCTGGATCGCCGCGCCGATCGCGACCACTTCGTCGGGATTGACGCCCTTGTGCGGCTCCTTGCCGAACAACTGCTTCACGACCTCCTGCACCTTCGGCATACGGCTCATGCCGCCGACCAGGACCACCTCGTTGATCTCGGCCGCCGAAATGCCGGCGTCCTTCAACGCCTGACGGCACGGCCCGACGGTCTTCTGGATGAGATCGTCGACCAGCGCCTCGAACTTGGCGCGGGTGAGCTTCATGGTGAGGTGCTTCGGACCGGACGCATCCGCCGTGATGAACGGCAGGTTGATCTCGGTCTGGGTGGTGGACGAGAGCTCGATCTTCGCCTTCTCGGACGCTTCCTTGAGGCGCTGCAGCGCGAGCTTGTCGCGGCGCAGGTCGATGCCCTGCTCCTTCTGGAACTCGTCGGCGAGATAGTTGACGAGACGCATGTCGAAGTCTTCGCCGCCCAGGAACGTGTCGCCGTTCGTGGACTTCACCTCGAACACGCCGTCGCCGATCTCGAGGATGGAGACGTCGAAGGTGCCGCCGCCGAGGTCATAGACCGCGATGGTGCCGGTCTTCTGCTTATCGAGACCGTAAGCGAGCGCGGCTGCGGTCGGCTCGTTGATGATGCGCAGCACTTCAAGGCCGGCGATCTTCCCGGCGTCCTTGGTGGCCTGGCGCTGCGCGTCGTTGAAGTAGGCGGGGACCGTGATGACGGCCTGGTCGACCTTCTGCCCGAGATAGGCTTCCGCAGTCTCTTTCATCTTCTGCAGGATGAAGGCGGAAATCTGCGAGGGCGAATAGGTCTTGCCGTCGGCTTCGACCCAGGCGTCGCCGTTCGAGGCGCGCGCGATCTTGTAAGGGACGAGCTTCTTGTCTTTCTCGACCATCGGATCGTCGTAGCGCCGTCCGATCAGGCGCTTGACCGCGAAGATGGTCTTCTCGGGATTGGTGACCGCCTGGCGCTTGGCCGGCTGTCCGACGAGTCGTTCGCCGTCATCGGTGAACGCAACGATCGAAGGCGTCGTGCGCATGCCTTCGGCGTTCTCGATGACCTTGGGATTCGCTCCCTCCATCACGGCAACGCACGAGTTGGTGGTGCCGAGATCGATACCAATGACTTTGCCCATGGTTCTTCCTCTTTCTTCTGGCAGGTCGGCCGGGCCCTGTCGGCACCCGAATGAGGATCACGATGGTTCGTGAAACCCTCGTCCGACCCCCTGATATTGCACGTTAAACGCCGCCCCCGCGGCGTCCTGCCTCATATAGGAGGGCGCCTTAGGGCCGCAAGTCGAAACGCCGATGAATCCGAGCCCCGCGGGGGTCCGGACCATCTGCCGACCGTTAACAGGCCCCTGCCTCGACGACGAGGATGGGTCCGCAACCATGCGGCACGGGGCGCGGGGACGATGCCGTTCCCGGATTGGTCCCTATCTAACCCGAACCCATCTAACCCAAAGCTATCTAGCCCAAAGCTATCTAGCCCAGGACAGTGGCTCTTGAAGGGGTGTGACCACGGTGGACGGCCTGCGGATCGTGCCCGGATATCTCGACCGCGCGGCGCAGGCGGCCGTGCGGCAGGCGTTGCAGGACGTGTTCGACCGCGCGCCGGTCTACACGCCGCGCATGCCGAAAACCGGCCGGCCGATGTCGGTACGCATGACCAATTGCGGGCCGCTCGGCTGGGTGACCGACGAGGGCGGCTACCGCTATCAACCGACCCATCCGGAAACCGGCGACCCGTGGCCGCCGATGCCCGCCTTGCTGCTCAACGCGTGGCGCGAGCTCGCAGCCTACGCCCAGCCTCCGGAGGCCTGCCTGATCAACATTTATGGGCCGGCCGCGAAGATGGGGCTGCACCAGGATCGCGACGAGCGCGATTTCAACGCGCCGGTCGTGTCACTGTCGCTCGGCGACACCTGCCTGTTCCGCATCGGCGGCTTGAAGCGCTCCGACCCGACGCGCTCCGTGCGGCTTGCATCGGGCGACGCAGTGGTGCTCGGTGGCGAGGCGCGGCTCGCATTCCACGGCGTGGACCGGATCATGCCGGGAACGTCGACGCTCCTGCCGGAGGGCGGGCGCATCAACCTCACCATGCGGCGCGTCACACGGGCGTGATGCCGCATTTGCTCGCCCCAATGCGCTCGTTTTTGCCTGAATCTCCGGCCATGCTAGGGACCACCATGACCTTCCTCCGCTCAGTGTTGATGATCGCCCTCCTGGCCGCGCTTTTGGCGGCGCCTGCACAGGCGGCCGATCCCGTCTATCCCGCGGGTTCCCGCATCGGGCTGGTGCCGCCACCCGGCATGACGAACAGCCAGGCCTTCACCGGCTTCGAAGACCGCGACAACCGCGTGGCGCTGGTGGTCGTCGCGCTGCCGGCCGCCGCCTTTGCCGATATCGAGAAGTCGACCACGCCCGAGACGTTGCAGAAGCAGGGCCTGACGCTCGAATCGCGCGAGGACGTCACGCATCCGCTCGGCAAAGGCATGCTGGTGCATGGATCGCAGCAGATCGAGGACGTGAAAATCCGCAAATGGATTTTTGTGGTGCCGGCCGGCGATCTCACCGCGCTCGTGACCATGCAGGTGCCCGAGGCCGCGCAGGCCATTTATCCGGAGGCCGCGATCCGCGCCACGTTGATGAGCGTGTCGGTGCGCCCGAATGTGCCGGTCGACGAGCAGCTGACCTTGCTTCCGTTCCGGGTGAGCGAGCTTGCCGGCTTCAGGATCGGCGGCATCGTCGCGGGGCGCGCCGTCATGCTAACTGACGGACCGCCCGAAAAACCCGCTGCCATCGACACCCACATCCTGGTCGCGCTGGCGCCGGGCGCGCCGGCGCAGGCCGCCGATCGCGGTCGGTTCGCACAGGAAGTGTTCGGCAGCCTCCCCAACATCAAAGACATCCGGATCAATTCGGCCGAGACGCTGCGCATCGGCGGCCAGCAAGGCCACCAGATCATGGCGCGCGGCAAGGACGGCACGACCGGCGAAGACGTCACGATCGTGCAGTGGCTGCGCTTCGGCGGCACCGCCTACCTGCACATGGTCGGCGTCGCGAAATCGGACGCCTGGACGCCGGCTTATGCGCGCTTCCGGCAGGTGCGCGACGGCATCGACCTGCACTGAGCCACCGACTTGCGCTGAGCATCGCTACGTCCAGAATTCGCGGGAGGCGATGCGCGCGCCTTCGGCCATCGCGGCAAACTTGGCCCAGACCACATCGGGATCGACCGCGGCCTGACCGACCCAGGTTCCGTAGCCGCAGTCCGAGCCGGCCATGACGTTTTCGCGGCCGACGAGACGGGCGTAGCGCGCAATGCGTTGCGCGATCAGCTCCGGATGTTCGATGAAGTTCGACTTCGATTCGACCACGCCGGGAATGAGGATCTTGCCGGCCGGCAGCTTCACGCGCTCGAACACCGTCCATTCGTGACCGTGGCGTGGATTGGCGGCCTCGAACGAGATCGCGCTCGGCCGCGCCGTGAACACCACGTCAATGATGTCCACGAGCGGCACGTCGCAATGGTGCGGGCCTTCGTAGTTGCCCCAGCACAGATGCATGCGCAGCTGCTCCGGCGGGATGTTGGCGAGCGCGTGGTTGAGTGCCGCGATGTGCATGCCGGCACGCTTGCGGAATTCGGGCACGTCTAGATCGGCGTACTGGATGTGCCGGCCCATGGCGAGATCGGGACAATCGATCTGCAGCACGAAGCCGGCCCTGGCGACGGTCTCGTATTCGTGGCGCATCGCCTCGGCAATGGCGAACAGATAGGTCTCGTGGTCCTTGTAGTGTTCGTTGCGGAAGAACAGCGAGATCACGCCCGGCGAGGCCGCGCTCATGAAGGCGTCGGTGCGGTCCACCGCTGCGAGCGCCTTCTTGAGCGCCGCGACGTCGTCATCGGCGGCCGCGGCATCGCGCACGGCGATCGGCGCGTTGCACCCCGGCGTCTTCCGACGCGAGCGGCCGGGATCGCCGAACACGCGTTTGGCCAGGTTGGGGAAGTCGACGAGGTCCTGGTAGACGAAAGTGTTGCCGGTGCCGCCGAAGCCCGCGAGCCGGTCCTTCACATAGGTGGCGTAGCTCGGCTTCGACATTTCGCCGTCGTTGACGTAGTCGATGCCGGCGTTGACCTGCCTGCTCACGACCTCCGCCACCGCATCGCCGACGCGCGCAATGAGCGCGGCGCGATCGACCGGCACGCCCTCCTCCTTGGCGTACATCATGCGGATGAGGTCGGCAGGCCGCGGCAGGCTGCCGGCGTGCGTGGTCAGGAATCGCTCGGTGCTGCGTCGCATGATGCCCTCGCGCCCAAAGGCGGCTCAGGGCTCAAGCATAGCGCAATTGTCAGTCGTCGCCCCGCGGGCCGGACGCGGCATTCGGATTGTCGTTGGCCGGTGCGGGCTTGGGCCCACCCTTGGCTACGCCCACAGCCGCCGGCCGCAGCATCCGATCGCCGATCATGTAGCCGGGTTGCACCACCTGCGCGACGGTTCCGGCGGGCTGCGAGGGGTCCGGCAGCTCGTACATCGCCTGATGCAGGTTAGGATCGAACTTGTCGCCCTTCTTGGGCTCGAACTTCTTGACGCCGTGCTTGTCGAGCACCTTCAAGAGCTCGCGCTCGGTCAGCTCGACGCCGTCGAGCAGCGCCTTGACGCCGGGGTTCGCGGTCTCGCGCAATTCAGCATCGAGCGCTTCGAGCGCGCGCTCCATGTTGTCGGCGACCGCCAGCACGTCACGCGCGAACGACGCGATGCCGTACTGGCGCATATCCGCGACCTCACGGTCGGTGCGCTTGCGCAGGTTTTCCATCTCCGCCAGCGTCCGCAACAGCCGGTCCTTGTGCTCGGCGTTCTCCCGCGACAGCGTCTCCACCAACTCGGCGACCTTGACCTGCTCGGCGCGCGAAAGTCCGGGCTCGGCGCCCTGGGCCTCCGGGGCCGTGTCCTCGGGGCGGCGTACGGTGTTGTCCGTCATCGCTTGGATCCGTTTCGCAATTGCGTATGTTCGCCCCGGATATCAGGGCTTGGGGCCGAAAAATCAAGTTCTGTGGTTCCGCCCGCCTTTTAGGCGCCGATCAGCTTGCTCACGACCTTGGCGGTATAGTCCACCATCGGGATCACCCGGGCATAGTTAAGCCTTGTCGGGCCGATCACCCCGATAACGCCGATGATACGGCCGGAACCGTCCCGATAGGGTGCGATGATGGTGGACGAGCCCGACAGCGAGAACAGCTTGTTCTCCGAGCCGATGAAGATGCGCGCACCATCGGCGCCCTCGGCGCGGCCGAGCAGGTCGATCACCCCGCGCTTGGTCTCGAGGTCATCGAAAAGCAGACGTACGCGCTCAAGGTCTTCCACCGCCCTCAGATCGTCGAGCAGATGGGCATGGCCACGCACGATCAGTTTGCGGTCGTCGTTGCCGCCGCCCGACCAGCTCGCGAAGCCGGCGGCGACGATCTTGTGGGTCAGTTGATCGAGCTCGGCCTGGCTTTGCGTCAACGCCTTTTCAAGCTCCCCGCGCGCTTCGGCCAGGGTGCGGCCGCGTACATGGGCGTTGAGGAAGTTACCGGCCTCGGTCAGCGCCGACGTCGGCAGCCCGATCGGAACATCGATGATGCGGTTCTCGACCTGCCCGTCGTCGGCGACCATCACCACCAGCGCGCGCTCGGGCTCGAGCCGCACGAACTCGATATGTTTGAGCCGGACGTTCGCCTTCGCCGTCATCACCACGCCGGCCGCATGGGTCAGGCCGGACAGCATGCCGGAGGCCTCGCTCAGCACCGCGTCGAGCGGCTTGCCGTGGGCGGCAAGCTTCGCCTCCATGCCCCGGCGGTCGTCCTCCGAAAGGTCGCCGATCTCCATCAGCGCGTCGACGAAGAAGCGCAGCCCGAGTTCGGTCGGAAGCCGGCCCGCAGAGGTGTGCGGCGCATAGACCAGCCCGAGCTGCTCAAGGTCCGACATCACGTTGCGGACCGAAGCCGGCGACAGCGGGGTGGTGATGAGCCGCGAGATATTGCGTGAGCCGACGGGCTCGCCGGTGGCGAGGTAGCTCTCGACGACCTGACGGAAGATCTCGCGCGATCGCTCGTTGAGCTGCGCGAGGCTCACCTGGGTCGAGCCGATCGTGACGTCATGCGAGGCCAAAAGGGAACTCCAAGAACCCAGCACACAATTGGCGTTTTGAGCCGCGAATTCAAGCGGAACGCGTGGTCTCCCTCGGCCGTACCGGGCTCTTAACCACGCCGACGGACAACGCCACCCTCAGCCCTTCATGGTCCGGCGCTCGATCTCGAGCAACTTCTCGAAGCCCGAGGACTTCTGCGCCGCCTTCATCATGTGTTCGGCGCCGCCCTTGCCGAGGAACGGATCGAGCGTGTTGTTGGCGAGGCACTCGTAGGATTGGCGGATTGCCTTGTACATCGCCGCGAGCGCGGTGCCCGACGATGCCGCCAGGCGATAGCCCATATCCCCGAGTTCACGCTGCGACAGCCCGAACGTGCCGAAGCCGTCCGCCGGCGCGAACATCATCAGCGGCGGCGCCACCCGCTCGGAGACGAAGCGCAATTCCTCGGGGCTGCGCGTGTAGCAGAACACCATGTCGGCGCCGGCCTTCTGATAGGTCTCGCCGCGCCGCACCGCCTCCTCGATGCCGCCGACGCGCAACGCATTGGTGCGGGCGATAATCACGAGATTGGGGTCGGTGCGCGCCGCCATCGCCTCGTTGAGCTTTTTGAGGAAGAACTCGTTAGGCACGAGATGGTCGATGCCAACGTGATGCTCCATCCGCCGCGGCAGCAGCTGATCCTCAATCTCGATCGCGGCGAAGCCCGCCGCTTCCGCCAACGCCACGGTGCGGTGGATGTGCACCGGATCGCCCCATCCGCCACCGGCGTCGAGCACGATCGGCAGCTTGCAGACCGCGCGCATGTCGACCGCGACCTCGGCCATTTCCGGCAAGGTGAGATTGGCTTCGGTGACGCATTTGACCCAGCCGAGCGACCCGCCCGAGAGGTAGACCGCCTGGAAGCCAGCCTCTTCGGCCATGCGCGCCATCAGCGGGTTGAGCGCGAGCGGCGCGACCACGAGATCGTTGCCGCGGATGAGGTCCTTGAGCGTTGCCAAGTCAAGCTCCCATGTCCTAGTGGAAGTGGACCGGCAGAATGGGGAAACAGGTGGCAAAGCTCAAGGTGATGTGCGCGCGCTCGATGCACCAGGTGGTGGGCGCATTGACGGAGGCGTTCCGGCGCGAGAGCGGCCACGCGGTCGAACTCAGCTTCGGCACCGTCGGCGCGCTGCAGAAACGGCTCGACGACGGCGAGACCGCGGACGTACTGGTGCTCGGTGCGCCTGCCATCGACAAACTCGTCAAGGCCGGCACGGTCGGGACTGCGAGCAACATCGCCACCACCAGCGTCGGCATCACCGTGCGCGAAGGCACGACGCCGCCCGACGTCTCGACGCCCACCGCTTTCAAGCAGGCCCTGGTCGCGGCCCGCAGCGTGGCGTTCAGCGATGCCGCGGTCGGCGGCTCGGCCGGTGTCTACCTCGCCAAATTATTTGTCGAGATGGGGCTTGCCGACGCCATCGCGCGCAAGGGCATGCCGCAGCAGTCCGGCGGCGAGGTCGCGAACCGGGTCGCCAGCGGTGAAGCCGATATCGGCATGACGCTGATCGCCGAGATCGTTCCGATCCAGGGCGCGCACGTGATCGGCCCCCTGCCCGCACCACTCGGCAACGACACGACCTATGCCGGCGCGGTGACGACCGGCAGCACCGCAAAAGACGCCGCGCAGGCGTTCATCGGCGCGCTGACGCACGCCTCGGCGCACGGCGCCTGGGAGGCCGCGGGATTCAAGGTCCCGAAGCAATTGTGATCGGACGACGATGGGACCGAAAACACCATCGAAAAAGCCCCCGGCGAGAAATGCGTTCGGACGCGATTCCGAAGCTGGAGATATCTATTCGTTCCGCACGTCTCCGATCACGGAGTTCAGCCCACGGGAGACGAATAGATATGCTGCTTTCAAGATATTGGGGTTGATTGACGGACGTGTGTGCTTCGTCGTGCTGGATGGCACATTTGACCGCCATCCGGAGCTTGTCCAAGTCTCCGATCTTGCATGGCTAGCCGTGCATAGATTCTCTCATTGGGAAATACCTAGACCTGCTTGGTCCACCACCCCAAAGAATTGGAAGTGCGATTTGGACGACCTCCGCTTCGTCGGCAGCGTCAGCATTTCGCCGGAAGAAGCGGACTTGGTGCCGACGTGTCCATCAATCGGAACCTGGACTGTTGCAAGCGCCCATGCCGAGGGCGAATGGCGTTGGCGCAATGATCGCACCGCATTCGAGGAAGAAGTTGAGCGCGCCAGGCAAGTGCGCAATGCGCGAGCCGCTGCTGAGCGTGAGCGATACGAAAAGCGTCTAAAGCTGTTGACCTGGGAGCAGCTCCTGGAGGAACAGTTGCTTGCGAGGTGGAATGAGCATCCGCCGTTTCCACCCCCTGATTTTGTTGCCGACGCCCGAAAATTTCTTCGATCCGTTATCGTGGAGCTTCAGTCCCTCGGTCCAAAGCCGAAGAAGGCTCAAGTCCGCGCCGTGCTTAAAGCCTGCGTCGATTGGTTCAATCGGAAAGACACGGAGTTTGGCCAAGTGATCGAGACCGAGGAGCGAGAAGACATATGCGCGGTTCTCGAAGAATTTGCCGTTGTTGCGGGACACAAATCACTTGTTACAGAAATTGACACGTGGCGGGAATGGTGACGAGGAAGATCACACCCGCCTGCCAAAGATCGCAATCACGGCCACCGGCACGATCAGGCCGATCAGCGTCACCGTGATCAGCAACACGCCGAGCTCACCATAGTCGCCGCGCCCGACCGCGTAGATCTGGTTGAGATACTTGGTCTGCAACTGACCCGCGACCAGCGCGAGATTCATCAATGACGCCATCAGCGCGAACCAGGTCGCGCGATGCCCGGCCGGCGCGTAGTAGGCCGTAAGAGTCAGCAACGGAATGATGCTCAGTTGTGCGAACGGCGAGCTCGCCGCCGTGTCGGCGAACGCGATGACGCGGGCGCCGAAGCCGAAATGCTCTTCGGTCCAATGGTGCACGCCATAATACAATCCGATGCTGGGCAGCGTCAGGATCGTGCCGGCAATGGCGATCCATAACAACGTCTTGGCGACCGAGTATTCGGTGATCTGCTTGGCGAGGAACCACATCGCGACGATCGCGATGATCGCGCTGGTCTGCTTCAGCAGGCCAAAGAACGCCTCGTCGAACTTGAGCACGTCGATCGAGAACCAGAAATAACCTTCGCCGACACTTGGAACCGAACGAAAGGCGAAGATGATGATGGCGGCGTAGAGGATGATCATCCGCGTCTTGTGATCAAGCTCGCGCGTGACCACGACCAGCATCCCACAGACCACAGCCATCGAGACCACGAAGATCAGTTCCTGCGCGAACGGCACGCCGCCCAGCCCGAGCGCGGCAACGACCGTACCGAAGGCAAGGCCGCCGCCGAGGATGCGCCAGTCGATCGGCCGCCGCTCGACGACCTCGGCCTTGATCAGGAACACGCCGAGGAGTGACACCGCCGGCACCACCAGCGCCACCAGGAACACCATGCCGCGCGGCAGCGCGAAGGCGAGCACGCCGGACAGTCCCGCCACCGCGAGGATGCCGGCCGAGAGCGAAATGCGGCCAAGCACCTGCACCATGCCGAGGTCGGCGCGCACGTCCGCGTCCGGCCGCGGTTTGCCGTCGGCGTCGACGCGGGGAACGACCTCCGTCGACATGGCGTCGGCGACCACATCCTGGATCACGGTGCCGAGGACGATCAGCATCGAGCCCAGCACATAGAGCTGGTGCGGCGGCAGAAACGCGAGCCATTGCCCGGCGGCGCCCGCGAGTGTGACCAGGCCGGCGGAGGTACAGGAAGCGCCGATCAGGATGTAGGCGCGCCGCTGCGAGCCAAGGACCGGGACGCAATCGACGAGCTCGCCGAACACCATTTTCACGGTCCAGGGCAGGGTCAGCCAGACCCCGATGGCGGCAAGCTCCGCCGGGCTGAGCGTAAGGCTCTCCCTGATCCAGAAGTCGCGGGTGACGTCGATCAGCCCGAGCGCGCCATAGGCGAAGTAGACCATCAATAGCGGCACGTAACGCACGTGAAACGCCTGTAGCGGGCGGATCAGGCTGGCAATGACGGCATTCAATGCAATTCTCCGAGACAACGGCATTCCGCGACGTAATCGGCTGCCCCCTTTGTAGTTCCGCGTGCCGAATCGGAGAAGCCCGCAAAAGGTCTGCGAGAAAGAAGGCTTGCGGGAAAGAACTTGCGCCTGCGCCGGAAATTTGGCTCACATGCCGCCCGATCAAGCCGATGGAGAGAGCGTATGCGGCCGAGCCGCCGAGCCCCTGATGAATTGCGTGCGGTATCGCTGGAGCGCGGTGTCGTGAAGTATGCCGAGGGCTCCTGTTTCGTGAAATTCGGCGACACCCATGTGCTGGTGACCGCGACGCTGGAAGACCGGCTGCCGCCCTGGCTCAAGGGCCAGGCGCGCGGCTGGGTTACCGCCGAATACGGCATGCTGCCGCGCGCGACACACGAGCGCACCCGCCGCGAAGCCTCCGCCGGCAAGCAGGGCGGCCGCACCGTGGAGATCCAGCGGCTGATCGGCCGCAGCCTGCGTTCGATCGTCGACCTCGCGGCGCTCGGCGAACGGCAGATCACGGTCGACTGTGACGTCATCCAGGCCGACGGCGGCACCCGCACCGCAGCGATCACTGGCGCCTGGGTCGCGCTGCACGATTGCATCGCCTGGATGAAGTCGCGCGAAATGATGCCGGGCAATCCGCTGCGCGACAACGTCGCGGCGGTGTCGTGTGGCATCTGCAAGGGCACGCCAGTGCTCGACCTCGACTATGCCGAGGATTCGGACGCCGAGACCGACGCCAATTTCGTCATGACCGGCGACGGACGGATCATCGAGGTGCAGGGGACCGCCGAGAAGGTCCCGTTCACGGAAGAACAGCTGCTGACGCTGCTCTCGCTTGCCAAGAAGGGCGTCGGCAAGCTCGTCGACCTGCAAAAGCTGGCGGTGATGTGAGCACGCCGCATCGCCAGCTTGCGGGCCGGGTCGTCATCGCGACCCACAATCCGGGCAAGCTGCGGGAGATGCGGGAACTGCTGGCGCCTTACGGCATCGAGGCCGTCCCGGCGGCCGAGTTCGGCCTGGGCGAACCGGAAGAAACCGGCGCGAACTTCCGCGACAATGCCCGCATCAAGGCGCGGGCGGCGACAAACGCGACGAAACTTCCCGCGTTCGCCGACGATTCCGGACTGGCCGTCGATGCGCTCGGCGGCGCGCCCGGCATCCATTCGGCGCGCTGGGCCGGCGACGACAAGAACTTCACGCGGGCCATGGAAACCATCGAATCCATGCTGCACGACCACGGCGCCGATCGCCCGGCGCTGCGGCGGGCACAGTTTGTGTCCGCGCTCTGCGTCGCCTGGCCCGACGGGCACCTCGAGGAATTCGAGGGGACGGTCGAAGGCACGCTGGTGTGGCCGGTACGTGGAACCGCCGGGTTCGGCTACGATCCGATGTTCCTGCCGGACGGCCATACCCGTACCTTCGGCGAGATGACGGCGGACGAGAAGCATGGCCTGCCGCCGAAGGGCCAGGGCCTCTCGCATCGGGCCCGGGCGTTTCTGAAGCTGGCGGCAGCCTGCCTCAAACCCTGATCTGCGGCTCGACCGCGTGGGTGACGTCGGCCCCCCAATGGTGCCATATGCTGGCTCAATGACCGCACCGGACGAATCAGCCTTCGGCGTCTATGTCCACTGGCCGTTCTGCCTGTCGAAATGCCCGTATTGCGACTTCAACAGCCATGTGCGCCACGCCAAGATCGACGAGCAGCGCTATGTGCGCGCCTTCGCCGCTGAGATTGCGGCGACGGCGGCGCGGGTGCCGCAGCGCACGGTCACGAGCATTTTCTTCGGCGGCGGTACGCCGTCGCTGATGCAGCCCGCGACCGTCGGCGCGATCCTCGACGCCATCGGCAAGAGTTGGACGGTCGCGCCTGACGCCGAAGTGACGCTCGAGGCCAATCCGACCAGCGTCGAGGCGACGCGCTTCAAGGGTTATCGCGCCGCCGGCATCAACCGGGTCTCGCTCGGCGTGCAGGCGCTCGACGACGATGTGCTCAAATCGCTGGGGCGCACCCACACGGCGCAGGAAGCGCTCGCCGCGGTCGCGATCGCCCGCAACTCGTTCGAACGCTATTCGTTCGACCTGATCTACGCACGGCAGGGACAGACGCCGCAGGCCTGGGCCGCCGAGCTCAAGCGCGGGATCGACGAAGCCGGCGAGCATCTCTCGCTCTATCAGCTCACCATCGAGCCCGACACGCCGTTTCACACGCTGCAAGCAGCCGGCAAGCTCACGGTGCCGAACGAAGACTCCGCACGCCTGCTCTACGATACGACGCAGTCGGTGTGCGCCGCCGCCGGCCTTCCCGCCTACGAGATTTCGAACCACGCGCGGCCCGGCGCCGAGTGCCGGCACAATCTCGTCTATTGGCGCGGACACGAATATGCCGGCATCGGGCCCGGTGCACATGGCCGCCTCGACATTGACGGCGAGCGCCACGCCACCGAGACCGAGCGCCGGCCGGAAGCGTGGCTGATGCGGGTCGAGTCGCTTGGCCATGGCGTGGTCGGCGACGACACGCTGCTGCGTTCGCAGATGGCGGACGAGTTCCTGCTGATGGGGCTGCGGCTGTCCGAAGGCATTGATCCAGCCCGCTACCAGCGCCTCGCCGGCCGTGCGCTCGATCCGCGCCGCATCCAGATCTTGCAGCAGGAAGGCGCGATCGAACTGACGCCGGGCGGCAAGCTGCGCGTCACGCAGAGCGGATTTCCGGTGCTCGATGCCGTGGTCGCCGATCTCGCGGCGTGAGTTAAGTTCCGCCGGACGCGCCGAACGAGCGCGGCGACGGGCTGATGATCTGCCCGCCGGTCGGCGACACTTTCATCACCGCTAGGCCGCGCTGATTGACGCCGTCGCGGCGGAAGCGGAACAGCCCGTCGATGCCGTTGAAGCCGGAGTTGTTGGTCAGCACCTCGGCCGTAAAACGGCGCTGCCCTTGCGTCTTGACCAGCGCCGCGACCAGCGCGACAGCGTCATAGACCAGCGTCGCGGTGCGCACCGGGTCGTTGTTGTAGCGACTGCGGTAGCGCGCCGAAAAATTACGGAAGCCGGAAGGGTCCGGCCCTGCATACCAGGCGCCTTCCAGCACAGCGCTGGAGAAGATTTGCGGATCCTCCCACAGGCCACTGCCGAGGATCTGGATCTTGCGTGGGTCGACGCCGTTCGCGGCGAGCGTCTGCACCACCAGCGGCACGGTGTCGGCGGTATCCGGAATGAAGATGGCGTCGGCGGTACGTGCGCCCTGCGCCAGGTTCCTGATCGCCGCCTGAAGCTGGTTGCGATCGGCGGTGTAGCGCTCCAGCGCGACGATGCGGCCGTTGCGACGCGCGGCGGCCTGCTTGAATGCGGCTTCGACCACCGTCCCGTAGGCATTGTCCGGAATCGCGGCGGCGTAGGAGCGTTTGCCCTGCTGCGCCGCGTAGCCGATCAGCCGCTCGACGTCGGACTCCGGCAGGAAGCTCAGGAGGTAGACGCCCGCAGCCGCCACGTTCGAGTCGGTCGAGAACGCGATCACCGGAATGCCGCGCGCGCGCGCAAGCTGTCCGACCGGTGCGACCGAATGCGCGAACAGCGGACCGAGGATGATCTCGGCGCCTTCGTCGATCAGTTGCTGCGCCGCCTGCTGCGCACCCGGCGCGCTGCCGGCGTCGTCCTTCACCAGAAGCTGGATATCCGGATTGTTGAACTCGCTCAGCGCAAGCTCGGCGGCGTTGCGCATCGACTGCGCGGTGACACCGGCGTTGCCGGGCGCACCGAGCGGGAGGATGAGGCCGACCTTGACCTGCCCCTCACCAATCTGGGCGCCGGCCTGCTGCTGCGGCGCCGCCGGCTGTGAGGCGAAGAAATCGTTGCTGTTGATTCCACTGCCGGTGCACGCGACCAGTGCAAAGCCGAAGGCCAGCGCGAGGGCAATATTGAGCGGCGCCCGCAATGCGGTGGCGATCCGGCTCAGCTCAACTCGGCACATCGGCCGTTCCCCTGGCACTGACAAGTAACGCGCCCACCACGCATCGTACTCAACCCGGCATTTTGTCGAGAATTGGTTAACTAATGAAAAAAAATAATGATTTCCACGGGATAGGAGCACGAAGCGCAGTCCGCTTCAAGCATGGGGGCCGGCGCGGCCGCCCTGACAGGCATCCGACGCGACCGGCCGAATCCGCGACGGGCGGCCCGAATATCCTCTAGACTGAGTCCCATGCACCCGCGTGAACAGACAGCGGATACGGATCAACGTCCGTCGTCCAGCCGGCGCTATGTCCTCAAGGGCCAGACCCTCGAGGCGCCTGCGCTCGCGGGCGGGCTTCATATTGTCGCAACCCCGATCGGGAATCTGCGCGACACCACGCTGCGCGCGCTCGAAGTGCTGGCCGCCGCCGACCTGATCGCCTGCGAAGACACCCGCGTGACGCGCAAGCTCCTCGATCACTACGGCATCGCGACACCGCTGACGCCCTATCACGAGCACAACGCCGCGGAGGCGCGGCCGAAGCTGATCGCACGGCTCGCTGCCGGCGCCGCGGTCGCGCTGGTGTCGGATGCCGGCACGCCGCTGGTTTCCGATCCGGGATTCAAGCTGGTGCGCGCCGCGCATGACGCGGGCCATGCGGTTACCACCAGCCCCGGCGCGTCGGCGGCGCTGGCGGCGCTCGCGGTTGCCGGGCTGCCGACCGATCGGTTTTTCTTCGAGGGCTTCCTGCCGGCGAAATCCGGCCAGCGACAGTCCCGGATCGTGGAACTCGTGCACATCCCGGCGACGCTGCTGCTGTTCGAAACCGGACCGCGGCTTGCCGCCGCGCTCGCCGACCTCGCGGCGGGGCTTGGGCCGCGCGAGGCCGCCGTGTGTCGCGAGCTTACGAAGCTGCACGAAGAAGTCCGCCGCGGCGATCTCGCGACGCTCGCCGCGCACTATGAGTCGGCGGGCGAACCGCGCGGCGAGATCGTGCTGGTGATCGCGCCGCCGGCCGCGCAAAGCGCTGACGACGCCGACCTCGACACCCTGCTGCGCAACGCGCTGGATCGCGTCTCGGTGAAGGAAGCGGTTGCCGAGATCGCGGCCGTCACCGGGCAACCACGCCGTGACGTCTATCAGCGCGCGCTCAAGCTCGCCAAAGACGACGACGCCGATGAATGATCCCGACCGGCCGCGTCCCCGCCCCCTGGCTCGTCCGCTCACGCCACGCGTCGCGCGGCCGGAGCGGCAGGTCGCGTTCCGTCTCGGCCTTACCGCGGAAAGCCGGGCCGCGGCGTTCCTCATCGCCAAGGGCTATCGCATCCTGGCGCGGCGCTACCGCACGCCGGTCGGCGAAATCGATATCGTCGCGCGCCGGCGCAAGCTTCTGGTGTTCGTAGAGGTGAAGGCGCGGGAGCGCCTCGACGATGCCGCGTGGTCGGTCACCGACCGCCAGCGGGCGCGCATTGTCGCAGCCGCAGAGGCGTGGCTTGCCGCAAATTCCGATCGTGCCATAGAGGACATTCGTTTCGACGCCATGCTGGTGTCGCCAGGACGGATTCCGCGGCACATACCGGCCGCGTTCGATGCAAGTTCATAGCGCGAGCTCGTAGCAACATGCGCCGGTGGCTCTGCCTGGTTGCGATCTGCGTCGCTGGCGAGGCGAGAGCCAACGAGAGCGTCGCCGATTTCTATCGCGGGAAGACGCTGAGCGTCGTGGTCGGCCACGAAGCCGGCACCGGTTTCGATTTCTTCGGCCGCACGCTGTCGCGCTACATCGGCCGCTACATGCCCGGCAATCCCAACGTCGTGCCGCAGAACATGCCGGGCGCCGGCGGGCTGCGCGCCGCCAACTGGCTCTACAATGTCGCGATCAAGGACGGCACCGTCGTGAGCGTGCTGGCGCCGGAGACCGCGCTCAAGCCGATCTTTGGTGACGCCGCCGCGAGTTTCGAGCCGGCGAAGTTCACCTGGATCGGCAACATGGACGAGAGCGTCGCGACCTGCACGGTGTCCGCCAGCTCCGGGATCACGTCGGTCGAGCAGTTGTTCAGGCGCGAGGCGGTGTTTGGCGCGACCGGCAGCTCCGCCCCGACCAGCAAATTCGCCTACGCGCTGGTCAATTTCCTCGGGGCGAGGATCAAGGTGGTGCAAGGCTATAAGGGCTCGAACGACCTGCGCATCGCGCTCAACCGCGGCGAGATCGAAGGCGCCTGTGGCCCTTCGCATTCGACGCTCAAGACGCAATGGAAGGACGACATCGACAGCGGACGCATCCGCGCGCTGGTGCAGTTCGGCCTGAAGAAGCTGCCCGACCTCAAGGACGCCGCGCACATCTACGACTATGCGAAGTCGAGCGAGGACCGCGAGATATTCGACGTCGCGTTCGGCCCGCACGTGCTCGGCCGGCCGGTGATCGCGCCGCCCGGCGTACCGGCCGATCGCGCCGATGCGTTGCGCGCCGCATTCATGCGCACCATGCAGGACGCCGAGCTTCTGGCCGAGACGGCAAAGCTCGGGCTCGAGGTCAGGCCGTCGTCCGGCGCCGAAGTCGCGGTGCTGGTCTCCCGCTTCGCATCGTTCCCGAAGAGCGTGATCGACCGCGCGACCGCCGGGCTGCACGAGAAGCGGTAGTGCATGATCCCGAAAAGGGGGAACCGGTTTTCGGACAAGATCATGCACCGACCAGATTCTTCAGGCAGCCCCGAGCTTGCTGAAGAACTGGTCGACCTGACCGCGCAGCCGCACCGCGACCTTGCCGAGATCGCCCGCGACCGACTGCACCGCGCTGGCGCTTTCGCGCGTCGCGGCCGTCGCGCCGCCGACGCGCTCGACCTCGCCGGCGGTTTCACCAGTGCGGCGCGCCGCGATCTCGGCACTGCGTGCAATCTCCTGCGTGGCGGCGCCCTGTTCTGTCACCGCGGCAGCGATCGTGCTGGTGATTTCGCCGATCGAACGGATGGTACGATCGATCGCGCCGACCGCCTCGATCGATCGAGTCGTGGCTTGCTGCATGGCGGCAATTTGCGTGGTGATGTCTTCGGTGGCGCGCGCGGTTTGTCCGGCCAGCGCCTTCACTTCGCCGGCGACGACCGAGAAGCCGCGGCCGGCTTCGCCGGCGCGGGCCGCCTCGATGGTGGCGTTGAGCGCCAGCAAGTTCGTCTGCTCGGCAATGTCGGTGATCAGGCGGACCACATCGCCGATGCGGCCGGCGGCCTGGTTGAGCTCGGTGACCGTGGCATTGGTCCGCTCGGTCTCGCCGATCGCCCGCGTCGCGATATTGTTCGATTCCGTCACCTGACGGTTGATCTCGTGGACCGAAGCGGCGAGCTCTTCGGCTGCGGACGCGATATCGCGCACGTTGGCGGAGGCATCCTCGGAGGACACGACGGCCCCGGAAGTGCATTGCGTGGCATTGTCGGCGGCGCCCGTCAGTTGCGCGGACGCCGCCAGCATCTGATCCGAAATGCTACCGAGTTCGGCGAGGGTGGCTTCGACGCCGGCGCTGAAATGCGTGATCTCCGCCGACACCCGCTCCTGGCGATGCGCGCGCGCCTGCGCGTCGTCAACCACCATCTTGCCGAGCTCGTCATTCCGCCGCATCGCATTCTGGAACACAGCGATCGAGCGCGCCAAGGCACCGATCTCGTCGCGGCGATCGCCGTACGGGATGTCTCTCTGAGCGCCGCCGGCAGCGACCTGTTCGGTGATACGGGTGATGGTCGCCAGCGGCCATGCAACCGCCTGCCGGATGATGATCGCTCCCGCGGCAGCCAGCGTGATCGCCAGGATGGCGAGCAGGCTCGAGAGCCACGCGGTCCGATCGATCTGCCGGTCGATTTCCCGGTATACGCGCGCCGCGCGCTGGGCGTAGACCTCGGCCAGCCGGCTGAGGTCCTCATGCAGTGCCTTCTGCATGGCATGGTTGGCGCCGGTATCAGCCCACTCGCGCGCCGCCTCCGGGTTGACGCCGGTCGCGATGTTGGCGAGTTCGCGCGCGAAATTCTGGAATTGCGCGGCACGCAGCGAGAACTCGATGAACTGCGGCGCGTCATCGGCGCGCATTCGGCTCTGCCAGTCCGCAACCACCGCGCCGATGCGCTCGGTCAGCGACAGCAGGCTTTCCGCGGGCACTTCGGCCGTGGCCGCGTCGCGCGTCAAATAGATACCGCGCGCCTCCATCATCACCGCATAGATGAGACTGTTGGCACGGTCGACATTCTGGGCGCCGGTCTGCGCCGCCTCGAACGCGTCGGTCAGCGCCTGATGATGGCGCGCGTTCACGACCATCACCGCCGCCAGCGCCACGGTCACCGTGGCCAGCAGGGCAAAGATCGCGTACAGCTTTGTTGCAATGGAAACCTGCGGCAGCGTCACCTTCGGTCTCCCGTCCCGGCGAACACGCGTCGCGCCGCGCACATTGACGCTAAAGCGTTAACGTGCCGTTTACTCTATTGATGGTTGCCGGAACGAGCGCAGCAAGCGGACAAGCAGACGGATGAGCCTGAAAATCGCTGTTCAGATGGACCCGATCGAGCGAATCAACATTCGCGGCGATTCGACTTTTGCCCTGCTGCTGGAGGCGCAAAGCCGCGGCCACGCCATCTCCTATTACCCCCCCGACCGGCTCGCGATGGCGGGCAACAAGGTGTTCGCGGCGGTGCAGCCGGTAACGGTGCGCGACCAGGAAGGCGATCACGTCACGCTCGGCGATGCAAAGCGCACTGACCTCAGCACTTTCGATGTCGTCCTGCTGCGCCAGGATCCGCCATTCGATCTTGCTTACATCACCACCACGCATCTGCTCGAGCGCATCCATCCGAAGACGCTGGTGGTGAACGACCCCGTCTCCGTGCGCAACGCGCCGGAGAAGATGTATGTGATGGAATTTTCCGACCTGATGCCGCCGACGGTGATCACGCGCGACATCGCGGAGATCAGGGCGTTCCGCGCCGAGCACGGCGACATCGTGATGAAGCCGCTGTACGGCCGCGGCGGCGAGGCGGTCTTCCGCCTTACGCACGACGACCTCAATTTCGGCTCGCTCTACGATCTGTTCGCCGCGACCTTCCGCGAGGCTTGGGTGGTGCAGAAATTCCTGCCGGCGGTGAAGCACGGCGACAAGCGCATCATCCTGGTCGACGGCGAATTCGGCGGCGCGGTCAACCGCGTGCCGGCGCCGGACGACCTGCGTTCCAACATGGTGCGCGGCGGCACGCCGAAGGAAACCGACCTGACGCCGCGCGAACGCGAGATTTGCGCACGGCTGGCAAAGCCGCTGCGCGAGCGCGGGCTGATCTTCGTCGGCATCGACGTGATCGACGGCTTCCTGACCGAGATCAACGTGACCTCGCCGACCGGCGTCCGCGCGATCAAGAATCTCGGCGGGCCTGATGTCGCGGCGATGATCTGGGACGTGATCGAGAAAAAGCGGCGCTAGCGCGCACGTCTCGCGAATATGCGTCAGCGTTCCAATTTGAGCTTGGCGGCATCGACCACCCGCTTCCAGCGCACGAGTTCCCGCTCGAAGAATACATCGGCCTCGGCGGACGCACGGCCGACCGGCTCGACGCCGATCTTGTGCATCCGCTCCCGGAACTGCGGGTCTTTGATTGCCTCGAGCAGGGCGTCGCTCAGGACCTTGCGGATCGGCTCCGGCAATCCGCGCGGCGCGAACAGCATGTTCCAGCTCGCGACGTGATAGCCGGGCAACACCGTCTCGCTCAAGGTCGGCACCTCCGGCAATTGCCAGAGCCGGTAGCTGCTGGTGACCGCCAACGGCTTCACCGCGCCGGATGTCGCCAAACCGATCACCGCCGGCAACTGCGGGAACATCACCTGCGTTGTGCCCACCAGCATGTCGTTGAGCGCAACGCCGCCGCCGCGATACGGCACGTTGAGCATCCTGGTGCCGGTTTCGAGCATGAACATCTCAGCCGCCAGGCGGTCCGAGGTGGCGCGGCCTGACGACCCGAAATTCAGCTTGCCGGGACGCTCTTTAAGATAGGCAATCAGCTCGGAGACCGAGTTGACCGGCAGGTCCTTGTTCACGACCAGCACGTTGGCGAACTCTGCCGTCATCGCGATCTTGACGATGTCGCGCCGAACGTCGAACGGGAAATCATCTTTCATCAGCGGCGGAACGATCTGGCCGCCAAAGCCGCCAACCAGCAGCGTGTGACCGTCGGGCTGGGCGCGGACGACCTCGCCCATGCCGATCAAGCCGTCGCCGCCCGGCTTGTTCTCGACAATGAACGTGCCGCCGAGCTTGTGCTGCAGCAGTTGCGCGACCAGCCTGCCCATGATGTCGGCGACGCCGCCCGGCGCGAACGCAACGACCAGCTTCACCGTCCGCGACGGGTAGCGATCCTGCGCGTGGATTTTGGTCGATACGGTGAGACCGACCGCAACGGCCAGCGAAGCCAGGACGAGGTTTCTGATCAAGCGAGCCCACATGTGCAAGCGGCGATCCCCCGAAGATTATGGCGATGCTGGCTTAACAAAATCCTCGACCAGCAGGAGCCGCAGGTTCGAATTCCCCTGCCGCACCGCCTTGGCGGCCTGATATTCCGGCGAGGCGTACCAGCGGCGCGCGGCGTCCGCGTTCTCGAACTCGATGATCAGGATGTTGTGCGCCGGCCCGCCTTCGAGGACCTCCGGCCGGGCGCCGCGCGCAAGGTATTTGCCGCCGTACTTCTTGACCGCGGCGACGACCATCGGTCCGTAGTCCTTCATCGCGTCGCGGTTGATGATGTCGGCCTCGCCGACCACGTAGACCGCCATCGTTCAGGCTCCGCTCGTCGCGCGCCGGGCGCTGCGGCGATTCACGTCGGCACCTTCACTTGACCGGGCATGATCTTGGCGGTGTGGCGCGACTTGAACTCGCCGTAGACGAACGGCTTGTCACGCGGCATCGAGGTATGAAGGTTCTCCGGCGCGACATTGGCCGGATCGGGGTTCTTGAGCAGCGGCTGGATCAGCGCGTCGTAGCTCGGATACATGAAGAACGGGATCGAATAGCGCCGGCGGCCGGAACGGTTGATGACCCGGTGCAACGTCGACGAGAAGATGCCGTCGCTCCAGACCTTGAGCACCTCGCCCACATTGACGACCAGCGTCCCCTCGATCGGCGGCACCGCCACCCATTCGTTGTCGAGATTGCGAATCTCGAGACCACCATTGTTGTCCTGCGCCAGGATCGTGAAGGCGTTGGTGTCGGTGTGGGCGCGCGCTCCCAGATGCACGCCGTCCTCGTCCGGCTTCTGCGGCGGATAGTGCAGCAGCCGCAATGAATTCATGTCCTTGCCGAAATGCTGCCGGAGCTCGCCATCGCGCAGCCCGAGCGCCAACTCGAACAGCGCCAGCAGCTCGTAACCGAGCACATTGACCTTGTCGTAGTACGCCATCATGCGCGGCTTGAGATCAGGCATTGCGCTGGGCCAGGGAATCCTTCCGTGCAGCGGCTTGCCCGCGAGCAAATCGGGATCGTCGTCCGCCAACGGCCGTTTGATCTGGAAGGCTTCCTGCAGATTTTCAGACAGGCTCTTCTCGTTGCCTTTGGTCATCCCGTGCAGGTAGCCCTGGGCGTGGTTGTTCTTGGTGATCGAGGTTTCCATCTTGGCGTCGAGCGGCAGGTTGTGGAAATCCGCCGAGGTCTGGAAGATCGCCGCAATATCGGCATCGCTCAGCCCGTGGTTCTTGACGTAGAAAAATCCGACGCGGCCGCAGACATCGGCAACCTCATCGGCCAGCCGGCGCCGGGCCGCGGCATCGCCCGACCAGGCGGGCGCAAGATCGATGACGGGCACGTCGTTGAAGGCGAGTTTGCGGGCGGTCGGAAGCATCACCGTTTCCTTCGAATCGTGGCGCTTGCAATCTTGGTGCCGAATTCCTCGTCCGCACAGTATGAAATGATTTTCGGGTCTCCGACAGATGGCCGGCGGCGGGGCAGACCCGCACCGAATCCCGCCTTGCGCCCGCGTCCCGCATGCCAAGCCCGCAAGCGCGCATTTGTGCGGCCGCCGTCCCTGGGGTACCGTCGGCTGAGGCTGAACATGCGTGCTTTTGGATCAACCGTGGCGCCGACCCGCCGCAACCGTGTAACCCGGCGCGTCGCTATCAGTGCGGCGCTTGCGGTCGCTTATCTGTGCGGCACCGCCGTCGACGCGTTCGCACAACGCTGCCAGCCGCGCCGCAAACTGCCGCCGATCGTCTTGAGCACGCTCGGACCCTGCGAATTCAATCCTGAGACATTCAGCTTCGCCGGCGAACCCGCGCAGCAGGCGATGTGCCTGATGCGCTCGGCAACCGCGCGGCGCAACCTCGGCCCCATGCTGGAGACGCTGCCGCCGGCAATCGCGACCCGCGTCGGCCAACCCTCCGGCCTGCCGGAGCGCGAGACGGTCGCGATGCTTCTGGTCGAGCTCGGGCTCGTATGGGACTACGCGTCGTTCCTGTGGCAGCCGATATCGCGCGCCCGCGACAACGATCCCGATACACCGCAGGCGCGCTACTTCGTGATCCACGACACCAGCGCGCCGAATTTCGGCCGCCGGCCGTTCCCCGAGAACATCGACGAGCACCGCGCGATCAACAGCCTCAACCGCTTCCGTTGCGCCGACGGCTGGGAAGCCGCGCACGTCATCATCAACCGCACCGGCGCGATGCTGCTCGGGCATGAGTTGAGCCAGCCCTGGCGCGCGACGCGGTTCGAGCGCGCGACCCGGTTCGGCACCGATCTCAGGGGCCTGTTCCTGCATGTTGAGCTGGTGCAGCCACGCCGCAACCAGCCAAGCCTCGGCCGCCGCAACGACGCCCAGGCGCCGACGCCGGGATTCTCCGACATCCAATACGACCGGCTGGCGCTGATCTACACGATCGCCAGCGTGCGCTCGGGCCGCTGGCTGGTCCCGGCGTTTCACATCGCGATCGATTCCGGTATCCGCGGCGGCCACGACGATCCGCAAAATTTCGAGATCGACGCCTTCGCAGGCAGCGTCGAGCGGCTGGTGAACCGACTGGCACAATTCCGTCTGGCCGGGCCCGATGAGGCCGAGATCGTCGCGCACGGGGATGAGGCGGAGTAGGCGGGCAGCTGCGATCTCCGCCCACGAGTCTCTATTGGTTTGCGGGTGCGGCAGCCTGATGCGGCGTCGCCTTCGTGACTTCGATGACCCGCGCTGAATGATCGTAGAGGTTGGCGATGCCTAACAGCGTTTTCTTGAGTACCGGATCGTCGGTGGCATCAGCCTCACGAATGCAGCTTAGGGCCATGTCGCGATAATCGACGTCGCCGCCAGTCATAGGAATACTCCCAGCCTCACGATCACGAATGGTGATTGAACACTCTTGCGTCTAACCAAGACCCAATGCAGCAACGGCTATTGAAGTAAATTTCGATGCAAACCTGGGCGATTACGGAAGTAATTCACCGGGCTGATTGAGGTCGACGGGAGTCTTTGTTCCCTAAATGTTCTTGCCGACCCCCGCGGCCTGAGTTATTGTTCCCCGAGGCAGGGGTTCTCCATGGTCCAGCGGATCGCGACCGTTGCGTTCGAAGGCATCGAGGCGCGCGCCGTCGACGTGCAGGTGCAGGTCGCACCCGGTTTGCCTGCCTTCAACGTCGTCGGCCTGCCCGATAAGGCGGTGTCGGAAGCCCGCGAGCGGGTGCGTGCCGCGCTGGTCGCCTCCGGCCTGGCGCTGCCGGCGCGCCGCATCACCGTCAATCTCGCCCCCGCCGACCTGCCGAAGGAAGGCAGCCACTACGACCTGCCGATCGCACTCGGCCTGATGGCGGCGATCGGCGCGTTGCCGCCGGATGCGCTTGCTGGCTTCACCGTGCTCGGAGAACTCGGCCTCGACGGTTCCGTGACGGCCGTTGCCGGCGTGCTACCGGCGGCGATCGGCGCCAACGCCCGCGGCGAAGGCTTGATCTGCCCCGCAGCCTGCGGCGCGGAGGCGGCCTGGGCCAGTCCGGAGATGGAGATCATCGCACCGGCATCGTTGATCCAGCTCGCCAATCATTTTCGCGGCACGCAGGTGCTGTCGCGCCCGCAACCGAAGGTGCGCGAGGTTGCAGGCGCGTTGCTCGACCTTCGCGACATCAAGGGCCAGGAGAGCGCCAAGCGCGCGCTCGAAGTCGCCGCTGCCGGTGGCCATAACCTGTTGATGGTCGGCCCGCCCGGCTCCGGCAAATCGATGTTGGCCGCACGGCTCCCGACGATTTTGCCGCCGCTCACGCCCGCCGAACTTCTTGAAGTGTCGATGATCGCGTCGGTCGCCGGCGCGATCGAAGGCGGCGCGCTGACCAACCGCCGCCCGTTCCGCAGCCCGCACCATTCCGC
>Ga0075430_100000498_pt1 | contig 29452 bp, 24 predicted proteins | sample RhiMetdeltSRZDD4_FD_75294 | JGI IMG/M metagenome (GOLD analysis project Ga0075430, IMG submission 75294) | Populus rhizosphere microbial communities from Tennessee, USA - Rhizosphere MetaG P. deltoides SRZDD4 | ecosystem: Host-associated > Plants > Roots > Rhizosphere > Soil | place: USA... | reverse complement strand
CCATAATTGATGCCGCTGCCAGAGACCTGCGTCGCGTCGTTGAAACTTGTGGCGACACCCGCCAGCGAGGTCGCGCTACCGCTCACCGTCGCGAGCGAGCCCAGCCCGCTATAGTTAATCCCGCTGCCTGAGACCCGGCTAGTGTCATCGAAGCTAATGTCCACACCCGTAAGCGCTGGCGCCGCCCCGCTAACCGTCGCGAGGTTGGTAAGGCCGTTGTAGGCTACCCCGCTGCCCGAAACCCGCGTGGTGTCGTCGAAGCTGATGTCGACCCCAGTCAGCGCCGTGCCCGTGCCGCTCACCGCGTTGAACCCCGAGTACGCGATGCCGCTATTAGCTGAGGTCAGGCTCGCGTCGTCGAAGCCGCCTGCGACGCCAGTGATCGTCGCCGAGCCCGAAACGCTATTGGCGTTCGCGAACGTCATTCCAAGACTGCTTCGCGCAGCATCGTCGAAACCGCTAGCGCCTGTTACCGTGGTCGAATCGGCCGCCCCAAACCCGCTAAACGTGATGCCACCCGCGTTGCCCACGTTGAGTCCCGAAAGGGCGAACGTTAGCGACCCAATTCCGCCGATCGACCCATTCGTCGACGAAGTCGCGGTTCCAGTACCAGTCGGTGCACTGGAAAAAGTCAAGCTGTCGAGGTTTGTCAGCGTGCCATCGAACGTGATTGACGTGCCGACAAGCGTCAGAGAGTTGGCGCTGGCGTCAACTGTGCCGTCAGTCCAGTTGATTGTTCCGCCCCCGGCACCCCCGCCCGCTGTGGCATCTACGACTACGTCTCCTCCGGTCAAGGCACCCTGAAGGTCAGCCGTACTTAGAGTCGATGTGGTGCTGTTCGACGTACAGGTCGCGGGCGGGCAGACAACATCGCCCGCAGCTGCGGTGATTGTCATGTCTGTCGGATCGAGTAGTAGCGTTCCGGCCTGTCCTTTCGGTGCGCGCCGATCAGCTGTGCCCCGGAACGCCAGAAAGCTCTTGCCTGAAACTTCGACGAACCCGCCGTCTCCGGATGCAGCGCCGCCGCGAGCGCTGATATGACCGAAGAAATAAGTATCCTGATCGGCCCAGACGATGACGGTCCCGCCGTTTCCGCTAGTTACGGCATCAGCAATCACGCTGGCATCGGCGTCAATGTAAGTCCTCGATGCGTTCGCCTCCGGGCCACGGCCTTGGAAGTTTCCGCCAACGAGCACCGTGCCACCGCCAGCGAGGCCGGTCGCATCCAGGCGCGCTCCGGCCATCAGACGCACGTCGTGGCCGAGCACCTTAACCGTACCCCCAGTTGTATCTGCATCGACGCCGGCTGCCTGCAGCGTGCCGGAGTTGGCCACGACGCCGGCGCTGCCGCCGTCGAGGACGATCTCGCCGTCGCGCTCGCGGAGCGAATTGGCGCGGATGATGCCGCTGTTGTTGATGACCGTATCGAGGAGCGCGTTGGCGCTGCGCGCGGCGAGGAGGACGGTGCCGCCGTCGGCTTCGATCCGGCCCGTATTGATCACCGAGGCGTTGAGCGCGGCCCGGTCGACGCTGATGCTGATGAGCCCGTCGCCCACCATGTCCAGCATGACGCGATCAGCCGCGGCGAGGACTACGCTGCCCTTGCGGGCGGCGATGACGCCGTCGTTGCGGACTTGCGGTCCGACGAGCGCGGTGTAGCCGTTTGCCGTGACGATGTCACCTTGGTTCACGACCTTGCCGGCATTGCCTGGGTTGAAGAACTGGTAGCGGCCGGCGAGGAAATCGTGGTCGTTGATGGAGAGCGAGGTGGCGAAAAGGCCACCGACGTCGACGCTCGCGCCGGGCGCGAAGAACACGCCGGCGTTGTTGACCAGGAAGACCTGTCCGTTCGCAGTCAGCCGCCCGAAGATGTGCGAAGGGTCGTTGCCGACGACGCGGTTCAGCGCGACCGCGGAGGCGCCGGGCTGGGTGAAGTTCACCCACGCGGACGAGCCGATCGAGAAACGTTCCCAGTTGAGGATCGCCCGTTGGGTCGCCTGGTCGATCTGCATCTTCGACCCGCTGGTCGAGATGCTCGCTGCGCCGGCGCCGACCTGACCGCCGGTCGGCAGCGTATCGGCCGCGATCTGCGCGTGCACTGCCGGAACGAACCAGGGCACGAACGCGGTGGCGACCGCAAATGCAAGCGCGCGCGGGTGAGTGTTGGCGGGCGGTGGCTCGCGCAGCGCGTCGCGCGCGGCGGCACGCGAGCTCGCACTGTCAAGCAGCTGTGCACGCTTCGTTCTTGCCATCTTGTTCCCCACCTTCCCCAGCAAATCCCGTGGGTAGGCAGTCTAAGTTGGCCGACTTGCGCCCGATGTCATAAACCGCAAGAAGCGGCAATTCGTCACGGCATTCCTCAGAACCACTTCACCGCCTGTATCCACGTGCGCGGGTCGCGGCTCTCCGGATCCGCTTGCGGCCTGTCATGGTCCGCGCGCCAGGAAAAGCTGCCGCGAACGATGAACTTGCCCTCGCTGCCCAGCGAAAGGCCGACGCCGTATCCCGCGATGGAGCGCTTGTTCTCCGGCTCGCCGGCCAGCGGCTTCTCGTTCACGTCGACCTGGCCCCAGTCGTAGTGCACCGAAAACGTGACGTCGCCCTCGAGAAATTTGACGCCCGGAACGAGGTAGCGCACCTCGCCCTGGATCAGGAGTCCGCTGTCGCCCGCCGCTTCGCCGACCGGATAGGCGCGCACGCCGTTGGCACCGCCGAGGGACATCTTCTCGGCCGAGGTGAGGTTCTTGGATGCCTGCTGGCCGGTCAGGGCGACGAGCACGCTCGCGTTGTCGGTGAGCCGGTTCAGCCGCTTGAAGTCGTAGTTCCACTTCCTGAACGTTCCCGCGGTGTTCAGGCCGCTGACCGCGTTCTGGTCCTGGTTGAATTGCTCGGTCGGAGCGATCTTCAGGTCGCCGTGGGTGTACGTGACCGAGAAGGCGTTCAGCCCGCCGCCGAGGAATCGGTCCCGGAAATCGCCGACCGCGCCCGCTTTCAGCGAGTCGATGAAGTGGTCGATCTGCGAAGCCTGGGTGGGGTCGTCGACGCGGTCGAAGAGGCGCTTATCCTCGTAGGCGAACTGCGCGATGATGTTGCTGTTGCGCGTGCGATAGATCGGGTGGAAGGCATACACGCTCTTCACCAGGCCCTCGCCGCTCGCCTGCAGGCTCGCGAACTCCTCGCCGAGCTTGTAGCTGAACTTCGTGACGCTCGCGCCGAGGCGCGTGCCCCAGAAACCCACCGGGACGAGGTACGCGAGGCGCCCGAAAAACATTTCCTCGTCCGTCCCGAACGCGCGCAGCTGGACCTGGTCGCCGATGGTGAGCGGGTTGTTCATGTTCAGGCTGCCACCGAGCCGGTACGCGCCAGTGAAGCGGCTGCCGTGGTTGTCGAAGTCGATGTAGCCGTTGAAAAGGCTCCCGGCCTGGTCGACGTTGACGCGCAGGTCGGCCGCGCCGACGGTCTGGCTCGGGCGGATCTCGGAAGTGACCGCGGCGGTCGGCAGGTCGTTGATGAGAAGCAATGGCTTCTCGAGGCCGGTCTCGGTGATGATGTCGCCCGACTTGAGGTGCGCGTTGAGGATGCCGGCGAGCAGCCACTCGGCCAGGCGCGTCGCCGGGCGGCGCTGCAGCTCGACCGCGCCGACGCGTCCTTCGATCAGCGCGATCTCGACCACGCCCTCGCGGATCGCCTGCTGAGGAAGGTAGGCCTGGGCGAGGAAGTAGCCACGCTCCCGGTGGTAGGCGCGCACCTTGGTCGCGGCCTCGGTCAGCCCTTCGAAGTCGAGCTCCTTGCCGATGAATTCCTGCACCACTTCGCGCAGCTGGTCGTCGCTGTAGAGCGTGTTGCCCGAAAAATTGAACCGGGTGACGCGCACCTTGAGCGTCGGCGACACCGGCAGCGCGGGCTTCGGCTCGGGCAGCTTCGGCCGCACGTCGGAATCGGGTGGCGGCGGAAGGCGCAGCGGCTCGCGCTGCTGCTCGAGGATCGCGCCCGCATCCGGCCGCGGCGGCGGAACCTGCGCGAACGCGATGCCGCTCGAGATGGAAAGAACCGCGACGACGAGCGGCCGGGCGGTGCGCTCGCGCGCGTTGCCCTTGCCGAGGACCGAAAGGCTCATTTCCCTGACTCCCGGATTTCTTCTTTTGAATGGACACGAGGCGGGAAAGCGGCGCTGACCGCGAGCCCATGGGCCGCAAAAAATCGGCGCACAGCGACCCCACGGCCCCCCTTGCCCCTATGCATCCCCGTTTCCTAATTCAGCGGCTTGCCGCTTGTTTTTGTTCCCCAACCCGAGCGTGCCGGGGCAGAATAGCGTGATTCATTTCCCCGAGCAATCAATCGTTTGTGATTTATTGTTGATGTCGCGGGCGGCATGGCCAACATCCTGGGACCTGAAAATCGGCTCGGCGGAGCGGGCCGATAAAAGCAATTTCAACCCGCCTTGCGCTCCGGCGTGACCCCGAACACGAAGAGATTGGCGATGACGATCGTCGCCGCCAGGAAGTAGAACGTCGCGAGCAGGCCGAAGCGGTCGGCGACCATCCCGCCGAGCAGCGGCCCGAGCGCGCCGCCCAGCGCCTGCGCGCCGAACAGCACGCCGATGCTCGACCCGCCCATGTTCTTCGGCGTGGCTTCGAGCATCCAGGCCTGGATCACCGGGCGCGTCGCGTACAGGAAGAAGCCGAGCACCGCGACCAGCGCGACAAAGAGCGGGGAGCCGCCGCTGAAGGCCATGGCCGCGAGCACGACCGCGCTCGCCGCCATGCTGCTCATCAGGATCTGCTTGCGGCCCATGCGATCCGAGAGATGCCCCGCGACCGGCGAGGCGGCGAATCCCGCCGCCTGCAGGGCGAACAGGCAGGCCCCGACCCAGAACGGCGAGTAGCCCATCTCATGGGCGAGATAGACCGGCAGGAAGGTGAGGAGCGCTGCCTGGGTCATCGTGCGGAACGCCGAGCCGGTCGAGAGCAACACGAGCGAGCGGCTGCGGAAGAGGTCCTTCAGGCCGGCGAGGTACGCCATGAACGATTGGGGCTCGTGGTGATCCCTCTTCGCCCCGAGCCGCATGGTGCCGAGGAAGACGAAGAGCAGCGCCACCACCAGGCCGGGCACCACGTTCAGCACCACGACTTCGCGCCAGGAGAAATAGGCGAGGGCCGCGCCGATGATCACCGGCGCGACCGCATCGCCCACGTTGCCGCCCATTCCGTGGACCGAGAGCACGAGCCCCTTGCGCTCGGGATAGCGCCGGCCGAGGGTCGGGATCGCCGTGGGGTGCCAGAGGCTGTTGCCGAAGCCGACCAGGGCGACGCACGCGAGCAGCATCAGGTAGCTGTGCGTGAAGCCGATCAGCAGATACGGAAAGCCGATCCAGAAAAGCGACACCGCCATCAGCAGGCCCTTGCGCCCGATGGTGTCGACCAGCACCCCGCCCGGCACGTTGGCGACCGCCGAGGCGATGTACTTGCAGGTCATGATCAGCCCGATCTGGCTGTACGTGAGGCCGAGCTCGGCGCCGATCAGCGGCAGCAGCAGGTAGAACGTCGCCGGGTACCAGTGCGTCAGGCCGTGGCCGATCGTGATCAGCCAGAGCTCGCGCCACGGACGCGCCGGCGCGGCCGCCGCCGCGATGCTGCTCAAGCCTCGACCTTGGCCCGCTTGAGGTACTGCTCTACCAGCTCCGCGGTGAGGACGACCTTGGGATCGTATTCCGGCGCGTTCTCGAGCTGCTCGAGGTCGTTCAGCCCGCACGCCTTGTAGATGCGGTTGGTCGCGGAGATCAGGCGCAAGGGCTTGTCGGGGCTCGCGTTGAAATGCTGGTGGATCGTGTTCGGCGGAATGTAGATCACGTCGCCCGCCTCGAACTCGTAGCGCTTCACTTCCTCCTGCGGCTTCCAGTGATAGGTGTCGGTGATCTCGACATCGCAGTCCTGGTGCAGGTCATAGCCACGGCCTTCGAGCACGTAGAGGCATTCCTCGGCGAGGTGCCGGTGCTTCCCCGAGCGGCTGCCCGGCGGAATGATCAGCATGTACGCGTCGACGGTTTCCATGCGCGTATTCATGCCCTCGTTGATCAGGTGCTTGAGTAGTCCCTGGCGCGACATCTCCCAGGGCATGTCGTCCGGGCGCACGATCTTCTTGCGCTTGGCATTGCGCGCGGGCGCGCTAGAAGCATCGTCGAGCAGCGCCTGGTACAGCTTCTGATTGTTGCGGCCTTTGCGCCACGCCCTGGACTCGTCCCAAGCCATCGCTATTCCTCCGATTCTCTGACTCTGTAGCTCTCCGCGCCCGGGGCCGGCGTCGTCGGCCGCGGCTCGACCAGCTGCTGGAACAGCATGTTCATGAACATGAACATCGGTTTCGTCTTGATTACCAGCGCGCGCGCCGGCTTGTCCGGGCTCGCATTGAAATGCTGGTGCACGCAGTTGTTGTGCACGATCGCGACGTCGCCCGCCTGCCAGTCGTAGCGCACGCCGTCGTGAATCTCATAGCCTTTGCCGTCCAGAATGTAAAAGGCGGCCTCGTTGACGTGGCCGTGCTTCTGCGACTTGCCGCCTGGCGCGTACTCCTCGAGGTGCAGATGGAACATCTGCGTGATGCCGTCTTTCGGCTCGACGTAGTGGCGGCTGTAGGTCTGCGGCCCGTCGACGAACTTGAGCTCCTTGCCCTTGCGCACGCGCGGCAGCGCGCGCAGCCGCGCGAGCTCTTCCTTCAGGCTGTACTGGCCCTGGATCGCGCGGACGAAGATGCGATCCTTCTTGCTGTGGTAATGCGACTCCGTGCCCATCTGGAGCGTTCAGTATACTCGTGCCGCCATTGCGAATCACGTCCTGCATAGGAGAACGGTGAGCATCTACCTTGTCGTCGCGCTGTCGATGCTCAACTCCGTCGCGCAGCGCGGCAGCAAGGTCGCGGTCTCGCTCTACGCCCTCGAGCTCGGCGCCGGCGCCGCCTCGGTCGGCGTGCTGGCCGCGCTGTTCGCGACCTTTCCCCTGCTGCTCGCGGTGGAGGCGGGGCGGCTCTCGGACCGCTTCGGCGTGCGCGTGCCGATCGTCTGCGGCTCGCTCACCATGGCCGCCGGCCTCACGGTCGCATTTTTCACGACTTCGATTCCGCTGCTGTTCCTCTGCCCGGCGCTGATCGGCCTCGGACATATCTTTTTCCACGTCTCGGTCCACAACCTGGTCGGCTCGTTCGGCGCCGCCGCGGCCCGCACGCGCAACTTTTCGACCTTTGCGCTCGGCAGCTCGATCGCCGCCTTCATCGGGCCCTCGCTTGCCGGCTTCGCCATCGAGCTCGCCGGATTCCGCACCGCGTTCGCCATCCTCGCGTGCGTCGCCGCAGCGTCCGGGCTCTATGTGCTCCTCCACCGCAGCCTTATCCCGCAGCGCGTGCGCCACGAAGAAGAGGAGCAGGCGAAAAGCGCGTTCGACCTGCTCGCGATCCCGGCGCTGCGTCGCACGCTCATCATGAGCGGGGTGACGCTCACCGGCATCGAGCTGTTCTCCTTCTATCTGCCGATCTACGGGCGCTCGATCGGGCTTTCGCCCTCGGTGATCGGCATGGTGCTGTCGAGCTACGCGGTGGCCGGATTCATCGTGCGCTCCTTCATGCATCGCCTCGCGCAGCGCTACACCGAGGTCGGCGTGCTCACCGGGTCGCTTTTCGTCGCAGCGCTCACCTATTTCGCGGTGCCGGGACTGGGCGACGGCTGGCTCCTTGCCGCCGCGGCGTTTTCGCTCGGGCTCGCGCTCGGCTCGGCGCAGCCGCTCACCATCATCCTCACCTACAACTACGCGCCGGCCGGACGTTCCGGCGAGGCGCTCGGCATGCGCATCATGGCGAACAAGGTGACGCAGATCGCGGTGCCGCTCGCGTTCGGCGGCTTCGGGGCGGCGCTCGGCGCGGTGCCGGTGTTCATCGCCACCGGGGCTTTTCTTCTCGTGGCGGGGCTAATATCTCTCAAGGGAGGAAGCGAATGAGATCCCGCTTCGGGTTTCTGGCGCTGGTGATCGCGGCGGCTGCCGAGGCGCAGGCCCCTCAAGGCTCCGCCGAGCGCGGAAAGAAGGTCTACCAGGAGAAGTGGTGCCATAGCTGCCACGGCACGGTCGGCCAGGGCGGCGAGCGCGGCGCCGGGCCCAAAATCGCGCCGAATCCATTTCCCTACGAGGCGTTTGCGATGCAGACGCGCCGGCCGCGCGCCAACATGCCGCGCTACCCGGTGGAAGTGCTGAGCGACCAGGAGATGGCCGATATCTACGCCTACATCGCGTCGATCAAGCCTGGCCCCGCAGCGAAGGATCTGCCGTTGCTGCGGGATTAGCGCGGCTGGCAGACCACGTCGACCAGGGCCGGCGCGCCGCCCTTCACCACTTTGAGCGCGCGCTGCAACGCCGGGCCAATCTGCTTCGCGTCGGTGATCGGACCTTCGGCCCACACGCCGTGCGACTGCGCGAGCTTCGCGAAGTCGATCGGCGGGTTGTCGATGATGTTGCCGACCCACGCAGTGTCGACGCGGCGCTTGTGCAGCGAGGCCATGCGCTGCAGGTGCATCACTTCCTGGTAGTAGCCGCGGTTGTTGTGCATGAGGAAAAGCAGCGGGATCTTGTGATACGCCGCGGTCCACAGCGCCCCCGGTGCATAAAGCAAGTCGCCGTCGGGCTGAAAAGTGACCGAGAGCAGGCCCTTCGCCTTGTTCGCGAGGGCTGCGCCGACCGCGGCCGGGGCCGCGTAGCCCACGCCCTGCCCGCCCGAGCCGCCGAGCGCGTGATGGTATTCGGTCATCGGCCATAGGCGCCGCGCCCAGGTGACGCGGTCGCTCACCACGAGCGACCAGGGCTCGCTCTTGATCGCGCCCCAGAGCTCGGCTGTGAGCCGCGCCGTCGTGACCGGGCTCGCGTCCCAACCCACTGCCGCGGCGTCGCGCGCCCGCTGGCGCATCGTGTGATGAGCGGCGCGCAATTTTTCCCCGCGGCCCGAGGCCCCCTTCCCAATTTTTTTCAACTCTTCAGCCAGGGGAACAAGGCTTGACTGCGCATCGCCATTGATTGCGAGGTCCGCCGGCTGGTAGCGCTGGAAGTCCTGGTAGTTGGCGCGGATGTACACGTCCTGCATCGAGATGTGGATGATCTTCACATCCTTCTTCGCAGCGTAGTTCTGCCGCTTGTGCGGGTCGCTGAAGGTGTTGAACTGCGCCCACGCGTCGCCGACCTCGAGCATCAGCACCACGTCGGCGTCGCGCACCAGCTCGCGCCGGCGGTCGTTGTGGCAGAGGTAGTGGTTGGTGGGGAAGTTCATACGTCCGCCGACGTCGCATACCGGCGCCTGCAGCGCTTCGGCGAGCGCGACCAGGTCGCGCACGCCTTGCTGATCGCGCGCCACGCGGTCGGCGATGATCACCGGCGTCTCCGCGTTCGCCAGCCACTTCGCCGCTTCGGCCAGCGCGGCGCGCTCGCCCTGCGGCGGCACCGACTTCGCGAGCTTCGGGATCTTGAGCCCCTCGGCGTGGATCGGGTCCTCCTGCAGATCGATGTCGGCGACGAGCAGCACGGGCTCGCAGGGCGGCGTCATCGCGATCTTGTAGGCGCGCACCGCCGACTCGGCGAAATGCTGCAGCGACATCGGATAGTCGTCCCACTTGACGTAGTCGCGCACCATGAGCGCCGCGTCCTGCACCGAGTGGTTCCATTCCGTTCCCGGCCGGCGCTTGTTCGCGTCGAGCCCGTTGCCGACGATCATGAACACCGGCACGCGGTCGCACCACGCGTTGTAGAGCGCCATCGAAGCGTGCTGCAGGCCGACGGTGCCGTGCGTCATCACCGCCATCGGCTTGCCGCTCGCCTTGGCGTAGCCGTGCGCGATGCCAACCGCGGATTCCTCGTGCAGGCAGGTGAGCAGCTCCGGGCTCCGGTTGCCGCCGTAGTTGACGAGCGATTCGTGCAGGCTGCGAAAGCTCGATCCCGGATTGGTCGCGACGTACTCGAAGCCGAGCGTCTTGATCACGTCGACCATGAAGTCCGAGCCCGGCCGCTCGACGAGGATGTCGCCGGGGAGCAACTGTTCGGCCTTACTTTTGGTTTCGGCGGCTTGCGCGACGACCGTTGCGGCGGTAGCAGCGGCAGCGGTGCCGGCCTTGAGGAAATCGCGGCGCTCCATCGGCTCCTCCTCCTCGCGAACGCGAGCAGATTATTCTAAACTTCTCCGTATGGAAGAACTGCGTTCGTGAGAGCGGAACAGAACGAATTTCTGACCCGGACCGGCCCCGGCACGCCGATGGGCGAGCTGTTCCGCCGCTACTGGCTTCCCGCGCTGCTCGCCGACGACCTGCCCGAGCCCGACTGCCCGCCGGTTCGGGTGAAGCTGCTGTCGGAGCGGCTGATCGCCTTCCGCGACACGCAAGACCGCCTGGGCCTGATCGACGAGTTCTGCGCGCACCGCGGCGTCTCGCTCTGGTTCGGGCGCAACGAGGAAAGCGGCCTGCGCTGCTCCTACCACGGCTGGAAGTACGACGTCACCGGGCAATGCGTCGAGATCCCGTCGGAGCCGGACAATCCGAAGCTCTGCCAGCGCATGAAGCTCAAGTCCTACCCGCTGGTCGAGCGCGGCGGCGTGCTCTGGACCTACATGGGGCCGCGCGAGCAGCACCCCCCCCTCCCCGAGCACGAGTGGGCGATGGTCCCGGACAGCCATCGTTTCGTGTCGAAGCGCTGGCAGGAATGCAACTACCTGCAGGCGATGGAAGGCGGCATCGACTCGAGCCACGTCTCGTTCTTGCACCGCCACACCATCAAGGTCGATCCGCTCTTCAAGGGCGCCAAGAAAAGTCACGAATACAACCTGCAGGACCTGGCGCCGCATTTCGAGGTGGTCGAATCTCCTGGCGGGCTCTACATCGGCGCGCGCCGCAACACGGGCGACGGCAAGTATTACTGGCGCATCACGCAATGGGTCATGCCGAGCTTCACGCTGATCCCGCCGCGCGGCGACCATCCGATCGGCGGCCACTGCTGGGTGCCGATGGACGACGAGAACTGCTGGGCGTGGAGCACCAATCACCACGCGGCGCGCGCCCTCACCAAGGAAGAGCGCGAGGCCGCGGAGGCCGGCAAGGGCATTCACGTGCCGCTGATCCCGGGCACGTTCCGCCCGGTGGCGAACAAGGACAACGACTACCGGATGGACCGGCAGGCGCAGAAGGACGGCCGCAGCTTCTCGGGGATCGAAGGCTTCGCCATGCAGGACGCGTCGGTCCAGGAAAGCATGGGGCCGATCCAGGACCGCACCCGGGAGAACCTGGTGCCGACCGACCAGGGCATCATCATGGCGCGGCGGCGCCTCACCACTGCGGCACAGGGGTTGGAGAAAAAAAAGACACCCCCGGGTACGGATCCGCGGCACCAGCGCGTGCGCTCGGTGTCAATCATCCTGCCGCAGGGCGCAAAGTTCAGCGAGGCGGCCGAAGATGCATTGGTCCCAGAGCCGGGTTCGGCTCACGCGACGGTTTAGAACATAACGAGAGGTAGGAGGATGAGATGCTGATCCGGTTTGTTGCCGCTTTGCTGCTGATCGCGTGGCTGCCGGCATTCGCGCAACCCGCTCCCGGGCCGCACAGCAAGATCTACATGTACCAAGGCGCCGACCGCGACCAGCGCCTGGTCGAGGCGGCGAAAAAGGAAAAGCAGGTCGTGGTCTACACCTCGCTCAACACCAAGGACTCGGTGCCGATCTCGCAGGCCTTCGAGAAGAAATACGGCGTGAAGGTGGAGCTCTGGCGCTCCTCGAGCGAAAAGGTGCTGCAGCGGGCGCTCACCGAGGCGCGCGCCGGGCGCCACGCGGTCGACGCCTTCGAGCTGAACGGCCCCGAGATGGAAGCGCTCTACCGCGAAGGACTGCTGGACGAGTTCTGGAGCCCGCACTTCAAGAACCTGCCCCCCGCGGCATTCGCCAAGCACAAACACTACGTCGCCGATCGCTTCAACTTCTTCACCATCGCCTACAACACCAACCTGGTGAAGCCGAACGAGGTGCCGAACAGCTACCAGGACCTGCTCAACCCGCGCTGGGTCGGCAAGATCGGCATCGAAGGCAGCGACGACGACTGGTTCGCCTCGATCGTCAAGCACATGGGCGAGGACAAGGGGCTCGCCTTCTTCCGCAAGCTCGCGCAGATGAAGCCGCAAATCCGCACCGGCCACACGCTGCTCGCCGAGCTGGTCGCGGCGGGCGAGATCCCGCTGGTCGCGACGATCTACAACCACAACGCCGAGCGCCTGCTGGTGAACGGCGCGCCGATCAAGTGGAAGGCGCTCGACCCGACCTTCGGCCGCCCGAACGCGGTCGCGGTGACCAAGCGCACGCAGCGCCCGCACGCCGCGCTGCTGTTCGCCGACTTCATGCTCTCGCCCGAGGGCCAGGAGCTGATCAAGGCGCGCAACCGCGTGCCGGCGAGCACCGCGGTCGAGACCAACCTGAACAAGTTTCCCTTTCACATGATCGATCCGGTCATCGTGCTGGACGAGTCGGAGAAGTGGGAGAAAATCTGGTCCGAGCTGTTCCTCAAGGGGCAAGCGATCAAGCGGGAAGCAGACTGACATGGGCAAGGAGTCGCACTACAGCAGCAAGAAGGACCGGATTTTCGTCCGGGCCATCCAGGGCCAGTACAGCCTGAAGGACGAGCTCGCGCGCCTGCGCGCGCTGCCGCGCGTGATCCGCGGCAAGGAGCTGCGATTCCAGGACGGGCCGCAGTCGTTCTCCAAGCACTTCGTCGAGCCGGTCGACGGCATGACCCAGACGCTGCACATCCACCTCGAGGAGTACGCACCCGGCGGCCGAACGCAGAAGCACGGGCACGTGAACGAGGCGGCGTTCTACATCCTGGACGGGAAAGGCTACGAGATCCACGACGGCATCCGCTACGACTGGCAGGCGGGCGACGTGGCGATCGTGCACAACAACTGCGTCCACCAGCACTTCAACGCCGACTCGGACAAGCCGGCGCGCGCGCTGGTGCTCAAGTCGAAGCCGATGTTCATGTTCATGAACATGCTGTTCCAGAAATCGGTGATCCCGCGGCCCAAGGAGGCGGCCACGCCCGCCGGCGACGGCTACGTGCCGCGCCACGACGAGACCGACCACAACCACGAATGAAATCCGCCACCGTCTCGCAGGAGTTCGCGAACAAGTTCGCGACCGAGAAGGAAACCCCGTACACGCGCTGGGTGCGCGACGAGGGGCTCGACATCATCAGCTCGTTCTACGTCGAAAACCTGCACACGGTCGCGCTCAAGCCCTGGCCGCGCCGCGGCGGCAAAGGCGTGTTCCTGAACCACGATGCCTCGCGCACCTCGAACGACTGCTACGTCTGCGAGGTTCCGGCGGGCAAGAGCCTTGCGCCACAGCGCCAGCTCTACGAGGAGATGATCTACGTGCTCGACGGGCGCGGCTCGACCACGGTGTGGAACAACGCCGGGCAGCGCGTCAGCTTCGAGTGGAAGGCGGGCGCGATCTTCGCCATCCCTCTCAACTGCTGGCACCAGCATTTCAACGGCTCCGGCAAGGACGTCGCGCGCTTCGTCGCGGTCACCAACGCGCCGGTGATCATCAACGCGTTCGGCGACGTCCAATTCGTGTTCAACTGCGACTACGACTTCAAGGAGCGCTTCGCCGGCGAGCCGGAGTATTTCGCGAACAAGGGCGAGCAGAAGGGGCTGCTGCTCGACACCAACTTCGTAGCCGACGCGATCAACCTGCCGCTCTTCGCCGCCAAGGAGCGCGGCGCGGGCGGCGGCCACACGCGCTTCAGCATGGCCAAGGGCTCGATGAACAGCCATATCTCGCAGTTTCCGATCGCCACCTACAAGAAGGCGCACGCGCACGGGCCCGGCGCGCACGTCATCGTGCTCTCGGGCGAAGGCTTCAGCCTGATGTGGCCCGAGGGCGAGGCGCCGAAGCGCTACGACTGGCGCGAAGGCACCATGATCGTGCCGCCCAACCTCTGGTTCCACCAGCACTTCAACACCGGCACGACCCCGGCGCGCTACCTCGCCTTCAAGGCCGAGGGCGTCGCTATCCGCAACGCCCAGGGCGTGCCCAAAGCCTGGATCAGCCGGCGCCTTGGCGGCGACCAGATCGACTACGCCGACGAGCGGCCCGAGATCCGGCAGTGGTTCTCCGAGGCCCTTTCCAAGCACAGCCTGAAGCCGAACATGGACAAGGCCTACGCCATGGAACGCGGCGAGCTTCCGGAAAAAGCGGCCTAGTACTCGTCCAGTTTGAAGCGCCGCGGCTTGAGCACGCGGCAGATCTCGCGATTCAGCGCCGCCTGCAGCAGCTTCAGCCCGCATTCCTCGGCCATTTCGGCGACGATCGCCATGTCGTCCTCGGCCCATGCCATGGTCTGCGTGCCCCACTTGTCCAGCGCCGCGTTCTGCGCGCTCGACAGGCCAAGCGCCTTGCGCAGCATTTCGACGTCCACGCCGTAGCGCTGCGCGAGCGCCAGGCCCTCGTGGTCGGCGACCAGGCAAGCCCACATGATCAGGTTATTGACCGCCTTAGCGACCTGGGCGGAGCCGACCGCGCCGGTGTGCACCACATCGGACGAATAGGCCTTCAGCACCGGCGTGATGCGCTCGGCGATCTCCTTCGGGCCGCCGACGAATGAGAGCAGCGTCCCCTTGTCCGCCGCGTCGCCTCCGCGGCATACGGTGGAATCGATCACGTGGCAGGTCTTGTTCGCCTCGGCCAATGCCTTCACCGTCCTTGGGTGAATCGTACTGAGGATGGCAACGATGCTGCCGTTGAACGCCTCGCGGTGCTTCTCGAGCAGCTCGCGCACCTCGCTGTCGAACCCGACGCAAACCAGCACGATGTCGCTTTCTCTTGCCAGCGCGCCGGCATCGGCCACCCAGATTGCCCTTTTCGACTCGACATCCGCCTTCTTCTTCGGATTTACGTCGGTCGCAAAGGTAGGAAAACCCTTGCGCGCCAGGTGGCCGATGATCGGCAGGCCCATGCGACCGGCGCCGATGACCCCGACGAGCTCGCTCATCGCTTCTGCGTGATGGTGTCGAGCAGCGCCGGCTGCCCGGCCTTGACGCGCTTGATCGCGCGCTCGAGGGCGCCGGCGACCTCGCCCGGACGCTCGATCGGGCCCTCGGCGTACCAGCCCATCGCCTTCGCCATCGACGCGAAGTCCGGCGCAGGGTCGACCATGTCCATGCCGATGTGCGCGCGCTCGACCGGCGTGCCGCGCAGCTTCGCCATGCGGATCTGGTGCTCCCAGTCGTTGTAGTAGGCGCGGTTGTTGTACATCACGACCAGCAGTGGGATCCGGTGCTTCGCCGCCACCCACAGCGCGCCCGCGTCGAACATGAGATCGCCGTCGGGCTGGAGATCGATCACCAGCCGTTTCGCATCGCGATGCGCGAGCGCGACGCCGAGCGAGATCCCGACCTGCGTCGCGGTGCCGAGCGACTTGCCCGGATGGCGGTACGGCTGGTCGAAGTCCCAGATCTGCCGCGCCCAGTCGTCGAGCGTGCCGGCAGTCAGCACCCAGTCCTCGGTCTTGATGGCGTTCCACACCTCGGTCGCGAGGCGCGGCAAGGTGATCGGGCTCGCGTCCCAGTCCTGCTTTGCTTCCTCCTGCCAGTGCTTGTGGACCTTGGCGCGCAAATCGGCAACGGCCTTTGTCCACGCCGGATTCTTCGCAGCCCTTCCCTTCAACATCCGCGTCAACGCGGGGATCGCCAGGGTCGTATCGGCGAGGATGCGCAGGTCCGCGTGCGCGAGCCGCTGGTAGTCCATCGCCCAGCTCGAGATCTCGAGGTCGCCGAACCCGATGTCGATCCACTTGCACCCCGTCGGTACGAGGGAGCTCACCGTGCGCGTGGTGCTGACCAGCTCGGTCGTCGGCCGCTCCCAATCCCGCGTATCGAGGCAGAGGATCAGGTCCGCTTCGCGGAACACGTCCTTCACCATGCTCAGGTTGAGCGGGTGCCGGCTCGGGAAATTCAGGCGGGCATTGACGTCGTACACCGGCGCGCTAAGTGTTTCTGCGAGCTCGACGAGCGCGTGGAAGCCAGCCGGCTCGCGGCCCACGTATTCGGCGATGATCGCCGGCCGCTTCGCGGCGAGCAGCATCTCGGCCGCGCGCTCCAGGGCGGCCGGATCCGGCGCCATTGGAGTGGGAATCTTGGCCGCGCCTGAAGGGGGAAGCGAAACCTCGTGCTCGAGAGGCTGCTCCTGCAGCCAAGCGTCGTAGCACATGTAGATCGGGCCGCGCGGCTCGGTCATCATCACCGAATACGCGCGCGCGAAGGATTCCGGCACGCCGTCGATCACGGTCGGCTGGTAGTCCCATTTGGTGTACGCGCGCACGGCCTCGCCCTGCACCAGCGCGGTGTGGATCCAGTCGATGCGCGGGCGGCGCTTGGTCTCGTCCATCGGCCCGGTGGCGCCGACGATGAACACCGGCGCGCGGTCTGCATATGCGTAGTACACGGCCATGTTCGCGTGCAGCAGACCCACCAGGTTGTGGAGGATCGCGATCATCGGCTTGCCGCTCGCCTTGGCGTAGCCGTGGGCGATCTGCACCGCGGTTTCCTCGTGCTGGCAGAGCATCATCACGGGGCGGTTGCCGCCGTAATTGACCATGGAGTCGTGCAGCCCGCGATAGGACGCCCCGGGATTCAGCGCGGCGTACGGAAAGTCGTACGCGTGCATCATGTCGACGATGACGTCGGAAGCCCAGCGCTTCATTCGTAGGCCCACTCCCCCGACGCCTTGAGCGCCACGCACTTCTCGGGATCGATACGCACGTAGAGGGACTCGCCGACGCGCGTGCGCAGCGACGGGTGCGCGCGCGACTGCACCGAACGGCTGCCGATCTTCACCTGGAAGTCGACGAACTCGCCGAGGAACACCTTCTGGTCGACGGTGGCCTGGTAGGTATTCTCGCCGTCCTGACGGCGCTCGAAGAGCTCGACGTCCTCCGGGCGGATCGAAAGCACGACTTCCTCGCCGCTCCTGAGCGAATCGACGCCGCGCGCCTTCAGATCGCCGACCTCGGAAGCGATGCGATAGAACCCGGCGGCGGAATCGGTGCCGCTGACCGTGCCTTTCACGAAATTGGTGGTGCCGACGAAATCCGCGACGAACTGGTTGCGCGGCCGCTCGTAGACCTCGCGCGGCGAGCCGAGCTGCTCGATGCGGCCGCCGTTCATCACTGCGATCGAATGCGAGAGCGCCAGCGCCTCGCTCTGGTCGTGCGTCACGTACACCGTGGTGATGCCGAGCTCGCGCTGCAGGCGCTTCAGCTCGAAGCGCATGCGCTCGCGCAGCTTGGCGTCGAGGTTGGAGAGCGGCTCGTCGAGCAGGAGAAGCGGCGGCTCCATCACCAGCGCGCGCGCGAGCGCGAGGCGCTGCTGCTGCCCCCCGGACAGCTTGGTGGCTTCGCGATCGGCCATCTCGTCCAGCGCCACGACCTTGAGCACGCGATGGACGCGCTCCGCGATCGCTTTCCTGGGAAGCCTGCGCTTCGACACCTGCAGCGGAAACGCCGCGTTGTCGAACACGGTCATGTGCGGCCAGATGGCGTAGGACTGGAACACCATGCCGAGGCCGCGCCGGTTGGGCGGAATGAAGATGTCCTTCTGCGAGGAGTAGATGGTCTCGCCGCCCACCGCGATCTCGCCCGACCGCGGCCGCTCGAGGCCCGCAATCGAGCGCAGGGTGGTGGTCTTGCCGCAGCCGCTCGGGCCGAGCAGCGTAAACAGCTTGCCCTGCGGCACTTCGAAGCTCACGTCGTGCGCGGCGCGGATGGTCTGGCCGTGCTCGCCGACGTACTCCGTGCAGAGGGCGCGGACGCTCAGCACTTCAGTGCTCCTTGATTCCGAACTTGCTGCCGACCCACTGCGCCAGCATCACGAGGACGAAGAGCGCGAGGATGAACATGACCCCGAGCGCCGAGAGCTCGACGTACTGGCCGTTCTCCCACAGCTCCCAGATGAGGATGGAGAGCACCTCGTTGCCGGGGCTGTAGAGCAGGATCGAGCTCGAGAGCTCGCGGATCGACACGATCATGATGTAGATCCAGCCGGCGACCAGCCCGGGCTTGAGCAGCGGCAGGATGATGCGGCGGAAGGTCGTGGCCCAGGACGCGCCGCTCATCGCCGCGGATTCCTCGAGCTCCTTGTGGATCTGGAGCATCGACGTGGTGTTGTAGCGCAAGCCATAGGGCAGGAAGCGCGTGACGTAGGCGATCACAAGAATCCAGATCGTGCCGTAGACCCCGATCGGCATGTAGAGATACAGGATCATGATCGAGAGGCCGAGCACGATGCCGGGAAACACCATCGGCAGCGAGGCGATGTTGTCGAGCAGCCAGCGCCCGGGAAGCTTGGTCTTGACCACGATCCAGCAGATGACCGAGGTCACCAGCATGATGATCGTCGCGCAGCTAACCGCGAGCAGGAAACTGTTCCAGACCGCCCGCCACAGGCCGGGATGGCTGAAGACCGTGCGGTAGGGCTCGAGCGTCATGCGCTGGATCGCCTCCATCGACGGCACGGAATAGAACTTCTGGAACGACGACCACAGCAGCACGGCGAACGGCAGCACGACGATGAACAGGAAGTACAGCAGGAACACGCCCACGGCGACGTAGCGCCAGGGCCCGAGGTCGATCTGTCGCGGCCGGAAGCCCTTCCCGGTCATGGTCGCGTACTTGTTGCCGCGGCTCGAGAGTACCGACTGGAAGTACACGCCCACCGTGGTAATCAGCAGCAGGGTCACCGCGTACGACGACGCCAGGCCGACCTGGCTCGGATAGCGGTGCACGGCCTGGTAGATGGCGGAGGTGAAGACTTGGATGCCGACCGGCAGTCCGAGCAGCGCCGGAACCTCGAACGACTCGATCGCGCGCACGAAGAGGATGAGGAGCGTGGCGAAGATCGCCGGCCAGACGAGCGGCAGGGTCACCTTGCGCACCACCTGCCCCACGCTCGCGCCGCTCATGACCGCCGATTCCTCGAGCGCCGGGTCCATCGCGCGGAACGCCGCGGTCATCAGCAGGAATGCCATCGGCGAGTAGTGCAGCGCGTCGACCCAGATCATTCCCCAGAGCGAGTACACGTTGACGAACACCGCGTCGGTGCCGAACAGCTTCTGCAGCGCGAGGTTGATGAGGCCGATCTTCGGACTGCCGAGCAGGATCCACGACACCGTGAAGAGAATGCCCGGGATCACGAGCGGGATGAGCGACAGCGCGAAGAACAGCGCCTTGAACGGCGTGTTGGTGCGCTCGTTCATCCATGCGAGCAGCGTTCCCAGCACGAATGCGAGCACCGCAGTGCCGCTCGCGAATTTCAGCGAATTCCAGAACAGCACCCAGGTCTCCGCCGAGCCGTAGGCGAGCTGGTAGTTGCCGAGGGTGAACTGCGCGGCTTTGGCCGCGGTTTGCGGCGTGAAGAAGCTCTGCCAGAGCAGGAAGCCGAGCGGCACGATGCCGAGGTACAGCGTGACCGCAACGCAAAGGCCGATGATCAGCCACTTCGGGTCGAAGGCGAAGCGTGGCAGCCCCGCCGGCGCCCTAGTGATGGTGGTCGTGGCCATGCCGGTCGGGCACGCGATGATCCTGGCTGAATACGAGCGACTTGATCGTCACCGGTACGGTGTTCGAGGGAACCCGGATGCGGCCGAGGTCGATGTAATCGAAATCGCGCAGCGCGACCCCGTCGATCACCAGCACCTCTGAGCGCAGGCCCCAGTCCTCCTTGAGGATCGCGCCGAGGGTCTGCGCGACATCGCCTTCCAGAATGAGATAGACGGGCTTCCCGGTCGCAAGGGTGCCGGGAAGCGCGAGCGTCACGGCGCGAGCCAAGTTCGACAGGCGCTCGAAGGAAGGCTCGCCGCGCCACCGGAACGCGAGCGCAACCTCGCTTTCGCCTTCGACCAGATCAAAAGCGGTGAAGTGCGCCGCGATCGCCGCGGCGAGGCGCGCCGGCTCGATCGCGCCTTCGAGCGACACCGACGGCTGAAGGACCTGAAGGTTCTTGCGCGGCAGGAGCTGTCCCGGCTCCGACACATAGACCGTGTTGCCCGAGAGCTGCACGCTGTACTCGGAAGCGCCGAAGGCCGTGGCGCGGATGCACTCCCCGGCCGGCAGGAGCTTCCCCGGCAGCCGGTCGAGGCGTTTCGTCAACGCGCGGCCCAGCCGGCGCCCGAGATCGCCGAAGTCGCGCTCCTCGCGGCCATAGACGTACTCCCCGACTCCACCGGAGAACATCACGCCGTTGACGCCGCGCAGATCCTTGAGCGGCTCGGTGAGATAGAGCGCGCGCTCGCCGAGGATCGCCCGGCACAGCGCCTCGGCCATCGAGGCGGCGAGCTCGTCCAGCTCGGCGCCGGAAACCCTCGCGCCGAGCTGCCAGTCGAAGCCGGCCTGGCGCGCGAGCTCCCGCCCCTGGGGGTCGAGGCGCGTGATCCGGCCCTCGGCATCCGCGACGAGCAGGCGACCCCCGATGTGGATCGCGGCGGTCTCGAGCACGCTTCCGCGCTCGACGAGCGCGAGCTTGGTGGTGCCGCCGCCGATGTCGACGTTCAGCAGGCGCACGCCGCGGTCGTGCGAAACCTTGGCGGCACCCGAGCCGTAGGCAGCCAGCATGGCTTCCATGTGGTGGCCGGCCGTAGCGCAGACGAATTCGCCGCCCATTTCCGCGAGCAGCTCGCCGATCGCCTGCGCATTCTCGCGGCGCAGCGCTTCCCCGGTGAGGATGACCGAGCCGGTATCGATGCTGTCCGGATGCAGGCCGGCGCCGGCGTACGCCTCGTCGATGATGCGGCCGATCGCTTCGTCGTCGATGCGGGTTTCGCTCGCGTAGGGCGTCAGCGCAACCGGCGATTGGTACAGCGTTTCGCGCTTGACGACGAAATAGCGGCTGGAAAGGTCCTCTCCCATGCGCCGCATGTGCAGGCGCGAGAAGATCACCTGCGTGCCCGCCGAGCCGATGTCGATGCCGACGCTCGCGAGCGAGATGTTGTCCTGCAGCCACAGCGCGTTCGCTTCGACCGCCGAGTCGTGCTCGTGGTCGGCGTCGTGGTCGTGGTCGTGATCGTGGCCCTCGCCGTGCAGGTGATCGGCGAGGGTGTGGGGCTTGCTACCCGCCATTGCTGCGGCGCGACGGCACGTATCCCAGCCGCGCCGACACCGCGTTCGCGGTCTCGATCACGCTCGGCACGCAGGCCTGCATCACCTTCTTGCTCATGCGCTGCAGCGGCGCGGCCACGCCGAGCGCGGCGATCACGGAGCCGGAGTGGTTGCGCACCGGCGCAGCGATCGCGCGCAGGCCGCTCTCGCTTTCCTCGTCGTCGATGGCGTGCTCGCGCTGCCGGGTCTCCTCGAGCATTTCGAGCACCGCGTCGCGGCGGGTGAGCGTCTTCGGCGTGTAGCCGGTGAGGCCACGCTCCACCACTTCCCGGACGTAGTCGGCCGACTGGAATGCGAGCAGCACCTTGCCCACCGCCGTGCAATGCAGCGGCGCGCGCCCGCCGACCGCGGCCGCCATACGGATCGCGCGCGGGCTCTCCATCTCGTACACGTAGAGCACGCTGTAGTGGTCGACGATGCCGAGCTGCACCGTCTCCCCGGTTCTTTCCAGCAGCTCGCGCAGCTTCGGCCGCGCCTCGTTCGCCACGTCCATACGCCGGCGCACCAGCGCGCCCAGCTCGAACAGCGCGACCCCGAGGCGGTATTTCCCGGTTTCCGTGTTCTGCTCCAGGAAGCCCGCGCTGGTGAGCGTCGCGGCGAGCCGGTGCACGGTGCTCTTGGCGAGGCGCAGCCGACCGGCAAGCGTCGTGATGCCCAGCTCGTCCTCCTCGCCCGAGAACGAGGTCAGCAGGCGGATCGAGTTCGCGACCGAGGAGAGGCGCGCCTTCGCGGCCTGTTCCATATCAAGAATTTGCTTCCCTGTATGCGGAACGCGAGCGTAGCACGGCGTAGGCGAACACTCCGGTGATCAGCACCAGCGTCGCGATGCTGAGCGGAACCGAGAGCGGCTCCGCGATCCCGTCCAGCGCCGGAAGAGCAAGAGCCGCCATCAGCAGGCAGAGAGCCGCGACCGTGGCGCTCATCCAGCGCGAAGCGGTCGCCGGACCCGACATCATGCGCGCCACCCACAAGCCGTTGAGCGCGTCGGTCAGCACCATGCCAAGCGTGAATACCAGGCCGAGAATGGCCGCGAACAGCACGCCCGCCATGGTCGCGCCGGTGAGCGAGAACGCCAGCGCGTGGCTCACCGTGTCGAACGACACCGCGAAGGCGGCACCGATCGAGGCGATGACCGCGGGATGGTTCGCGCGCGCCAGCCGCTCGCTCACCCAGCGTGCGCGCAATCCAATCAGCGCCACCCGGCGCCCGGCTGGCGCGCGCAGGAACGCGAGCAGGTTGGCGATGCCGAGCACGAGAAGCACAGCGACCGAGACGAGCGCGCCAGTCTGCTCCAGCCACGCCGGTGCGTGCCATTCCGTGGCGGCAAGCGCCACGGCGACGCCGATCAAGGTGACCGCCACCCCATGGCCGAGCGAGAAGAAAAGCCCGCACCAGCGCGACTGGGTCGAGCGCGTCATGCCGTCGATCGCCACCAGGTGGTCGGGATCGAAGCCATGGCGCAACCCGAGCGCGAAGACGAGCGCCACCATTCCCATCATTTCCGGATGAATAGACCCTCCCACAGCTTGTTCCATTTTTCCTGCTCTTCGAGCACGGTAACCGGATCCACCATGGTGTACGGGAAGCGGTTGAGCTCGGTCTTGACCTTGGTGCTGACCGGTACCCGCCCCATGGAATTGAGCAGCTCCTGGCCCTCGGGCGACAGCACGAAATCGGCGAACAGCAGCGCCGCGTGCGGATGCGGCGCGTTGCGCGCCACCCCGATGCCCTGCGGCCGGCCGACCACCGGCTCGACCGGCAGCCAGTCGATCGGCGCGCCGCGGCGCTTGAGCGATTCGGCGTTGCTGTTGTAGACCGTGAGCCCGACCGGGATCTCGCCCGCGGCGATCAGCTCGGCGAGCAGCACGTGCCCCTTGCGCACGTCGGGCTTCATCTCCGCGAGGCTGCGGAAGTACGCCATGCCCGCCGCTTCGCCCCAGAGCTTCACCAGCGTCGCCATCCATTCGGCATCCGTCGCCTCGATGCCGATGCGGCCCTTCCACTTCGGGTCTATGAACGCCTTGTAGCTTTTCGGCAGCTCGTCGCGCGCCACCTTGGCGGTGTTGAAGGCGACGACGAAAAAGTTGACGCGATCGGGGATCCACTGCCGATGCGCCGGGATCGCGTTCGGCGGCAGGTCCGCGAGGTGCGGCGAATGGAAATCGCTGAAGAGCTTCTCGCGCGCCATGACCTCCATCTCGGGGCCGTTGGTTTCCACCACGTCGAACGCGAAGCGCCGGGCGCGCGCCTCGGTGAGCGCGCGCTGCACCACCTTCTCGCTGATGGTGCGGAAGATCTCCACCTTCACGCCGGTCTTCTTCTCGAACGCCTGGCCGAGCGGCCCGGACTCGGTCGGCGCGAGCGAGGTATAGAGCACCACGCTGCCTTCCTTGCGCGCGTTCTCGAGCAGGCGGGCATCGCGGTCCGCGCCGCGATAGCGATAGACGGATTCGCTGCCCTGAGCCGCGCCGGCGCCCGCCAGCACGCACGCGAGGAAGAACTTCAATACGCTATTCATCGACCTCGCAATATTGTATGGTGAAGCGACTGCAGGAGAACACGGTTCCATATACGGAAACGCTACCGGAAACGCCGTCGGAAACGCCCTTGGCCCCGTGAGCACCAAGACCACCACCCAGGTCACGCACTACCACATCCAGAAGAAGCGGCGCGCCGAGTTCCTCGAGGAATGGCGCAAGAACCGGCGCACGGTCATCCGCCGGGACGACGTCAAGCTGCAGCCGACCGCGCGCGGCCTGCGCAGCGGCGTGTACATGGGCTGGGACGGCGACTCGCCGACGCGCTGCCTGGACGCCCTGGTGCACGAGATCGACCCCGGCACAGTGACCACGATCCACCGTCATTCCTGGGACGCGCAGCTCTTCATCGTCGAAGGCGCGGGCTGGAGCGAGATCGACGGCAAGCGCTACGAATGGAAGCCGTGGGACGCGATTCACATTCCGGCCTGGAGCTGGCACCGCCACGGCAACGAAAGCGGCAAGCGCGCGCGCTTCATGAGCTACTCCTCCGAGCCGATGCTCTGGACGCTCGGCCTCGGCGTGCTCGAGGACCGCGGTCACGAGGACGTGCGCAACCTGCCGGCCGCCCCTTCCTCCTCCGAAGGGCCCCAGGGGGACAACGCCTATGCGAGACGGATGCGCAGAATTTTCAGCGAGGTGAACAAACGCCGCAGCGGCCGCATCCATACGCCCTACGACGAGCAGGACCTGCTCGCGACGCCGCGCGGCACCCGCACCAAGTTCCTGGTCGACCGCGCGATCGGCAGCGAGTCCTCGGGCATCACGCAGGTGATGATCCAGTTCGCCCCCGGCAAGACCCAGTCGCTGCACCGCCACCCGGGCGAGGCCTGGCTTTACGTGGTCGAGGGGCACGGCCACAGCTTCATGGGTACCGCGCCGGACCGGGGCGAGCACTACCGCTGGAAGAAGGGCGACCTGATCGTGGTCGACCATTTCCTGTGGCACCAGCACTTCAACGATGATCCGAAGGGCGAGGCCCGGCTGGTGCGCGTGCACATGTTCGACTCGATCCTCGAGACCATGCGCGCGCTCACCGACCCGCTGGTGCTGTTCGAGGAGGCCGAGGACACGCTGCTCAGCATGAAAGAGATCTCGCAGATCGAATGGCCCGAGGACCGGCGGCCGGAGAGCTGATGCCCGCGCCCGCTTCCGCGCTTCCGCCGGGCGTGCTCTCGCTCCACACGCTGCCGGCCGATCACCACGACAAGGACTGGGACGCGATTATCGTGCCGGCCGCTGTCAAGGAGCGGCTGCTCGCGCAGGCGCTGCTCACCCTCAAGCACGGGCGCAAGCTCTCGCAGCTCGCCGGCCTGCCGCACGGGCTGATCGTGCTCGCCGGGCCGCCCGGCACCGGCAAGACCACGCTCGCGCGGGGTCTCGCGCAAGTGGCGGCGCTCGCGCTCGCACGCGAGGGCGCGACCACGCTCGTCGAGATCAACCCGCACGCGTTTCCGAGCGATATGCTGGGCGAGAGCCAGCGCAACATCATGCGGCTGCTGCAGGACACGATTCCGGAGCTCGCCGCACGCCGCCCGCACACCGTGGTGCTGATCGACGAGGTCGAGAGCTTCGCGGTGCGGCGCACCAGTGCCTCGTTCGAGACCAACCCGGTCGACGTGCACCGGGCGACCGACGCGGTCATGCTCGGCATCGATGAGATCGCGCGCAAGCTGCCGGCCGTGCTCTTCGTCACCACCACGAACTTCATGGACGCGATCGACGATGCGTTCCTGTCCCGCGCGGACCTCGTCATGCACTTCGCGCTGCCGAACGCCGAAACGATCGCCAGTATCCTGCGCCATTCGCTCGACGAACTGCGCGTGCAATGGCCGGCGCTCGGCAAGCTGAGCGAGCCGCAGGTGGTCGAGCTGGCGTCCCTGTGCGACGGCTGGAACGGGCGCCAGGTGCGCAAGCTGGTGCTCGCCGCGATGGCGCAGCGGCTCGAGGTGGCGAAAGACCCGTCGCTGCTGGCGTTCGAGGATCTGCGCGAGGCGGCGCGCAAGCGCGGCGGCGTGGAGTGGGCCGGACCCGCCGCGCCACCGTCGAAGGAACTTTTTCCCGACGTGCCCGATCATCTCAAGCACGACCATGACCACGGTCATGGCCATGAACACAAAACGAGGAGGATGCGCTCATGAAGTGCAAGCTGATGTCGCTCGGCCTTGCCGCCCTGCTGCCGCTCGCCGCGGCCGCGCAGCCGAATTTCTCCGGCAAGACGGTCACGATCATCGTCGGCTACAAGGCGGGCGGCGGGTACGACGCGACCGCGCGGCTGCTCGCGCGGCACCTGCCGAAGCACATCCCGGGCAAGCCGACCGTGATCGTGCAGAACATGCCCGGGGCCAACAGCATCATCGCCGCGAACCACATCTACAACGTCGCGAAGCCCGACGGCCTGACGATCGGCACGTTCAACCGGAACCTGCCGATCGCGCAGCTCACCAAGGTCGAGGGGGTCAAGTTCGACATCACCAAGTTCCAGTGGGTCGGCTCGGCGGCGAACGAGTCGACGATCCTCGCGATCCGCACCGACCTGCCCTACAAGACCTTCGACGAGCTGCGCAAGGCGAAGCAGACCGTCGTCATCGGCTCGACCGGGCCGGGCGCGAACACGCACGACTTTCCCCTGCTGCTGAAGGAGCTGCTCGGCCTCAACTTCAAGATCGTGAGCGGCTATTCGAGCAGCGCCGACATCATGCTGGCGGTGGAGCGCAAGGAGGTGGACGGCCGGGCGGGTTCCTACACGTCGCTGCGGCCCTTCATCGACCGCGGCCTGGTACGGCCGATCGTGCGCGCGCGCTCGACCGAGCCGGGGATCGACAAGCTGCCCGCGGACGAGGATGCCGCGCCGAACGCGCGCGCCAAGGCCATCATGGCGCTGCGCTCCGCGCCGGAGCAGGTGGCGCGTCCCTATGTGCTCCCGCCCGCGACGCCGGCCGAGATCGTCAAGGTGATGCGCGACGCATTTGCCAAGGCCATCCAGGATCCGGAGCTCGATGCCGAGGGCAAGAAAGCCAAGCTCGACCTCGAATACCTCCCGGGCGACCAGGCGCAGAAGATCCTGGTCCAGGTGCTGCAGCAACCCCAGGACATCGTCGCGGAGTTCAGCAAGTACATCAAATTCGGTGAGTGAAGCACTGCTGGAGGGGCTGGTCCTCGTCCTGCAGTGGAAGGCGCTCGCTTTCATGATGCTGGGCATCGTGCTCGGCTTCTGGGTGGGGCTGCTGCCGGGCCTGGGCGGGGCGACCACGCTCGCCCTCATGCTGCCCTTCATCTACAACATGCAGCCGGTCGAGGCGTTTGCGTTCCTGCTGGGCATGCATGCGGTCACCGCGACGACCGGCGACATCACCTCTGTGCTGTTCGGTGTCCCCGGCGAAGCCGCGAGCGCGGCCACCATCCTCGACGGGCATGCGATGGCGAAGAACGGTGAGGCCGGACGCGCGCTCGGCGCGGTGCTCGCGTCGTCGCTCGTCGGCGCCCTGGTCGGCGCTGCCGCGCTCGCGCTGGCGGTCCCGGTGGTGCGGCCGCTCGTGCTGACGTTCGGCTCGCCCGAGCTCTTCATGCTGGCGATCGTCGGCCTCGCGTTCATCGCCTCGCTCAGCTCGCACGGCGGGCGGGGACTGGTGCGCGGGTTCCTCGCCGGCTTGCTGGGCCTCCTCGTCTCCACGGTGGGCCAGGATCCGCAGGCGGGCGTGGCGCGTTACACCTTCGACTCGCTGTACCTGTGGCAGGGGCTCGACCTGGTGCCGATCCTGGTCGGCATCTTCGCCATCCCCGAGATCATCGAGCTCGCGGCGCGCGGCACTTCCATCGCCGGTTCGCTCCCGGCAGGCCGCATCAGCCGGGGCGCGCTCGAAGGCGTGAAAGATACGTTTCGCCATTTCTGGCTCACCATCCGCTGCAGCCTGATCGGCACCTTCATCGGCATCATGCCGGGGCTCGGCGGCTCGGTCGCGCAGTGGATGGCCTACGGCCACGCCGCGCAAAGCGCGCGCACCGCGGAGGAGCGCAAGCGCTTCGGCGCGGGCGACGTGCGCGGCGTGCTGGGACCGGGGGCGGCGAACAACTCCAAGGAAGGCGGATCGCTGATTCCGACCGTGGCGTTCGGCGTGCCCGGCAGCACCGCGATGGCCATCCTCCTCGGCGGCTTCGTGCTCCTCGGCCTGGTGCCCGGGCCCGACATGCTGAGCAAGCACCTGAGCGTCACCTATTCCATGGTGTGGACCATCGTTCTCGCCAACGTCGTCACCGTGGTGGTGTGCTTCCTCTTCCTCGACCAGCTCGCGCGTCTCACCGGGGTGCGCGGCAGCATCCTGATCCCGCTGATCCTCGTGCTGGTGTTCGTCGGCAGCTACACGTCCAACAACCACTACGGCGACATGGTGGCGACGCTGGCGTTCGGCGCGATCGGCTACCTCATGGTGCTCGCGGGCTGGCCGCGCGCGCCGTTCGTCCTGGGGCTGGTGCTGGGGAAGATCGCCGAGAACTACCTCTACATCTCGATCGCGCGCTACGAAGCGGCGTGGCTTACTCGCCCGGTCGTGCTCGTGCTGATCGTCATCGCCATCGCGGTGATCATCTATCCGCTGTTCCAGGCACGGCGCAAGGCGGCGCATGCATAAGAGCGCGGCCGTCGGACTCTCGATCTCGGTCATGCTCGTATCCGGCTACGCCGTGTTCGCCGCGACCGCCTGGCCGTGGAAGGCGGCGCTTTTCCCGCTCGTCATCGGCATCCCGCTCTTCTGCCTGGCGGCGACCGAGCTCTTGTGGAGCCTGCTCGGGGCCGAGCCGCCGAGCGCGCCGAACGAAGTCGAGCTTTCCACCGACGCGGCCGCGCGCCGGCGCGTGGTGCGGGTGGCCGCGTGGATGGCGGGCTTCTTCGTCGCGATCGCGCTGCTCGGCTTCCCGATTGCGGTGCCCCTGTTCGTGTTCCTCTACCTCAAGCTCCAGGGAGGCGAAGGATGGGTCCTGTCGATCGTCCTCACGGCGGCCGTCGCGGCGGCTTTTTACGGCCTCTTCGACGCGCTCTTGCACTTGCCCTTCCCGGCTGGCTGGCTCTGGTCCTGGCTGGGGCTTGCCTAGCGCAACCCCAGTTATCGGCCTACCCCGCCCGCCCGATCCGCCTGCTGGTGCCCAATCCGCCGGGCGGGGCGACCGATACGCTCGCGCGCGTGTTCGCGCCGAAGCTCGGCGAGGCGCTGGGGCAGCCGGTGATCGTCGACAACCGCCCCGGCTCGAACGGCAACGTGGCGAGCGAAGCCGCCGCGCGCGCCGCGGCCGATGGCTACACCCTGCTCCTCTGCGCGGACGCGCAGATCGTCATCGGACCCCATCTGTACGCGAAGATGCCCCTCGACACGCTCAAGGATCTGGCGCCCGTCGTTTCGCTGGTCAATACCCAGATGGTGCTATCGGTCAACCCGGCGCTGCCCGCGAAAAGCCTGCAGGAGTTCGTCGAATACGCCCGGCGCACGCAACCGCCGCTCGCCTACGCTTCGATCGGCAACGGCAGCCAGCATCACCTGGTGATGGAAATGCTCAAGGCGCGCGCCGGCATTGACCTCCTGCACGTCCCGTTCAAGGGCGGCGGTCCAGCGACCGTGGCGCTGCTCGCGGGCGAAGTCTCGGTCATGTTCGGCGGCAATTCGGTCGCCGGCCATATCAAGGCAGGCAAGCTGCGCGCGCTCGCGGTAGCGGGCAAGCACCG
>Ga0075430_100000494_pt1 | contig 29636 bp, 28 predicted proteins | sample RhiMetdeltSRZDD4_FD_75294 | JGI IMG/M metagenome (GOLD analysis project Ga0075430, IMG submission 75294) | Populus rhizosphere microbial communities from Tennessee, USA - Rhizosphere MetaG P. deltoides SRZDD4 | ecosystem: Host-associated > Plants > Roots > Rhizosphere > Soil | place: USA... | reverse complement strand
GATCCGCTGGGCGAGACGTGGGCGAAGAAGCCGCGCGCCGTCATCGTGCCGACGTACTTGCTGGCCGCCTTCGTGAGCTCGCCATTCGAGGTCAGCGGCGCCCGGCCGCTGGCCGCGCGCTGGCGGTTGACGAGGCACAGCGTCGCCTCGCGCACGCGGTTGAGGTTGGACTGCGACGGGATCAGCGACTGGTTCGCGCACGGCGCCGCATCCGCACTCGCCGGGACCGTCGCCGCGAATGCGGTTGCGAGTACGGCTACGAGTCGTAGGTGACCATGCATGGCTTCCCGCGTACTGTCCGTCCGGCGTCAGCGTGGGCATCGTGCCCTCGCATGCGAAGCAGGGCATCTGCTTCGCGAGGCGCTGCACGAGCGTCCCTACAGCCCCGAAAACCGGCCTGCTACCTGCGCCGGAGGGCTGCCGAACACCCGCATCGCGGACCCTATCAGGAGCCGCGAACACGACGAGCGACCGCCTGAGACCCGGCAGCCGGGCAGGGCGTGCGGCTACAGACGGACCAGATGGTCGGCACGAATGCCGCGCGTCGCGCCGCGGAAGTCGACGACGAGCGGTGCCAGCGCGACGATCCGCTCGACGTCGACGCCGGGGTGTGCGGTGACGATTGCTGCGCAGTCACAGTCGCGCAGCGCCTCGTCGAGTGCCATGCTCGCCAGGCCGAACTCGGGCAGCTCCGGGACGTGCTCGTCGTGGTAGACGAGCCGTGCGCCGCGCTCGGACAGCAGCCGCGCGATCTTGACCGCCGGCGACTCGCGCATGTCGCCGATGCCGCCCTTGTACGAGACGCCGATGATCGCGACCTTCGAGCCCTTGATCGACTTCTCGTGGTCGTTGAGCGCGCGGCCGATCTTCTCGACGCAGAACAGCGGCATCTTCTGGTTGACGGTGCCGGCGAGCTCGATGAACTCCGTCGGCACGTCGAACTGGCGTGCACGCCAGGCGAGGTAGAAGGGGTCGACCGGCAGGCAGTGGCCGCCCATGCCGGGCCCCGGCTCGAAGCGCATGAAGCCGTAGGGCTTGCTGTCGGCCGCCTCGACGACCTCCCAGATGTCGATGCCCATCCGGTCGGCGATGATCGCGAGCTCGTTGACGAGCGCGATGTTGACGGAGCGAAAGATGTTCTCGAGCAGCTTCGTCAGCTCGGCCGCCTCAAGCGTCGAGACCTCGACGACGGTGTCGCAGACTTCGGCGTAGAGCGCGACGGCGCGCTCGCGACAGGTGTCGGTCAGGCCGCCGACGACCTTCGGCGTGTTGCGCATCACATAGTCGCTGCGGCCGGGATCGATCCGCTCGGGGGAGAAGGCCAGCGCGAAGTCCTCGCCGGCGACCAGGCCGGACGCCTCCAGCAGCGGCCGGACGTCCTCGCGCGTCGTGCCCGGGTAGGTCGTCGACTCGACGACGACGAGATGGCCGCTGCGGATCACCCCGGCGAGCGCGCGTGCGCTGTCGAGCAGCGGGCCGAGATCCGGCTCGCGGTTCGCGGTCAGCGGCGTCGGGACGCAGATCAGGATCGCGTCGGCATCGCGCAGCGGCGCGTGGCTCGTGCCGGCGACGATCCGGCCGCCGAGCGCCTCCAGCGTCGCCGACGAGATGTCGTCGACGTAGGACTCGTTGCGATCGAGCGCGGCGACCTTGGCGGCGTCGATGTCGACGCCGAGCACGTCGTGGCCGGCCTCGGCGAACGCGACCGCGAGAGGCAGCCCGACGTAGCCGAGCCCGACGATGCCGATCTGCATCCGCGCGAGTGTACGTGTGGCGCGGGCGGCCGGCTGCTCAGCTTCGCCCGGCGATGGCCAGGTCGAGCATCCGCTCGAACGCCTCGCCGTCGATGTCGCGCACGGCGATGCGCGGCAGAGCCATCGGGTCCGAGTCGCCGCGAACGACGGCCGCGTTGTTGATGACGCCGTGGTCGTAGCCGGCCGCTCGAGCATGTGACGTTGTCGTGTCGTCGACGTCCTCGCCGGGAACGCCGTAGGGATAGGCGATGCCGCTCGGCGCGACTCCCGTCCAGTCGGCGACGTCGCTGTGCGAGCCGCCGAGCTCTGCCCTGCACGTCGGTGCGTCCTGCCGCGCGAGGCTGAGGTGTCGCTGCGAGTGGGCGCCGATCGAGATCCCCGGAGTCGCCGCCAGCGTGCCGAGCTCGTCCACCGTCAGCGGACGCCTGGACGCCCGCGCCGGCTGATCGCCCCAGGCGCGTAGATGCGCGACCACGGCCTCCGCCTGGTCCACGGGCAGCGCTCGCAGCCAGGCCTGGATCTGGTCGTGCGCGAGCCGGCGACCACGAGCCGAGTCGGTGCGCCAGTGCAGGCGCCGCGATCCGAGCTCCAGCGTCAGCCAAGGGGGCCGCTCGCCGGGACCGAGCAAAGCGTCGGCGACGATGTCCCAGCCGAACTGTGCTCCCGTCGCGACGTGCCGGGTGGCGACGAAGACCGTCGCGGGCAGGCCCGCGGACTCGAGCGCCGGCGCGGCGCTGACGAGGTTGTCGACGTAGCCGTCGTCGAAGCTGATCGCCGCCACACCGCGCGGCTTGTGCCCACGCCGGATGCCGTCCGCGAGCTCATGCAGTGGGATCACCGTTCGCCCCTTGAGGACGCCGAGGTGCTCGCCGAAGTGCCTCCGCGACACGGACAGGCCGAGTGGGTCGTGGTCGTCGTCGACGCGGTGGTAGAGCAGCACGACGGCCGCGTCGTCGCGGAGCCGGCGCCAGCTCGCACGCTCTACCGGCATCGGAACGGTGGGACGAAACGGGGTCGGCCCAGTCGGCGCCAGCATCGCGGACGCCATCCGCCCGCCCGTGAGGACCGCGGTGTTCTCGATCGTCCGCGCGGCACGGCCGATCACCCGGGCTTCGCTGGCCGTGAGCAGCGCGATCGGCACGCCGAGCGCTGAGGTGACCGCCTGCCGGCTCGCGAGTGACGCGCGCCGCGTGTTGCCGACCGCTCCGACGAGCGCTCCGTGCCGGCGGCGCCTCGCAAGCAGCCCGCGGCGCGTCAGCGCGTCACCGTCGATCAGCCGGTCGGTGACGGCGTCGCAGGCCCAGCCGAGCTGCCAGCCCGTCTCCGAGGCTTCGCGTTGCAGCAGGGCCTCGCTGTCGTACCAGCCGCGCAGATCGACATGGCCGCGCATCGGCCAGAAGCCTCCGAGGCCGGCGGCGGCATCGACGCGCAGCGACAGGTTGCCGCCGAGCAGCCGCGTCGCCGTCCCGTCGATCGCTCTGCTCGGCGCGCCGTGGTCGACGATGCCGAAGATGCTCAGCAGATCGTCGCTGAGCCAGCGCGGCCGGCGCCCGGTGATCCGCGGAACGATCGGACCGCCGACGATCGCGAGGTCGTCGGGCGGGTCGCGCCACTGCCGTGTGTGGGCCTCGAGCCAGCCGTCCGCGGGGCAGGCGTCGTCGTCGAGCAGCGCCAGCACCGGCGCGTCGCACGCCGTCAGTGCGGCGTTACGGGCGGCCGCGAGGCCGAGCCGGTCGGCGTGGACGACGGACGCGCCGAGCTCGAGCGCGAGCGGCTCGAGGCCGAGCGCCTCCTCGGAGAGGGCGACGGTGACCTGGCTCGTCTGGGCGAGGGCGGCTCCCAGCGTCCGCGCGAGCGGAGCGTCTGCGCGAACGCAAGCGATCGCCACTGCCAGTCGCACCGGCTACTCCTCCAAGAACACCAGGGCATCGGGAGGTCGCCCCGGTGTCGGGCAAACGTAACAGGACGACGGCGGAACTCCTACTCCTCCGGAGCGGCGTTGCGCCCGGTCAATCAGATGCGACGGCGCGCCCGCAGATGAGGAAGTCGAAGTCCTCATCGCGCGTCTGCAGCTCGACGTCGCTGAGATCCTCGGTCGCGAGCCCGTAGAGGAACGCCGCCGCGACAAAGACGTTGCCGTGCGACTCGACGTCGACGTTGGCGGAGCCGAACGCGTCGGCGAGGATCGTCCGCAGCGAGTCGGTCGTGAACCGCCAGTATTCGCCCCACTCGCGGCGGTCTTCGCGGCTGATCTGCGAGATGCCCGGCACGGTGACGAGCAGGACGCCGCCGGGCTTGAGCGCTCGCCGGACTCCCTCGACCGCCCCTCGGGCGTCGTAGATGACCGACAGCGTCTGCGTCAGCACGACGCAGTCGAACGCCGCCGCCGGGATCCCGTCCCCGGAGACGAGGTCGCCGACGATCGTCGCCTCGGGGTTGCCCGGCGCGGCGTGGAGCACGTCGGACCGCGTCACCGCCGTGCCGAAGCGGCGCGTGTAGGTGGGCTCGGCGACCTCGAGCACATGGCCGCGGACGTCCGCCGCGTGCTCGGCGAGGAAGTTCTCGATGTAGAAGCGGTCGATCGGCCGGCCGCGGTCGAACCCGAACGTCCGGCTGATCGGCTCAAGGCCCGCGAGCGGCGGCCGCTCGGGGCCGCGGCGGCGAGCTCGGAGGCGTTGCCCGAGGGCCATCGGGCGAGTCTATGGGGCACGCGCTCTACGATCCCGACGCAATGCCAAAAGCTTTGATCACCGGGATCACCGGACAGGACGGTTCGTTCCTCGCCGAGCAGCTGCTCGACAAGGGCTACGAGGTCCACGGGATCGTCCGCCGCTCCTCCTCGTTCAACACCGAGCGGCTCGACCCGATCTACCGCGATCGCCACGAGGACGACGTCAAGCTGTTCCTCCACCACGGCGACCTGCAGGACTCGAGCCGGCTCGTGCGCCTGATGTACGAGCTGCAGCCGGACGAGGTCTACAACCTCGCCGCGCAGTCGCACGTCCGCGTCTCCTACGACGTTCCCGAGTACACCAACGACGTCACCGGAATGGGCGTCGTGCGGATGCTCGAGGCGATGCGCGACGCGGGTGTCACGGCGCGCTTCTACCAGGCCTCGAGCTCGGAGATGTACGGCTCGACGCCGCCGCCGCAGGACGAGTCGACGCCGTTTCATCCGCGCAGCCCCTATGCGGTCGCCAAGACGCAGGCGTACTGGATCACCGTCAACTACCGCGAGTCCTACGGGATGCACGCGAGCAACGGAATCCTCTTCAACCACGAGTCCGAGCGTCGTGGCGAGACGTTCGTGACGCGCAAGATCACCCGCGGCCTCGCGGCGATCCATCTCGGGCTGCAGCAGAAGCTGTTCATGGGCAACCTCGACGCCAAGCGCGACTGGGGCTACGCGCCCGACTACACCGACGCGATGTGGCGGATGCTCCAGCAGGACGAGCCCGACGACTACGTCGTCGCCACGGGCGAGATGCACACCGTGCGCGAGTTCCTCGACGAGGCGGCGGCGCTGCTCGGCATGGACTGGGAGAAGGTCGTCGAGTTCGATCCGCGCTACCTGCGGCCGGCCGAGGTCGACGCGCTCCAGGGCGACCCCAGCAAGGCGCGCGAGAAGCTCGGCTGGGTGCCGACGACGACGTTCAAGGACCTCGTCCGAATCATGGTCGAGGCCGACGTCAAGCGTTTCGAGGACCAGCTTGCCGGCCGCGGGATCCGCATCGGTGAGATCGATGGCTGAGCCCAGCGGTCGCTTCTGGGACGGCAAGTCGGTCGTCGTCACCGGCGGAGCCGGCTTCCTCGGCACAGCGGTCACGCGCGATCTCGAGGCGCTCGGCGCCGACTATCGCGTCGTGCGGTCGCGGGAGCACGATCTGCGCGATCCGGCGGCGTGCCGGGCGGCAGTCGACGGAGCGGAGGTCGTGGTGCACCTCGCCGCCAACGTCGGCGGCATCGGCTACAACCGCCGCAACCCGGCACCGCTCGTCTACGACAACATGATGATGACGGCGAACATCTTCGAGCAGTCGAGAGATGCTGGCGTCGCGAAGCTCGTCAGCGCCTGCACCGTCTGCGCGTACCCGAAGTTCGTCGACGCGCCGTTCCGCGAGGACGACCTCTGGGACGGCTACCCCGAGGAATCCAACGCGCCGTACGGGCTGGCGAAGAAGATGATGCTCGTGCTGTCCGACGCCTACCGGCGCCAGTACGACTTCGACTCCTGCGTGCCGATCGTCGCCAACCTCTACGGGCCGAACGACAACTTCGACCTCGAGGACTCGCACGTGATCGCGGCGATGATCCGCAAGTACGTCGAGGCGCAGGACCGCGGCGACGAGGAGGTCGTGTTGTGGGGGACCGGCTCGCCGTCGCGTGAGTTCCTCTTCGTCGACGACGCCTCGCGAGCGCTGCTGCTCGCCGCCGAGCGCCTCGACGTCTCCGACCCGGTCAACGTCGGAACCGGGATCGAGACGACGATCCGCGACCTCGCGGAGACGATCGAGCGGCTCGTCGGCTACGAGGGCACGACGGTCTGGGACGCGTCGCGGCCCGACGGCCAGCCAAAGCGCTTTCTCGACGTCTCGCGCGCCCGCGAGCTGTTCGGCTTCGAGGCCAACGTGCCGCTCGATGACGGGCTGCGCAGGACGATCGAGAGCTTCCGCGCCCAGGCCGCGATCGAGGCCTGACCGTGCCCCGTGCCCTGATCACGGGGGTCGCCGGGCAGGACGGCTCGTATCTGGCGGAGTTGCTGCTGTCGAAGGGGTACGAGGTCTTCGGCGTCGTTCGCGGCTCGCCGACGGGCGAGTACGGCAACCTCGCGGCGGTCCGCGACGACGTGACGCTGCTGCAGGCGGACCTGCTCGACCAGATCGCGCTGCTCGACGCGATCTCGCGCGCCGAGCCCGACGAGCTCTACAACCTCGCGGCGACCTCGTTCGTCCCGGCGTCGTGGCGCCAGCCGGTGATGACCGCGCAGTTCACCGCCGTCGGCGTGACGTTCATGCTCGAGGCGGTCCGGATCACGAACCCGCAGATCCGCATCTACCAGGCGTCGACGTCTGAGATCTTCGGCGCCACGACCGAGTCGCCGCAGACCGAGGAGACGCCGTGCCGGCCGCGCAACCCCTACGCGGTGGCGAAGCTCTACGGGCACCTGATGGTGGCGACCTACCGCGAGCGCTACGGCCTGCACGCGTCGAGCGGCATCCTCTACAACCACGAGTCGCCGCGGCGCCCACCCGAGTTCGTCTCGCGCAAGATCACGAGGACGGTCGCGGAGATCAAGCTCGGCCTCGCCGACGAGCTGCGCCTCGGCAACCTCGATGCCACACGCGACTGGTCGTTCGCCGGCGACGTCGTCGAGGCGATGTGGCTGATGCTGCAGCAGGACACGGGTGACGACTACGTCGTCTCGTCCGGGGCGTCACGGACGGTCCGGGACATGGTCGCCGCGGCGTTCGCGGTCGTCGGGATCGACGACTGGGAGCGCTACGTGACGGTGGACGAGTCGTTCGTCCGCCCGCCCGATCCGGTGCCGCTGGTCGGTGACAGCGCGAAGGCGCAGAGGCGGCTCGGCTGGACCCCCCGCGTCAGCTTCGAAGGGCTGGTCGAGATGATGGTCGAGGCGGATCTGGCGGCGCTCGGTGCGACGCGGAGCGCGCGGTGAGTCGGCTCCTCGATCCGCTTCGGCGTAGCGCGCGGTTCGTGTTCCGGACGCTCGGCTACCGCTTCCTCTGGCTCGGCAAGCTGACCTACCGCTCTCCGGTCGAGCGGGAGACCGACCAGCGCGAGGCGCGTGAGGCGCCGTGGTACGCCATCGACGGAGACCAGACGCTTCGGCTCGACTACCCGCTCGGGCCTGAGTCGCTGGTCTGGGATGTCGGTGGCTACACGGGAGAGTGGGCGCGCGACATCGTCGCGCGCTTCGCCTGCACCGTCGAGGTCTTCGAGCCGGTTCCCGAGTTCGTCGATCGCCTTCGCAGCAGGTTCCTGCACAACCCCGGGGTTCACGTCAATCAGTACGGCCTGGCCGGGCGTGACGAGACGGTGAGCTTCGCGGTCGAGCGCGGTGCGTCGAGCGGGCTGCTGGCGCCACACGGAGCGCGCAGCGAGACCGTCGAGCTGAAGGACGTCGCCGCGGTACTGGCCGCGTCGAGCGGCGACGTCGATCTCGCGAAGCTCAACATCGAGGGTGGCGAGTACGCCCTGCTCGAGCGTCTGCTCGAGACCGGCGACATCGCGCGGATCCGCTTTCTCCAGATCCAGTTCCACGCTGGCGTCGAGGATTGGGAGGCTCGGATGCGGCGGATCCAGGAACGGCTCGAGAGCACGCACGTCCTGTCGTGGCGCTATCCGCTGATCTGGGAGAGCTGGCAACGACGCGACGCGGCGTGACGCTGCCCTCGATCACCGTGATCACGCCGTCGCTCAACGGTGAGTCGACGATCCAGCAGACGATCGACTCGGTACGAGCGCAGCGCTACGACGGGCCGCTCGAACACATCGTGGTCGACGGGGGGTCGAGCGACGGCACCCTCGAGATCGTGCGAGCGGCCGGCCTGCGCTACGTCTCGGAGCCCGATCGTGGCTTGTCGGATGCGCTCAACAAGGGGTTGCAGATGGCGACCGGCGAGGTCTTCGGTGAGCTCAATGCCGACGACGTGTACCTGCCGGGAGCCCTGGACCGTGTCGGTCGGGCCTTCTCGAGTTCTCCCGGCGCAGAGTGGGTCACCGGACGCTGCCAGATCGTCGACGGCGCCGGTCGCCCGATTCGCGGCGTCGTCACGCGTTACAAGGACCTGTTGCTGCGGCGGCACTCGTTCCGGCTGCACCTCGTGCAGAACTACATCTCGGCGCCCGCGACTTTTGCGCGGACCGATGTCGTGCGCGAGCTGGGAGGCTTCGACGAGCGCTTCCGCTACTCCATGGACTACGACCTATGGCTTCGCCTCGGCCGGCGGGGTGATCCGGTCGTGATCCCCGAGCCGATCGCAGCGTTCCGGATGGCCGGCGACTCGCTGAGCCTGACCGGGTTCGAGCGGCAATTCGCAGAACATGCGCAGAACGCCCGCGAGCACGGATCCGGCCACCGCGTCGCGGTGGCGCTGAACGGCCTGAGCAGCAAGGGGATCGTCGCCGCGTATCGCCTCGCACGGTTGCGGCGAGGACGTTCCCGATGACGTCGCAACCTGGCATCTCCGTCGTCGTTCCGGCCTTCAACGCGGCGCCATGGATCGGGGAGACCTTGGCCACGGTCTTCGCGCAGACGTCGCCGGCCGACGAGGTCATCGTCGTCGACGATGGCTCGACCGACGCGACGCTCGCGGCGCTCGATCCGTGGCGTGACAGCCTGACCGTGATCCGGCAGGACAACGCCGGATGCGGATTCGCCTTCAACACGGGCATCCGCGCGGCGTCGAGCGAGTACGTCGCGCTCTGCCCGGCCGATGACCTGTGGGTGCCGCAGAAGCTCGAGTACCAGCGTGCGACGCTGGCGGCCGATCCGGCGATCGACGTCTCGTTCGGTGCCGCCGTGAACTTCGGACTCAGCGAAGCGCCATACCCGCGCCCTTCCCGCATAGGGCGCCTGGACCGCGCCGTGCTTCTGCGCGAGATGTTCGCCGCCAACGTCGTTCCAGATCCGAGCGTGGTCGTGCGCCGCGACCTGGTGCTGAGTCTGGGTGGCTTCGTCGAAGAGGTCGGGGAGGACTACGAGCTGTGGATGCGCGCGATCCGCGAGGGCGCGGTGTTCCATTTCGACGAGCGGCTGCTGGTACGGCTGCGGCAGCACGGCGGCAATCTGTCGGCGCAGGCTCTGTCGATCTGGTCGATGAACAAGCGCGTGCACGAGGCGGCGGCTGACGACATCGGGGATCCGGGGCTGGCGGCGAGAGTCCTGGCACACGACGAGGCGGTGATCGGGCGCTGCCTGCTCGGCCTCGGGCGCGTCGACGAGGCGCGCACGGCGTTGCGTCGCTCGCTGCGCCACCGCCTCACGGCGTCGGCGCTCGCGGTCTGGTGCCTGGTCCGGTTGCCGGGAGCGAAGTGGGCGCTCGAGAGGATGCATCGCCGACGGACGACACGATGAAGCTGCTGTACGTCGCAATGGCGCACGACTACGGCCGCCCGGAGCAGGGCCCGAGCTTCGAGGAGATGAACTTCCGCTCGGCGCTGGAGGGGATGGGGCACGAGCTCGTCGCGTTCGATCCGGTTGCGCGGATGGCCGAGGTCGGTCGTGACGCGATGAACGTGGAGCTGATCGCGTTGGCGGCCGAGACTCGTCCGGACGCTGCGTTCTTCGTCCTCTTCGAGGATGAGATCACACCGCGCACGCTCGAGCGCGTTCGCACCGAGGGCCAGACGGTGACGCTCAACTGGTACACCGACGACCACTGGCGCTTCGAACGCTTCAGCAGGCGCTTCACGCCGGTCCTCGACTGGGCGATCACGACCGATCCCGACGCGCCTGCGAAGTACCGCGCGGCGGGGCTCGACAATGTGATCCTGTCGCAGTGGGCCTGCAATCGCTACGCCTACGAAAAGCGCACCGACGTGCTCGATCACGACGTCACGTTCGTCGGCCTGCCGCATGGTGATCGTCCTGAGGTCATCGCCCGGCTGGCGGAGGGGGGGATCGAGGTCGAGTGCTTCGGCAAGGGCTGGCCGCGTGGCAGGCTCGGCCACGACGAGATGGTGACGCTCTTCGGCGCGAGCAGGATCAACCTCAACCTGGCCAACTCGTCGACCGTGCGGCCGACCGCCCGGATGCGCGTCGGGGCATGGTTGCGGGGTCGCCGCGTCGACACGCGGCCGCGGCCCAGCCAGATCAAGGGCCGCACGTTCGAGGTCCCCGGAAGCGGAGGCTTCCTGCTCACCGAGCGGGTGCCGCATCTCGAGCGCTACTTCGAGCTCGATCGCGAGGTGGCGGTCTTCGGCGATGCGCGTGACCTGCCGGAGCGCATCCGCTGGTGGCTCGACCATCCCGACGAACGCGCGGCGGTCGCCGAGGCCGGCCTGCGGCGCACGCTTGCCGAGCACACGTACGACCACCGCTTCGCCGAGATCTTCGCGCGCGCCGGGCTGGCCTAGGACAGCCCTCGGTCGTCGCTGCGGACTCCGTCAACGACGACGGCGAGCGCGTCGCAGTCGAGATGCGACGGCGCTGGCAGCGGGGCCGACGCGGCTGACAACCGGGTAGAGAAAGCCCAGATGCAACCAGGACTTCCTGGCTCGAATCCAGCGGCGGCGGAGGAGCAGCGTGCGGTCGCGAAGACCTGGACGAGCGTCGCCGGTCTTGGCGATCCGCGTCCGCTGCAGGCGTAGGTAGTCCTTGTCCGTCGACGGCGTCCATCGCTCGTAGAACAGGTCTGTGTTGCGCCGCATGATCGGCTCCATCCACGCCCAGCGCTCGGCGCTGTAGGCGGCCATCGTGCCGGAGTCGTTGTCGACGTCCATCAGCATGCAATAGACCTTGAAGCCACGGTCTGCGGCGCGCATGCACAGGTCCATGTCGTCCTGGTAGAGCGGGGCGTATGCCTCGTCGAGGTAGCCGTGCTGCTCGAGGAACGACGTCCGCAGGATCAGCGGCCCCCGCATGCAGGCATCGACCTCGAAGACGCGGTCGACGAGCACCGGGTCGGTGACCGCATCCTGGCGCCAGTACGTCTCCTGCTCGTCCATCGCGATCTGGCCTGGACCCTCGAGTCCCCGTGTGCCGCGCGGATAGAAGTTGACGCCTGCGAGCCCCCCGAGCACCGCTGCCGTCGGGTTCTTCTCAAGGAACGTCATCGCCTCGAAGAGGAAGTCGTGGGCGTAGATGAAGTTGTCGTCCTGGACGATGACGCCGTAGCTCCCGTTCGCCGCCCGCAGCCCGATGTTGTTCGTCTTGACCTCGAAGATGTCGGGCGTGATCGAGATCCGGGTCGCGTACGCGCGTGGCTGCGACAAGAACTCGCGAACCCGCGCTTCGGTCTGGTCGGTGCAGCCGTCGACGATCACGTGCAACTCGGCGCGCTCGTAGGCGGTCAGCGCCTTGTCGAGCAGCTCGAGGAGCGGCCGGACGGTGCTCTCCTTGTTGAAGACGGGAAGGATCACACTGGCCAACGGCCACGGCGAGCCATGCGCCGCGCCGTGCAGCGCGGCAGCCAGCGGCTCGCGGAACCCGTCGTGCATCTCTTGGGCGTACTCGAGCGTCTTCCGATGCAGCCGCTCGAGCGCGGCGTCGTCGAGCATGCAGGCACGCTCGAGCAGCTCGACGTTGTGATCTGCGTCGCGCGTGGGCTCGAGCGTTCCGAGCGGGGCGAAGTCGAGGCCGGTGGCGGCGGTCGTCAGCGGGACCACGCCCCGTGCGATCGCGTCGAGGGCCGTCCCGGCCTGGCCCTCCTCGAGCGAGGGGAACAACAGGACGTCGGCGCCGCCGAGGACCCGCTCGTAGTCGTCGCCGTGCGGATCGAGCCAGCCGTGCCACGTCATCTGCTCCCCGAGCTGCTCGCGCAGCTCGTCGATGCGGCGTTCGTAGTAGCCGTGTGACGCCGCGCCGACCAGGTCGAAGTGAAAGTCGAGCCCGCGCTTCACCGCGGTCGTGAGCATCCTGTCCAGAACGTCGAAGCCCTTGCGCAGGCCGATCTCGCTTGCCACGTGGATCAGGCGGATCGGACCCGGCGTGCGCTCGGCGCGTGGCTGCCGAGCGGTCGTCGTCGCGTAGTTGACGACTCGTAACCGCCGGATGTCGACGCCATTGCGGACATAGGAGTTGAGCGTCGTCACGTTTCCGACGGCGAGGACCGCGTCGGCTCGGGCGACGTCCGCTGAGGCTGTCGGCTCGTCGACCAGGTCCCAACCGTGCAGCGCGTTCGCGGGCAGGCCGGTTCGGGCGACGAAGTCGAGAAGCGTCTCGTTGCGGGCCGCCGGATGTTGGTTGACCGCGAACAGGATCGATCGGCCAATGTCGCACGCGTCGAGGGTGCGCCCGAAGTCCTTGAGCACGCCGACGAAGACGTCGAACGCCTGGCCGCGGACGTCATCGAGATCCCCGGCGTCGATGTATGTGACGTCGCCGATCTCTCCGAGCAGGTCGTAGAGCGTGCGTGCGAGCACGTTGGCCGACGATCCCCAGTAGGCATGCTCCGCTGGCGCCAGCCCGGGCGTGAAGTGCTCGGTCGAGTAGCTCAGCAGGATCTTCATGCGACTTCTGCCGACAGCAGTCCTTCGACCTGATCGACGACGCGATCGAGCGACAGCGCCTCAGCCGTGTCGGCGGCGCCTGCTTGCAGACGGAGGACGAGCTCGCGATCGGTTCTGAGCCGCTGAAGCGCCGCTGCCAGCGCGTCCGGGTCATCGGCCGTATGGAGCAGGCAGTTCGTCTCGTGCACGAGGTACTCGCGCGGTCCCCCCGGCGCGCTCGTGACGACGAGGACGCCGGCGGCGAGCGCTTCGAGCAGGCCGAGCGCGTAGGCCTCGACCCCGATCGATGGGAACAGAAGCACGTCGTGCTCGCGGAGCATCAGGCGCACGTCATCTCGCGGGACCTCGCCGCGCCAGGTGATGCGGTCGTCGATCCCCAGACGCGTCGCCTGCTCGCGGACGCGTGTCTCGTAGGCGGGGTCATCCAGCGGCCCGGCGATCGTGAGTGTCCACGGATACGGCTCACGCGCCAGCGCATCGAGCGCGACGTGTAAGCCCTTGCGGGGCTCGATGCGGCCGGCGAAGAGCAGCGACGTAGGAGGATCGGCGAGCGCGGTCTCGCGTGCGAAGCGCGCGCGGTCGACGCCGCAGTGGACAGTGCGGTCGTAGTCGGGCGAGAACCCGCGGCGCAGGTGCTCGCCGCGCAGCCAGTCACTCACGTAGCAGACCCGGCCTCGGCGCTCGATGTGCGGGGCGCGCAGCTCGATCCGGCGTGCGAGCAGCCCGCCCGCCCATTCGCGCGGAAGCCGTGCTCCGGCGCGGTCGAGCCGCGCCCACGGCACCAGCAGCGAGCCCGGGCGCTCGTAGAGGACCCAGCGGTCGTGGAGGAAGTAGAAGACCGGGACGTCTGCCTCCTCGCACAGGCGAAGCGACGTCTTGGCGATGCCACGACAGTGCCAGGCGAGGACGGCGTCGACGCCTTCGGCGAGCGCGTCGCGGAAGACGGCCTGGTCGTCCCGGGCGGCGCCGAACCCGGCCCACGGGCGCCTCCAGGGCGAGAGCACGTAGCGCAGCCGACGCTGCACATGGGGCGGGTCGCCGGCCGGCAGCGGCGCGTAGTTCTCGCCGCAGACGAGCATCGTCACGTCGTGCCCACGCTCGGCGAGGGCTTCCATGACGTCAGCGCAGATCTCGCCGTAGCCGCCGCGGACGACAGGCGGATAGCTGTTGTTGACCCCGAGGAGCCGCACAGATGCGGCTCGCTCAGCCCTGGCGGGAGCGTCGTGCCGTGACCCGTTGCCGGATCGATTCGGGCACCAGCGTCGTATACACGTGGTGGTACAGGATGTACTGCAGACCCTTCAGCCCGTCGTCGGCGAGGAGTTTGCGGGACGCCCGAAGGTCGCCGCGGAGTCGCCAGCGACCGTCGCGGTCGGCGAGCAGCCATGCGGCGCGGCGAATCGACTTCGGACGGAAGTACGGATCGAACAGCAGCTCGGGGTTGTCGATCTCGTCGGCGGCGAGGCCGAGCTGGTCGACGAGATCCTCCCGAACGAAGATGCCGTTGCCGGTGTGGCAAACCAAGCGGTAGCCCTTCTCCGTGCCGACTCGACACGCGCCGACGAGCGATGACCCGTCCACGCTGATGAGCTCTTCCGGCGGGACGATTCCGTTGGTCTCGACGCAGACGACCTTGGGCTCGAATCCCGCCAGCGCCTGCCAGATCGGCACGTCGGGCCCGTCGGTGTCGAGGCTCAGGAGGTCGAAGTCCTTCGGGATCGAGGTCGATCCCAGCAGCTCCGCCAGGTTTGAGTCGGGGCCCGGCGTGACGAAGGCGTTCAGCGGCGTCACGTCGCCGTCGAGCCCCGCGACGTTGCTCACGAGCTCTTCATATTTGACTGGGTCGGCCTCGATCAGCACCCCGTTGGCACCGGCTTCGAGTAGCCGCCAGCTGTTGCTCATGTGGCGGCCGTCCCAAGCGCCGAACTCCACGACCCATTGCGGCTCGCGGCCCAGACGGCGAAAGATCTCTGCCAGCACGCCGTCCTCGCCGTTCTGGGAGTAGACGTTCGATCGGTGGGCGAGAAGCTCGCGCCGGGGTTTGGACATCGCTGCAGCCTATCGACGGGTTAGGCGGCGGATAGCATGGCAGCGATGCCGCCGTCCACGGATGATCTGACCGTGGGGATGGTCACGAAAGACGACGCCCCCGAGATCCTGGCCGAGGCTCTGCAGGCGGCCATCGGCCAAGGCCTCTCGGCGCCAGCGCTGGTCGTCGACATGAGTCAAGGGGCGGGCGTGCGCGATGTCTGTGTCGCTCTGGGAGACCAAGTGCGACACGTTGCATACCCGCAGTCGCGGGGCGTCTCCGACTCGCGCAACGAGGTGCTGCGTCAGGCGAATACCCGCTATGTGCTGTTCCTCGACGCAGACGCCGTTCCGGGGCCCGGATGGGCCGTCGCGATGCGCGCAGCGTTCGACCAGGTGCCGGATGTCGCGGTCGTCGGGGCACGTTGCGTGGCCCGCTGGGCGGCGACACCGCCACGGCTCTTCTCGACGCCGGTGGCCGGCGACTACTTCTCGCTCTTCGACCTCGGGCGGGCGCCGCTCGACGTGCCGCGGATCGTCGGCACCAGTTACGCGCTGGATCTCACCCGCATCCCGTCCGATCCGTTTCCTCTGGAGCTCGGATTCTCTCCGGGGCAACTGCTTGCGGGCGAGGAGAACGCGTTGTGCGAACGAGCGATCGCCGACGGCTGGCGGGTCCGCTATGAGCCCACGGCGCTCGTGGAACACACGATCAAGGCGGCTCGCTCGACGTGGCCTGCGCTGATCCGACGGGTGTTCCACGCGGGTCAGGAGGGGCGCCGTGCGGGGCGGAGAATGGAGCCGCTTCCGCGCAGCTTCACGATGCGCGATCGGCTGTTCCTTGCGGCGATCGCCCCGGCTTTCCTGGTCGGTGCGCTGGTCGGGCCACGCTCGAAGAGGGGATAGAGTCCCGCCGATGTTCGACGAGTCGGCAGGCGGCGCGGTCGATTCCGAGCTGCCGCTCCGGGTGTACCGCCCGGTCAAGCGCCGGATCAGGCTGTCCGAGCTCGTGACGACGCTCAGCGTGGCGCGGATGATCGGCATCCGCGACATCAAGGCGAAGTACAAGCAGGCCGCGCTCGGCCCCCTGTGGCTGATGATCGGGCCGCTCGGGATGCTGCTCGCCGTGACGGTTGCCTTCTACGGGGTCACGCAGGTGAACACCGCCCCGGTCCCATACGTCGTGTTCGCGCTCACCGGGCTGATCGTCTGGACCTACGTGCAGCTCTCGACGACACTTGGGGCAGTCTCGATCATCAACAACGGCGGGTTGGTCCGCCGGAGCCCAATCCCGCGGATCGCGCTGATCAGCGGCTCACTGCTCGGAAACCTGCCGCCGTTCGCGGTGATGCTGGTGACGACGCTCGTGGCCGCCGGGATCGCTGGCCGGCTGACGCTCAACGTACTGGTCGTACCGGTGCTCGTGGCCTGGCTGTTCGTGTTCTCGATGTTCCTGTCGATGATTCTCGGCGCGCTGGCGGCGCGCTTTCGCGATGTCGTATCGATCCTGCCGTTGATCATCCAGGCCGGGATCTTCGTCAGCCCGGTCGGATACTCGTTGCACGGCGCGCCGGAGAACATCCACACCTTGCTCGTCCTCAATCCGGTGTCGGGCCTGATCGAAGCGTGGCGATGGGCAGTGCTCGACATGCCCAACACCGAGTTGACGGCCATCGCCGTGGCGGTTGCGTGGACGGTCGCTCTGACGCTGGCCGGCTGGCGGATCTTTGGGCGTCTGGAGGTCAGCTTTGCCGACTTCGTCTGATCTCGCGATCGACTGCATCGGGCTGACGAAGGCGTACGGGCTTGGCCAGGAGCTCACACTTCAGCGCTCGCTCTCCAGGCTCCTGCATCCGCGGCAGGGCGACTCGATGGAGCGCTTTCTCGCCCTTGACGGGCTGACCTTTTCCGTTCCGCGGGGCGCCTTCTTCGGCATCGTCGGGCCGAACGGCTCCGGAAAGTCCACGTTGACGCAGGTCATCTCCGGGATCACCGTCCCCAGTGAGGGCGAGGTACGGGTCCGCGGCCGTGTGCTGCCGCTGCTCGAGGTCGGAGCAGGATTCCACGAAGAGCTGACAGGCCGCGAGAACATCTATCTGCTGGGGACGATCCTCGGGCTTCCGATGACGCAGATCGACGAAACCATCGACAGCATCGTCGATTTCTCGGGGATCCACCGGCATCTCGACAGCCCGCTGAAGCGCTATTCGAGTGGGATGAAGGCGCGACTGTCGTTCGGCACCGCTGTCTGCTTTCCGGCGGACATCTACGTCTTCGACGAGGTGCTGGCCGTCGTCGACGATGACTTCCAGGCCAAGTGTGCCGCTGAGCTCGTGCGGCTGAACGAGGCCGGGCACACCGTGCTGTTCATGAGCCACGATCTCGATCTCGTCGTGAGCCTGTGCCAAACGGGCATGTGGATCGAGGACGGCACGGTGCGCCACCGCGGCACGATCGAGGAAGTCGCGGCGGCGTATCGCAGCAACTCCGCCCACGCTGTGTCCGGGGCGTAGCGAGCGCTGGGCCCTGCGGCGCCTAGGCCCGGCGGCGAGCGACGACGAAGTAGCCGACGGTGAACTCGTCGATCGGAATTTCGTCGTCGAGCTTGGTCAGCCAGCGCGGCGCGATCTGACGCGCCACGCGAAGAACCGAACGGAGCGGTGTCCGACGCCGGCGATGCTCGAGCAGGATCGCGATCGCGCGGTCGATCTCCTGAGCGAGATGACGGAAGAAGCCGCCGTTGGGCGTGATCGACACCACGTCGAGGCCGGCTTCGTCGAGGAAGCGGCGGTAGAAGTGCGGCGTGAAGCCGCCATAGAAGTGAAACGGCTCCTGGTGAAGACCCGATCCGAGCGGGGCGGATGCGAACAGCGTGCCGCCGGGGCGCAGGATCCGTCCGGCCTCACGCAGTGCGGCCGGAGGATCGGGCACATGCTCGAGCACCTCGGTGAGAAGGATCACGTCGAACGTCGCGTCCTCGACGGGGACGTCGGTGATGTCGCTGACGTGATCGATCCGCCCGTAGCGGAACGCGTCGATCATCAGGCCCTCGGACGTGCCGTGGTACTGCCCGAAGTCTTGAGCCTCGTACGTGCAGTGGGCGAAGAGGTCTCGGTAGGGCGTCTGTCCAGCGCCCATGTCGAGCACCCTCGAGCCGGCCGGCACGATCGCCGCCATCTCGGCGATCCACGCGTGGCGGCGATGTTCGTTGAAGCCCACCAGGGAGGCAGAGTCGAACTTCTCGGTCCGTGTAGGCACGGGCGCAGCGTAGTCAGGAACGGGGCCGGGGCGCTTGCTTCGGCGGGCCGCTCGCTGACGAGCTCGTCCACCCGGAGGGCAGGAACACCACGTTCAGGCAGGCCGGGTCGTGCGGTGCAACGAGCCGGTTGCCGCCGTTGTCCCAGGAGTGCGATCCGTAGCCGTGCGCTGCCATCAGCTCGACGACCTCGGCGACGTTCGCCCCCTTCTCGACCATGACCAACGGCCGGTGCCGGCGGATCGTCGCCTGCAGCCCGCGGAGGACGGAGACCTCCCATCCCTGCACGTCGACCTTGATGAAGTCCGGAGCTAGCCCGAGGTCGTCGAGCGGTTGCACCGGCACCTGCGTCTCGACGACCTCGATCTCGCGCCGTCCGCCGATCCCCAGCTCCTCGCGCAGGCTCGGGAGCCGTGCGAGAACGTCGTCGCGCGACAGCGAGGCCTCCGGCGTCAGCGGCACGCCGTTGTAGACAGGCGTGTGCAACGTCAGCAGCCCGCGCTCGTCGCCCGCCGCGCAAAGCCGGTAGTCGAAACCGCGCAGCATCCGCCGGACCATGCGCAACTCGGGCGCGTTGAGCGGATTGGGCTCGATCGACAGGATCGGGCTGCGGCGGTTGAACAGTCGGAACGCCAGCGCGGAGGTCCCGGTGTTGGCGCCGACGTCGAGGAACAGCCCATGCTGGGCGGGCAGCGTCCGAAAGAGCCGGAAGTCGTCCTCATGCGGCTTCCGGATCAACTGCCGGCGGACGAGCGCGAGCCGGCGCAACGCGATGTACGTGCGCCGGTGTTCGAGCAGCCGACCATGAGCACTGGCGCCGGCCCGCATCCAGCTACCGCCCAACGACCCTGCGGTAGGCCGCGTCGTGTGCACCGGCGCTGGCGGCCCACGTGTACCGCGCCGCCCGCTGCGACCCGTTCGCGCGCAGCCGTGCCCGCATCGCGTCGTCGCGGCACACACGCTCCACGACCGCCGCGATCGCCTCGGCGTCCTCGGGGTCGAACAGCAGCGCCGCGTCGCCGGCGACCTCCGCGAGCGAGCCGCGGTCGGAGGTCGCGACCGGCGTGCCGCAGGCCATCGCCTCGAGCACCGGCACGCCGAAGCCCTCGAACAGCGACGGGAAGACGACGGCACGCGCCCCTCGATACAGCGCCGGCAGCTTGTCGGCGGGAACGTGCCCGAGGTGGCGCACCCGCTCCTGCGAGATCGTCCGGCCGAACGTCTGGCCGGTCAGCACCAGCGTCAGCGCGGGGTCGACCTGTCGCCACGCCTCGAGCAGGCGCTCGTGGTTCTTGTGCGGCCACAGGTTCGCCGGGTACAGCACGTAGTCGCCGAGGTCGTCGCGGCGATGCCCGCCGGGCGTGAAGCGCTCGTGGTCGACGCCGAGGCCAATCACCTCGATCCGCTCCGCGGGTACGCCGAGGTGCTCGACGATCCCGGCCTTGGCGTGCTCGGAGATCGTGATCACCAGATCGGCGCCGCGAGCGGCGCCGTCGTAGGCCCACGAGCGCAGCCAGCGCTCGGGTCGCGAGAACATTCCCGGCAACTCGTGGTGCTGGACGTCGAGCAGCGTGACGACGCGCGGCACGCCGTCGATCGACGGCACCGGCACCGTGATGGGGTAGTGGACAACATCGAACTCGCGGCCGTCGAGCTCGGGCCAGACGCGGCCCGCGTTCATCGCCAGGAAGCGCGTCGCGGCTGAGTTGCCGGGGCGGTAGGACGGCACGTGGCGGACCTCGACCGGCCCCTCGGAGCGATACGCATCAAGCACATGGCGGTTGGCGAGCGCGGTCACGCGCTCGGGTCCGTTGCCGCGGGCGAACTCGGCGAGCAGGCCGCGGACGTTGGTCTCGGACCCGCCGACGCGCCCCGGGAACAGCGTCAGGAGGCTGAAACCGACGTGCACGACCGCACCCACTCCACGGTGCGCGCGAGACCCTCGTCGATGCCGATCTGTGCTTCCCAGCCGAGCACGCGCTTGGCCTTGCCGACGTCGGGCCAGCGGCGGACGACGTCGACCGCGTACGTCGGCTGGTGCTCGAGTGCGAACTCGCCCGGGTCGCGGCCGCACGCGACCCAGACGGCGCGGGCGATCTCGGCGACCGTCATCTCGGCGCTCGCGGAGATGTTGAAGTCCTCGTTCAGCCCCGCCGGCGAGTCCATCGCGGTGACGACGCCGTCGGCAATGTCGTCGACGTAGGTCAGCGTTCGCGTCTGCGTGCCGTCGCCGAAGATCGGCAGCGGCACGCCCGGCGCGAGCTCGAGCACCTTGCGGATCAGGTCCGGCACGACGTGGGCGATCCCCGGCTCGTCCTCGGGCACCTCACCGGGCCCGTAGGCGTTGAACGGGCGGCAGATCGTGTAGGGCAGCCCATGCTCGTCGTGCGCCGCACGGCAGTAGACCTCTCCCGTCAGCTTCGAGAAGCCGTAGGCCGAGATCGGCACCGGACAGTCGGGCAGGTAGGACTCGGGCGTCGGGAATTCCTGCGCCTGCTCGAAGACCATGCTCGACGAGACGTAGACGAAGCGCTCGACGCCGTGGTCGAGTGCCGCGCGGAAGACGCCGTTGTAGAGCGCGTTGTTGACCTCGGTCAGCGTGTGCGGAAGCTTGTGGAAGTTGGCGATGCCGCCGACGATCGCGGCCAGATGGATGACGTGCGAGCAGCCCGCCATCGCGTCGCGCGCGGCGTCGGTGTCGCGCAGGTCGACCGAGCGGATCTCGCAGCCCTCGCGCATCCACGTCGGCGCCTCGCGCTGATCGGCGACGCGGACCTCGTAGCGGGGGTCACGCAGAAGCCGGCGGACGACCGCGGCGCCGATCGTGCCGGCGCCGCCGGTGACGAGGACGCGGCTCATGACGTCGCCGTCAGCTCGGCGATCTCGGAGGCGTACGCGAACACCTGGCCGGCGCCCCAGCAGTCCCACGGATCGACGATCAGGCAACCATCGTCGGCCAGCTCGCCGATGCGGCCGAGCACGCTCGGCTCCCGGAAGACGCTGTGGTTGGTGGCGACGACGACGCCGTCGGCATCACGGACCGCGTCCTCGAACGGCTGTGTCGGCGTGGCGACCAGCGGGTCGTGGATCGCGACGTCGGCGAGCTCGCGCTCGAGCAGCCGGATCGTCTTGTGGGCGAGCGAGTCGCGTTCATCGTCGGTGTCCGCCTTGAAGGCGAGCCCGAGGACCGCGACCTTGCGCCCGGCGAGGCCGCCGAGCCGGCGCTTGAGGCCTTCGACGAGGAACAGCGGCACGCTCTCGTTGACGCGCGAGACGGCCAGCAGCATTCCGGGAGCGTGCGAGCGCTCCTCGGAGAAGGCGAAGTCCTTGCGCAGGCACGTCCCGGCGGTGAACCCCGGCTGCGCCATCCCCCCGCGCGGGTAGTCGCGGTTGATCAGGTCGATCACCTCGAAGACGTTCGCGTCCCACTGCTCGCAGTCCATCATCAGCAGGTTCGGCAGCGCGAATTTCGTGTAGCGGAGGATGTTCGTCCAGATCTTCGCGAGCTCGGCCTGCACGGGCGTCGTCAGTCGAACGGGCGCGTCGAAGACCTCGAACAGCTTCGCGCAGCGCGCTCCGGCGTCGGGGCCGACGCCGCCGATGATGCACGGCAGCGTGTCGATCTCCTCGAAGAAGCGCCCGGCGGCGATTCGTTCGGGCGCGTGGGCGACGAACAGGTCCTCGCCGATCTGGAAGCCGCGTCGCTTCGCCAGGTAGCCGGCGACGAACTCGGTCGTCCCCGGAGCGATCGTCGAGCGCAGCACGAGCGACTGCCCCGGCTTGAGCACCGGCAGCAGCTGGTCGAGCACGGAGCGGATCTCGGACATGTCGATCTCGATGTGCGAGAACGACGGCGTTCCGACGGTGACGACGATGTGCTCGGCGGCGGCCGCCTGTTCGACCGTGTCGGCGAACGTGAGACGACCGGTGGCGAGGACGCGATCCAGCGTCTCCTGGCCGCTGGGTTCTTCGAACGGCATCCGACCGTCGCGCAGGGCGGCGAGGCGGGCGGCATCGACGTCGATTCCGGTCACCCGGAGTCCGCGGTCGGCGAAGCTGAGCGCCAGCGGCAGGCCGACGCGGCCGAGCCCGATGACCGAGACGTCAGCGTTCATGCTCGGAGAGGCTACCGGCGGTTCGAGCGGAGAGCTGCGGCGTACTGGCGCACGAAGCCGGCCACGAAGCGCGGGTTGTAGCGCAGGTAGCGTCGCCACAGCCGCCGCGGCTCCTTGGAGAGGCGGTAGGTCCACTCGAGCCCGGAATCCTGCATCCACGACGGCGCCTGCGGCACGAGCCCGGCGTGGAAGTCGAATGCGGCGCCGACGCCGACGAGCAGCGGCGCCTCGAGCCGATCGCGCATCCGGGCCATCCAGATTTCCTGCTTCGGCTGCCCGGTGCCGACCCAGACGACGTCAGCGCCCGAGCCGTTGATCTCATCGACGATCGCACGCTCCTCGTCCGCGCTCATGGCCCGGAAGGGAGGCGAATAGCCGCCGACGATCTGGAGCCCGGGGAAGCGGCGGCGCAGCTGCAGGGTGAGCTCGACGAGCGCGCCCTGTGTTCGCCCGCCGTAGAGGAACATCTTCACGCCCGTCGCCGCCGAGCGCTCGCAGTAGTTGGCCATCAGGTCGGGCCCGTAGACGCGGGTCGCCGTCGTGTGGCCGAGTGCGCGCAGGGCCCAGACCAACGGCTGCCCGTCGGGGACGGCGACGGCGCGGTCGACCGCGGCACGGGTCTGGGCGTTCTCCTCAGCTGACATGACGAGGTTCACCGCGGCCGCGGTCAGGCAGACGCGCTCGTCGTGCGCGATCGTGTCATCCATCCAGTCCATGACCTGCTCGTAGTCACCGACGACGAGCGGCGTGCCGACGACCGTGGCCATGTCCAGCTGCGTCGAGCGGTCACCGGAGGCGGGCGACGTGCGGATCCTGGAGGTCTCGGGGCTCATGCTCACGTGTGAAACAGATCGGCAGGCAAAAGGTCGCGCTGTATCGGTGAAAGAAAGCGGCCGACCGATCGCTTCCCCATGACGGTAGTCACAGGGACGGATGCGCGCTCGCCCCTCAGCGGCGGCGTGGAATGGCGTCGAGCACCTCTGACGGGACCAGTCGCAGCGCGAAGGACCCGGCGGCCAGCACGGCGACAGCCACGAGCGCGGCGACGGTGTCGGTGACCGGCAGCACGGTCGCGATCGCGACCGCCGCCGCGACGACGACGGCGAAGCGTGCCAGGAACGAGAGCGAAGTCGGCCAGACGCGGCCCGTCACGGAGCGCAACGCGACGAGAAGCACGACCGCGTTCGCCGCATCGGCGGCGATCACGGCGGCGGCGGCGCCGCGGGCGTCGAACAGCGGAATCAGGACGAAGCCCGCGACGAGCGCCGTGCCGAGGCCGACCGCACTCGAGCGGACGACGTCGCGCTGACGCCCGTCGGCGATCAGCATCGTGATCCAGGCTTGGATCACGAAGAACGTCGCCACCGCGATCGCGTGGATGCGCAGCACCGAGGCGGCGTCGGCGAACTCGTGCCCGCCGAGGATGATCACAAGCGGGCGAGCGGCGACGGCGAGCACGATCGCGACGAGCGCGCCGACGAGCAGCGCGACCTCGGTCGTCTTGGCGATCACGAAGCGCAGCCGCACGCGGTCGTCGCGTGCTGCGACCGCTGCCACCGGGAGCACGATCCCCGCGAGCAGCAGCGCCAGCCCGCCGGCAATCTCGACGATTCGCGCGGACGCGACGATGAGGCCGGTCTGGCGCTCGTCGGTGAGCAGCGAGGCGAGGATGACGAGCAGTCGCGCGTAGGCCGTGGCGAGCACCGAGGCGGCGGCCACCGGCAGCGTGTGGCGGGCCAGCTCCCGCCACGCCGTCGGCTCGTACCGCGGTCCGGCGCGGTCGCCACGGTCGAGCAGCAGGTACGTCAGCAGCAGGCTGCCGCCGCCGACGGCGAGCTGGACTGAGAGGAAGGGCACCAGGCCTGCTCCGGCGATCCCGACGATCCCGATGCCGACTAGCAGGATCACCTGCTTGGAGATCTCGCTCAGCGTTAGCGCGCCGTTGCGCAGGTCGACCGCGAGCGGCAACGTCAGCGCCGCCTGCCCGGACAGCAGGACCGCTCCGGCGCCGGCGACCGCTGCGCCGGCGACCATCTCGGGGACGTAGCCGGCGACGAGCGCGAACAGCACGCAGCCCGCCATGCCGATCGCGGTCAGCGCCAGCCTGATGCCGAAGACCGTGCCGATCAGCGCACGGCGGTCCTCGCCGCGCGGACGCAGGGCGAGCTCGCGCGTCCCGGTGATCGTCAGGCCGGCGTCGGTCACGAGGCCGACGATCGCGATCAGCGCGAGCACCGTGCCGTAGCGGCCGTAGTCATCGACGCCCAGCGTGCGCTGGAGCACGATTACGCCGGCGGCGCCGAGAACGTTGATCAGGGCGAAGCCGGCGACGCGGACTGCGCTGCCGCGCACCACCTTGCGCCCGACATCCGCACCGCCGAGGATGTCCACGGTGCCGTCCGGCGATGGTGCGGCGAGCTCGGGCGTCTCGGACACGCGCGCACCGTAGCCTCACGGACTGTGCAGACGGCCAACTGCCTCTTCGTCGTACCACCCGGCGAGCGGGTACCGATCGCGTTCGTCCCACCGGTCGCCGAACCGCTGGTCGCGCCGAGCCAGCGCTACTTCGCGGCGGCCTTCGCACTGCTGCCGCCGGCGGGGCTGACGGTTTATCTGACCTGGGACCTCGCCGAGCTCCCCAGCTACGGCGACGACGTGGTTGCGGTCGTCGTCGCTGACGAGGCGTCGCGGCGCCCGCGCTACGCGGGCCGCGTGCGCTGCGTCTTCAAGTGCTACGGCGATCGCCCACGGATCGGCTGGCCGCCGGCGGGCCCGTTCGCGCTCGCGGCAGATCTGCGCCGCTGGATCGAGAGCCTGCCCGACCTGCGCATCCGCGGCGGCCGTGTCGAGCCGGCGCCGCTTGGCTACCACAACCAGGTCGAGCTGCCGATCGTGCCGATCGAGCAGCGTGCGACGTTCGCCTACTTCGCCGGCAGTGTCGAGGAGCCCCACCGCAGCTGGTTGCCGAGCGCGAAGACGTCGTCGCGGCGCAGGATGCTCGCTGCCGCTCGGCGCTTCACCGCGGCGCCGACCGTCCTGCGGACCACGCCGAGCTTCGGCGCCTCGACCGAGGCCGATCCGCTTGCATACTCGACCGAGCTGATGAACAGCGTCGTCTGCCTCTGCCCGCGCGGAGGCTCGGTCGAGACGTTTCGCTGGTTCGAGGCGATGCGCGCCGGCTGCGTCGTCGTCTGCGAGCCGTTGCCCCGTTTCTGGTTCTACTCGGGTGCGCCGGCGATCGAGCTGCGCGACTGGGACGAGCTGCCGGCGCTGCTGGAGCGCCTCCACGGCGATCCTGCCGAGCTGCGGCGGCTGCACGAGGCATCGCTCGCCTGGTGGGCGAGCGGATGTGGGGAGCGGGCGCTGGCGCGGCGGCTCGCGGCCGTCGCCCGGATCGGCGACGACGGCTGACGCGCGGCATCTGCGGCCGCCGATAGGCTGCCGCGCACGCCGGCGGTCCGACCGCGACCGTGCGACTGCGCCGGCGTCGCGCAATGCTGAGCCGCCGACAAGTCGCAACCATCAACTTCCTCGTCTCGCTGCCGCCGTTGCGATTCGCGTGGTGTCAGCGAGCGATCATGGACTGGCGTCGCCAGGGCCGTCGCAAGCGACGCTTGCGGATGGAGGCGTCGGGGTCGGACGCGCTGTCGAAGTTCGCCCCGTACGAGATGCAGGAGCAGCTGCTCGAGATCATCGGGCCGAACGGGTTCTTCGTCGAGGCCGGCGCGAACGACGGCCTCGAGCAGTCGAACACGTACTGGCTCGAGCGCTTCCATGGCTGGCGCGGTGTGCTCGTCGAGGCGATTCCCGCGCTCTATCGGAATGCGGCCGCGGAGCGGCCCGACGCGCAGGTCTTCAACTGCGGCCTCGTGTCGTCGAGCTATGACGAGCCGACGATCACGCTCCGCTACGCGGGGCTGATGTCGCTTGTGCCGGGCTCGCGCGGCTCCGCGGAGGCCGACGACGAGTGGGTCGAGATGGGGACGAAGCTGCGCTGGGAGAAGCCCTATGAGGTCGCAGTTCCGGCGCGGACGCTGACGTCCGTGCTCGAGGAGGCGGGCGCGCCTCGTCCCGACCTGCTATCGCTGGACGTCGAGGGCTACGAGCTCGAGGTGCTGCGCGGCCTCGACTTCGAGCGTTTCGGGCCGCGCTACCTGCTGCTCGAGATCCGCAGGGACGACATGCGCGAGCCGCTCGACGTGCTACTCGGCGAATACTACGAGGTGGTTCGCGAGCTGTCGCCGTTCGACGCGCTCTACCGGCTGCGCGCCGACCCGGCCGCCGCGTCGGCCTAGCCCGCCGTCCCGGGTCGTGGCAAGTGATCCGCAGCAGCGTCTCGACCTGCTCGGCCCGTCCGCCGAGCCGGCGCAGCTCATTGGGCGCGGCCATCTACCAGCGGCGGCGCACGCGTCTGAGGAGTCGAGCATTGTCGGGCGCAGCATCGCCGGACCGATGTGGTCGCGGTTGTCGTCGCTGCGCCGGGCGGACATCGACTACGGTCCCGGCGATGCTGGCGACCGATAAGCCCGAGGGCTACTACGGCAACGAGCGTCGTGATGTCGTCGACATGCTGCCGCGGCCGGTCGGCGCGGTGCTCGACGTCGGCTGCGGACAGGGCGCCAACGCCCCCGCGCTGCGCGAGGCGGGAGCGACCTCGATCGTCGGGATCGAGATCGTGCCCGCGGCCGCGGAGCGCGCACGCGAGCGGCTCGACGAGGTCCTCGTCGGCGCCGTCGAGGAGCGCCTGGCTGACGTGCAGGGGCCGTTCGACACGATCCTCTTTCTCGACGTGCTCGAGCACCTCGTCGATCCCGGCGCGGTGCTGCGTGCGATCCACGAGGTCGCGGCTCCTGGAGCGCATGTCCAGGTCAGCGTGCCGAACGCCCGTCACTTCTCGCTCGTGCGTGACCTGATGTTGAAGGGGACCTTCGGCTACACGGAGTGGGGGCACCGCGACAGCACGCACCTGCGCTGGTTCACCCGGCGGGACATCGAGGCGCTGCTCGCGGACAACGGTTGGGCCGTCGAGCGGACGTCGCACCCGCAGCTCGGGCGCTCGAAGCTGCTCGGCCGCGCGACCGGCGGCCGGTCGACGGAGTTCCTCGTCGGCCAGTGGTACGTCCTCGGCCGCCGGGCCGGCTGAGCGATGACGCGCGTCGTCGTCCTCCGCGGCGGCGCCGCCAACCCGTGGGAGCTGCGCGCGTGGGAGCAGCTGGGCGCGCCGTACGAGGTCGAGGTGCTCGTCCCGGGCGCGAACGCGTACGACACGTCGTTGGTGCAGCTCGAGCACGTGCCGGTGCGCACGCTCGGCAGCCTGTTGCCGGGGCCCAGCGTCCGCGTCGCAGGCGAGCGCTACCTCGGCCTCCGCAGCCGGCTTGAGGGCGCCGCGATCGTCCACTCCGCCGAGATCTATCCGTGGTTCGCGGTGCAGCCGGCGCGGCTCAAGCGCGAGCTGGGCTTCCGTCTGGTCCTGACCGTCTGGGAGACGCTGCCGTTCCTCGACGCCTACCGCAACGCCCGCACGCGTGCCTACCGCCGCGACGTGCTGCCCGCGGCGGACCTGTTCCTGCCGACGACGCGGCGTGCCGCCGACGCGCTGCTGCTGGAGGGCGTCGACGCCGCTCGGATCGAGGTCAGCCCGCCGGGGATCGACATCGAGCGCTTCGCCGCGGCGCGGACGCCGAACCCTCCGGCGGATGGCAAGCACCTGCTGTTGTCGGTGGGCCGGCTGGTCTGGGAGAAGGGCCACCAGGACGTGATCCGTGCGCTTGCCTGGCTGCGCCGCGAGGGTCTCCCGGCGCGCTTGCTGATCGTCGGCTCGGGTCCGGAGCAGGGGCGGCTGCGCGCGCACGCGGACGAGCTCGGTGTCGGCGATCGCGTCGAGCTGCGTGGCTTCGTCCCCTACGAGGAGCTGACCGGTCTCTACGGGCAGGCGTCGTGTCTGGTGCTCGCCTCGCTCGGCCAGTGGTACTGGGAGGAGCAGTTCGGGATGGTGCTGGCCGAGGCGATGGCCGCGCATCTGCCGATTGTCGCCAGCACGTCAGGGGCGATCCCGGAGGTCGTCGGCGGATCGGGCGAGCTGTTCGCCCCGGGCGATTGGCGTGGCCTCGCCGACGTACTCGCCGCCGGTCCGCTGGCCGGGGAACCCGCCGCCCGGCGCGCGCCGGAGCCGGAGCGGCTCGAGCACTTCTCCAACGCCGCCGCCGCCGCGCGGCTGCAACAGGCTTACGACCGCGTCGCGACGACGTAGACGTTGCGGCGCACGAGCCGTGTCCGCGCCAGCGCGTTGAGCGTCCGCGGCCGGCGCTTGCGGCGCGTCCGGGCGCTGACGATGCCGATGCCGGGCATCACTGACTCGTAGCCAGCGCGGACGACGCCGAACTCGTTGTCGGCGAACAGCTGCCTATAGGCGCGAAGGCTGAAGGGGCGGCGGTGCGTGTAGTCGTCCCAGACCCAGCGCTGCGCGTCGGGCGACGACGCGAAGACGCGGCCCCCGGGGCGCAGCACGCGGTGCACCTCGCGGACGACCGCGACCGGATCGCCGACGTGCTCGAGCAGGTCCTTGCAGACGACGGCGTCGAAGCTGGCGTCGGCGAACGGCAGCGGCGCGTCGACGTCGCCGAGCTGGACACTGCGCCCCTTCGCTTGCGCCGTCGCGACCGCGTCGGGAGAGCCGTCGATGCCCGTGTAGGCCGGGAAGTGGTCGGCCAGCCAGGCGGTCCCGCAGCCGACGTCGAGCAGCGCCGCGTCGGGCGCGAACCAGCGCGTGACGTCGCGGAAGTAGCCCGGCTGCTCGTGCCAGTCGAAGTAGCCCATCAGCCGCGTCTCCGGAACAGGACGTCGTGGGGGGTCAGGCGGTCGACTTCTTCGTAGCGGCCAGCCAGAGCCTCGTCGATCGCCGCGCGCCCATCGCTGTGGTCGAGCACCTCGACCAGCGCGAACGCGGGAGCGTGGCGCTCCAGGTCGAGTCCGCGCAGGACGTTCGGCTCGTAGCCCTCGACGTCGAGCACGAGCAGGTCGAAGCGGCTCGGCGCGACGTCGTCGAGGACCGAGCTGAGCGTCCGGCCGGGCACCTCGACGGCGTAGCTGTTCTCGCCCTGCGACTGCGCTCCCGCTTCGACGTGCTCGTAGGGGAGCGCGCCGTCGACGATCGACTGCAGGTTCGAGTAATGCATCGTGACGGCGGTGCCCTCGTCCTCGGGCGCGACGAGTGCGCACTGGACGACGCGTGAGCGCGGCCGGTGGCGGCTGCAGGCGCGCGCGAGCTCCGGGATGCCCTCGACCAGCACG
>Ga0075430_100000493_pt1 | contig 29659 bp, 28 predicted proteins | sample RhiMetdeltSRZDD4_FD_75294 | JGI IMG/M metagenome (GOLD analysis project Ga0075430, IMG submission 75294) | Populus rhizosphere microbial communities from Tennessee, USA - Rhizosphere MetaG P. deltoides SRZDD4 | ecosystem: Host-associated > Plants > Roots > Rhizosphere > Soil | place: USA... | reverse complement strand
GACGCCGCCGTCTACGACGAGCAGGGCAACGAGGTCGGGCCCGGCGGAGGGGGCTACCTCGTCCTGCGGCGGCCGTGGCCGGCGATGCTGCGCGGGATCTACCAGGACGACGAGCGCTACCGCGAGACGTACTGGTCGAAGTACCCCGACGCGTACTTCGCAGGCGACGGTGCGCGGATCGACGAGGACGGCGACTTCTGGCTGCTCGGCCGCGTCGACGACGTGATGAACGTCTCCGGCCACCGCATCTCCACGATCGAGGTCGAGTCCGCGCTCGTCGACCACCCGAGCGTGGCCGAGGCCGCGGTGTGCGGACGGGCGGATCAGCTCACCGGGCAGGCGATCGTCGCGTTCGTGACGCTCAAGGGCGGGCACGAGGGCTCGGTCGAGATGCTCGACGTGCTCCGCAACCACGTCTCCGAGAAGATCGGGCCGATCGCGAAGCCCGCGAACATCGTCTTCACGCCCGAGCTCCCGAAGACGCGCTCCGGGAAGATCATGCGCCGCCTGCTGCGCGACGTGGCCGAGGACCGGCCGCTCGGCGACACGACGACGCTCGCGGATCCCGCGGTCGTCGCGGAGATCGCTGACCGCGCGGTCGGCCAGACGGCGGAGGAGTAACTACCGCGCGACCAGCTCGCCGACGAAGGCGAGCACCTCCGGCCCCGCCGGGTCGATGACGTGGCCGCCCGGGACGCGCACGGTCCGTGCGTCCGGGAGAGCCCGCCCCAGCGCGTGGGAGCCGCTCTGGATGAAGGTCGGCGAGTCCTCCGCCGTCACGACGAGCGCCGGCACACGCAGTGTCGCGAGCCGCGACGTGTCGAGGCGCTCGCCTCCTCGAACCTCGGCGAGGAGCGCCGGGCTGTTGGTCGTGAAGGTCTCGCGGAAGGTCTCCGGCAGCTCCTCCCACGCGCCCAGGACGTCGCGGATCACGACCTCTCCGGCCTCCTCGACCCGCCCGGCGGCGGCGAGCGCCTCGAGACGGTCGCGAAGCGACGCGAACCAGGCGTCGGCTTCCTCGGACAGCCCCTCCGGCCCTCCCTCGAGCAGCGCGAGCCCCAGCACGGACTCCGGGTGGTCCAGCGCGACGTCGAGCACGATCGTCGCTCCCAGGCTCCGGCCGATCAGGACGGCGCGTGCGGCGTCGAGCGTCCGCAGGAGCTCGCGTGCGTCGTTCGCGTGCTCCCTGACGCTCGTCGTCTCGTACGGCTCCGGACGCTCGCTCCGGGAGCATCCGCGGCGGTCGTAGACGATCGCCCGTCCGAGTGCGGACAGGCGTTCGGCCGCGTCCTCCCAGAAGATCGCCGAGCTGCCGGCGCCGTGGATCCCCAGGATCGGGATCCCGGTGCCCCGCTCCTCGTAGTAGAGCCGGACGCCGTTGACGGTTGCGACGGCCATCAGGTGGAGGTGGCCGCGAGTGCGCGTGCGCAGGCCGCGATCGTCCTGTCGATGTCGCCTTCGGTCGTTCGCCAGTTGGAGACCGAGAGCCGGATCGCGGGGCGGCCGTCCCAGGTCGTGGCGCTCATCCACGCCTCGCCGCCCGCCTGCACCGCCGCGAGCGCATCGCTCGTCGTCTCGTCGTCGGCGAAACGGAAGAGCACCTGGTTCAGCACGACGTCGTTCACCACCTCACAGCCCGGAAGGCTCTCGGCAGCCTCGGCGAACTGCCGGGCGCGGGCGCAACAGCGCTCGACGAGGTGGGCGACCCCGGAGCGCCCGAGTGAGCGCAGCGCCGCATAGACGGCGAACCCGCGGGCGCGTCGGGAGAACTCGGGCGTCCAGTCCATCTGGTCGCGGGCGGCGTGGGGATCGGCGACGAGGTACTCCGCGGAGAGGCGCATCGACGCGCGGTGGACGTCCGGGTGCGCGACGAACGCGAGGCCGCAGTCGTACGGCACGTTGAGCCACTTGTGCGCGTCCGTTGCCCACGAGTCGGCCTGCTCGGCGCCCGCGACCAGGTGACGAAGGGAGGGTGACGCCGCGGCCCACAGCCCGAACGCCCCGTCCACGTGGAGCCACGCCCCGTGCTCGCGCGCGAGACCCGCGATCTCGGGGATGGCGTCGAACGCGCCCGTGTTCACCTCGCCGGCCTGGGCGCACACGATCGCCGGGCCCTTCCCGGCGGCGAGGGCGGCCCCCAGTGCGTCGGCGTCCATGCGGCCCTGCGAGTCGGCTTCGACGACGACCACCGCGCTGCTGCCGAGGCCGAGCAGGCGTAGGGCACGGTCGACCGTCACGTGCCGCTTGGCGCCGGCGAGCACCCGGATCGGGGGCGTGCCGGCGAGTCCGTCCTCCTCGACGTCCCGGCCCGCCTGCAGGAGGACGGCCCGCCTCGCAGCGGCGAGGCAGGTGACGTGCGCCATCTGGCAGCCGGTGACGAAGGCGAACGAGGCCGTGGCGGGGATGCCGAGGAGCTCCTTCAGCCACCCGCCGGCGACCTCTTCCACGACGGCGGCCGACGGCCCGGCGACCACGAGACCGGCGTTCTGGTCCCAGGTCGAGGCAAGCCAGTCCGCGGCGAGCGAGGCGGGGACGGCGCCGCCGATGACGAAGCCGAAGTAGCGGCCGCTCGGGATGCCGACGACGCCGGGCTCGGCCGCCTGGGCCAGGGCCTCGACGACCTCGAGCGGGTCGCTCGGGCCGTCGGGGAGCCTCCCGCCGAGGGTCGAGCGGAGCTCGTCGACGGTCGCAGGAGGCCAGACCGGCCGCTCGTCGAGCGACTCGACGAAGTCCGCAGCGATCTCGGCCGTCCGCCGCAGCAGCTCGCGCTCGTCGCCCATCGCGCGAGTGTATGCGCGGCCTGTTCTACGCCGCGATCAGCTTCTCGAAGCGCTCGGCGTCGTCGAACGGCCCGACGACCGCGAGATACAGCCGCTTGCCCTCGATCAGGTCGCGCGCGACGCGCTGCACGTCCTCCGCGGTGACGGCATCGAGCTCGCGGAGCACGTCGTCCGGCTCCTCGGTGTCGTTCTCGAGCACCTGGCGCCGCATGCCGAACTGGATCATGGCCTGCGGGCTCTCGAGCCGGAGCACGAAGCGCCCCTTTGCGTACCCGCGCGCCTTCTCGAGCTCGTCGGCCGGCACCGGCTCCGCGGCGACCTTCCGCAGCTCCCCGACGATCGTCTCGATCGCCTCGTCGATGCGGCTCACGTCGACGCCTGCCCCGGTGTAGAAGGTGCCGGCGTCCGTGTACGAGCCGTTGGCCGCGTGCACGTAGTACGCCAGGCCGCGCCGCTCGCGCACCTCGGTGAAGAGGCGCGAGGACATGCCGCCGCCGAGCACGACCGCGAGCAGCTGAAGGGAGTAGCGGTCGGGATGGCCGAGCTCGAAGCCGCGGACGCCGAGCAGGAGGTGCGCCTGCTCGGAGGCCTTCGTGTGCAATGCGACCGGCGACGTGTCCGGCGGCAGGACGACGTCCGCACGCGTCCCCGTCTCGCGCGGCTCGATGTCGCCGAGCAGCTCCTCGAGCCGCTCGACCAGGCCCTCTCCGACGCGCCCGCCGACGCCGACGACGATGCGCTCGGGCCAGTACCAGCGCTCCAAATAGGAGGTGAACGTGTCCCGGGTCGTGCCTTCGATCGTCTCGCGCGTGCCGAGGATGTCCCAGCCGAGGGGCTGGTCGCCGAAGAGCAGCCGGTCGTAGACGTTGCCGACGTAGCGCTGCGGCGTGTCGAGGTAGACGTTCATCTCCTCGAGGATCACGCCCTTCTCCTTGTCGATCTCGTCGGGGTCGAACTTCGAGTTGCGGAGCATGTCGACGAGCACGTCGAGCGCGACGTCCCGCGTCTCCGACGCGCACTTCACGTAGTAGCCCGTGAGCTCCTTGCCCGTGAAGGCATTGAACTCGCCGCCGATGCCGTCGATCTCCGTCGAGATCGTCCGCGCGGTCGGGCGGCGCTCCGTGCCCTTGAAGAACATGTGCTCCGCGAAGTGGGCGATCCCCTGCGAGGCGGGGGTCTCATACCGGGAGCCCGCAGCGAGCATGACGAAGCAGGCGACGGAGCTCACCTGCGGCATCGGCGCGGTCAGCACGCGAATGCCGTTGCCGAGGCGCGTCTGCTCGAACACGGACATCGGCGCGATGGTATAGACAGCGGCCGTGCCCGGAAAGCTGACCAGAACGGCCATTGCTGCCCAGCCCGCCTGGCTCGCGCAGGTACCGGAACGCGTGGGGGACGCTCGCCTGCCCGCGGACGCGCGCGTGCTCTTCACCGGCTGCGGCACGTCGTTCCACGCCGCGCTCGCCTGCGGCCCGGCAGCGCAGGCGCTCGAGGTGGTACTCGGGAACGCGCCGGCTGCGGACGTGCTCGTCGCGATCAGCCACGAGGGGGAGACCCGGCTGACCCTGGAGGCGGTCGAGGCATTCGCGGGCGAGACGTGGCTCGTCACCGGCACTGCGGACAGCCCGCTCGCACGCGCGGTCGACCACGTCGTCGTCGCGACGCCCGAGCTCGAGCAGAGCTACTGCCACACCGCGAGCTACACGTGCGCGGTTGCCGCTGGACGAGCGCTGCAGGGCGAGGACGTGGGCGGACTCGCAGCTGCGGTCGAGCACGAGCTCGTCGCCGAGCCACTCGGCGTCTCCGACCACCAGCGTTTCCTCGTCGCCGGCGCGGGCGTCGCCTTTCCCACCGCCCTCGAGGCGGTGCTCAAGCTTCGCGAAGGCGCGCACCTTGCCGCCGAGGCGCACCACGCGGAGCAGCTCCTCCACGGTCACCTCGCTGCGGTCGACGATTCGGTGCGATGCTTCGTGCTCGAGGGCGAAGGGCGGGCCGCGGAACGGGCGGCGGGCGCGGTGCGCGCGCTTGCCGAGATCGGCGCCGACGCGATGCTCGTGCCGACGACGCATCCCGTCACCGACATCGTGCGCTTCCAGCGGCTGACGTGCGATCTCGCCGAGTCGCGAGGGATCGACCCCGACCTCATCCGCCGCGACGAGGGGCCCTGGGACCGGGCCCGGCAGGCTCACGACTAGCCGTCCCGACCCGGTCGACGAGCGGGGTCGCCGTCGGACGGAAGCGCCAGCGCTCGCGGTCGGCGCCGTCGTCGCGCTGGCTGCTCGCTACGCCTTCGGCGGCGCAGCTCGTACCGATGCCGTTGCTGAACCCGACGAGCTCCGGTACACGCTCGCCGCTCGCGCGCTCGCCGACGGTGAGTGGCTGAACCTGCGCGGGGACGGCTACGGCTGCGGTCCGCTCTAGGGCCTGGATCGACCGGGCGGTGCCGGCCGGCTCTTCGGTGACGAAGCTCTACCTCGCGTCGACGGACTGCCCGTGGACCGAACGGACACGCCGGGCGCTCTTCCTGACGGAGTTCTTCAACGCCTCCGTCGGGCGCACGGTGTCGATCGGCGACTCGATGCCCGACGGCCTCCCACTCGACGCGGTCGTCGTCGGATCGGGAGGACGGCCCGTTCGCGCGGACCGTGCGCCGCAGCTCGCCGACTACGTCGTCACGCAGCCCGGCATCGAGCTGAACGGCCGTCGGCTGGCGACCGGGACCGGCGCTGACCTCGTGCTCTGGGAGACGCACGGCGCGGTCAGGCTGGCCGACCCGCGACTCGGGGTCACGGTCATCGCCGACTGCGCCTCGTGCCGTGTCGCGTCGCGCGTCGCCCTAGCGGTCCTCGAGCCGGTAGACGAAGCGGAGCGCCTGCCAGCGCTCGTCGATCGAGCAGGACTTGTTGTCGACGAGCCCGTGGGCGAGGCCGAGCGCCTGCACGGCCTCGAACGTCAGGTCGCCTTCGATCCTCGCCGCCTTCTTCGGCCACGCGACCCAGAGGCCGTCAGCCGGGCCGAGCAGCACCTTCAGCGCCTCGAACCGCTGCTCGAGGTCGTCGCCGCTCGTCGTGAAGTAGACGACGACGCCCGCGCCGGGCTTCGCTCCGAGCTTCTGCGAGAGCGGGGTGCCGGAGTAGTCCCTCGTCGCCACGTCACGTGAGGTCTGCGAGCGCGGCCAGGAGCCGGTCGACCTCGTCCTCGGTGTTGTAGTGGACGATCCCCGCACGCACCGCACCGCCCTCGAGGCCGAGGTGCTTCATCGTCTCGACCGCGTAGTAGTCGCCGTGCCAGACCGCGAGGTCGCGCTCGGCGAGCAGCGTCGCGACCTCCACCGGCGACCGGCCGGGGAGGTTGAAGCAGAACGTCGGCACGCGGCCGGCCATCGTCCGCAGGCCGTACAGCTCGACGCGCTCCGGGAGCCCCTCCAGGAAGCGCTCCCCCAGCGCCCGCTCGTGGCCGACGACCGCGTCCCACCCCAGCGAGCGGAGGTAGTCGACGGCGGCGACGAGCCCCGCGAGGAGCTCGTGCTGCGCGGTGCCGAGCTCGAAGCGCCGCCCGACGGGCTCGTTCGTCGCCGGGCGCACCTTGTACGGGCGCCACGACTCGAGCAGCGCGCGCTTGCCGAAGGCGAGCCCGAGGTGAGGCCCGAAGAACTTGTACGGCGAGCAGATGAGTACATCGACGTCCCAGTCGGCGACGTCGATGGGACCGTGCGGCGCGTAGTGGACGGCGTCCGCCCACGCGAGCGCCCCGGACTCCCGGGCGAGCGCCACGATCCGGGCGACGTCGGGTGCCGTGCCGACGGAGTTCGCCGCCACCGGGAAGGCGACGACGCGCGTGCGCCCGGAGAGCTGGGCGGCGAGATCGTCGTAGTCGAGCTCGAGGTCGGCCGTCACACCGGCGATGCGGACCACGAGGTCCAGGTCGTGCGCGAGCTCGAGCCACGGGGAGACGTTCGCGTCGTGGTCGAGCACGGTGACGACGATCTCGTCGCCCGCGCGGAGCGTTCGCGCGAACGCACGTGTGAGCAGGAAGTTGAGGGCCGTCATGCTCGGGCCGAACGCGACCTCCGCCGGCGAGCACCCGAGGAACGTCGCGGCCCGTTCGTGGGCGAGCTCGACGAGGCCGGTCGTCCGTTGCGAGGTCTCGTACGGCGCGCCGATGTTCGCGTTCGACTCGCGCAGGTACGCCGCGACCGCGTCGATCACCTCGTCCGGGCACTGCGTGCCGCCGGGGCCGTCGAAGAACGCGAGCGGGCGCTCGAGCGCCGAGAACCGCGCGCGTGCGGCTGCCACGTCGAGAGTCGTGGTGCTCATCGGGACGCTTCCTCCCGGTTGACGGTCCAGTGGTAGCGCGGAGGCGGGCTCAGCGAGTTCCCGACGAAGCAGCCTCGCTCGACCCGGGCGAGAAGCTCACGGAGCAGCTCCGCCCCGGGCGTGGGGGCGAGGTCGACCTGGAGCCGTACGTCGACGTCGACGAGCGCGTACAGCCCGTCCTCGTCGCGCTTCGTGACGAGGCCGTGCGCGGTCCCCGACGCGGACACTGCGAGCTCGGCGCGTCGCGCATGGTGGTCGAGGCTCGCCAGGGTGCAGCGGACGAGCGCCGTCAGCAGCAGGTGCTCGGCCCACCACTCCGGCTCGAGCGCAAGCGCGGCGCCCCCGAGGGAGCTGCGCGCGGTGCGGTCCGTGTCCACCGAGACGTCGAACTCGAACGTCTTCGCGGTCGTCGCCATGGGGTGAGACTATTACCGTCCGGGAGGTGGCCTAGGGTGCGGGCGTGGAGCGGCTCCGTACGCTCAGCGAAATGGACTGCTACGAGCGCTGCTACGGCTGGCGGTGGGCCGAGGAGACGGTGAAGGTCCTGCGCCGCGAGCCCGATCCGCGCGACGATCCGTCCGAGGGCGGAGAGCGCCTGCGCCGCCTCCTCGAGCTGAGGCTCGACGCGCGCGAAGCAGAAGCCGCCTAGCCGGTCCAGGCATGGTCCCGGCGTGAGCTCGCCGCCGAGCGCAGTGCCCGACGTCCTCGAGCCGGGCGCGCGAGTCGTCCTCTGCGGGATCAACCCCGGCCGCGCGAGCGCGGCGGCGCGTGCGCCGTTCGCCCACCCGCGGAACGACTTCTGGCGGCTGCTGCACGCCGCCGGCTTCACCCCGCGCCTGCTCGAGCCGCAGGAGGCCCACGAGCTCGCTGCCTACGGGATCGGGCTGACGAACGCCGCCCGGCGGACGACGCCTGGCGCCGGCGACCTGCGAAAGGCCGACTTCGCCGGAGCCGCCGAGCGGCTCGAGCGGATCGCGGAGATGCTACGTCCGCAGGTGGTCGCGTTCGTCGGAAAGGCCGCCTACAACGGCGTCTTCGGCGGGCGCTCGGAGCTCGGCCTCCAAAAGCGAAAGCTGGGAGACTCGGCGATCTTCGTGCTCCCGTCGACCTCCCCCGCCAACGCTGCGGTGTCCTGGGCCGAGCGGCTGCGCTGGTTCCGGGAGCTTCGCGCGCTGGTCGACCTCGGGTGAGCGCCCCGCGCCTCCGGCTCGCGGCCCGGGCGCTCGTCGTCGACGACTTCGAGCGGATCTTGCTGGTCCGCTTCGACTTCGGCGACCGCATCGTCTGGGCGACGCCCGGTGGAGGCATCGAGGAAGGCGAGACGGACGACGCGGCACTCCGTAGGGAGCTGCTCGAGGAGGCCGGCCTGGAGGGTTTCGAGCTCGGCCCGCTCGTCTGGACGAGGACGCATCGCGTCCCGCTCGGAAGTGGCCGCTGGGACGGCCAGAACGAGCGCTACTACCTCGTTCGCACGATCGCGTTCGAGCCGTCTCCCCTGCTGACCTGGGAAGAGCTCCGGAGCGAGGGCATGACCGCCGTGCGCTGGTGGACGATGGGCGAGCTGGAGGCGGCGACGACCGTCTTCGCGCCGCGCCGCCTCCCGCTCCTCGTCCGCGAGCTGCTCCTGCAGGGGCCGCCCGCGGAGCCGATCGACGTCGGTGTCTAGAGCCGAGCCTCGTACCGCCCGAGGACGTGACCCCAGCCCGTGTCGTAGTCCGCGCGCTTCTCGGCGGCACCCTCGGCCACCGCTTCCCAACCGCGGTGCTCGAGCTCGACGCGGGTGCCGTCGCCCTCGGGGGTGAAGCGAACCTCGACCTCCGTCTGCTCGCCGGGCCGCTCGAGGATGTTCCACGCGAGGACGAGCCTCGCGGGCGGGTCCCAGCCGGTCACCGTCGCCCAGTGGCCCTTCTCCCCGGCGGTCGAGACCTCGTAGACCTCGCCGCCCTCCCGGGGCTCGAACACGATCTCGCGCACGGTCTCGTGGATCGAGTGGGTGGCGACCGGCCACCAGCTCATGGCGTCCTCGGTGAAGACGCGGAACGCCTCCTCGACCGCGCAGTCGACCGTGACCACCTTGCGCACGACCTCGATGACGAGCGACTCGCTCATGCCGTTCCTCCTTTGCTCTCGACCGCCGCCTTGAAGCCGGCGAGGGCCTCGTCCCAGAACCCGTCGACCCACTCGCGGAGCGCTCCGACCCCGGACCCGTCGAGCTCGTACAGGTGCCGGGTGCCGTCTTTCGTGTGCCGGGCGAGGCCTGCCTCTTCGAGGACACGCAGGTGCTGAGAGACGGCGGGCCTGCTCACGGGCAGCTCCGCGGCGAGGTCACCGACCGAGCGCGGCCCCAGGCGGAGCAGCTCGAAGACCTGCCGCCGGGTCGGGTCGCCCAGCGCGTCCAGCGGATGTCCGTTAGCCGACACTTACCGTAAGTTACTACTTACGGAGTGTCGCGTCAACCGTCAGCCGCGCCAGCGGTTCGTGATCGGCGTGCGGCGGTCGCGGCCGAACGCCTTCGGGCGCAGCTTCACCCCGGGCGGCGCCTGGCGCCGCTTGTACTCCGCGCGGTCGACGAGCCGGAGTGCCCGCTCGACGACCTCCGCGTCGAACTCCTCGAGGAGCTCCTCCCGAGAGCGGTCGAGCTCGACGTACGCCTCGAGCACCGGGTCGAGCGCCTCGTACGGCGGCAACGAGTCCTCGTCCCGCTGGTCGGGGCGGAGCTCCGCGCTCGGCGGCCGCTCGATGGTCGAGACCGGTATCAGATCGCGTTCCGCCCGCTCGTTCAGATGGCGCGCAAGCCGGAAGACGTCGGTCTTGAACACGTCCTTCAGGACCGAGAAGCCGCCGACCATGTCCCCGTACAGGGTGGAGTAGCCGACAGCGAGCTCGGACTTGTTCCCCGTCGAGACGACGAGCCACCCGTTCGTGTTCGAGAGCGCCATCAGGAGGACGCCGCGGACGCGGGCCTGCAGGTTCTCGGCCGCGAGGCCCTCGATCGCGCTCGTCGGCCCCGCGAGCGCCTCGTGGAAGGCCGCGACGACGGCCTCGATCGGGATCTCGAGGAACGCGCAGCCGAGGCCGTCGGCGAGCCGTCGCGCGTCGGTCCTCGTCCCCTCCGAGCTGTAGCGCGACGGCATCGAAATGCAGTGGACGCGATCCGCGCCGAGCGCGTCGGCGCACAGCGCCGCCGTCACGGCCGAGTCGATCCCGCCGGAGACGCCGACCACGACGTCCCCGAACCCGTTCTTCGACACGTAGTCGCGGAGGCCGAGGGTAAGCGCGAGGCGCATCTGCTCGAGCTCCGGCTCGAACGGCTGCTCGTCGGGCGGCACCGTCCCGTCGCGCTCGGGAAGCGGAGGGAGCTCGACGACCTCCACCGGCGGCACGGTCTCGCGGGAGCGGTCGAGCTCGCGCCTGCGCGCGTCGCTCAGCCGACGGCCCATCGAGAGCTCGGGCTCGACGTCGCAGACGAGGAGGTGCTCCGCGAAGCCCGGCGCGCGCGCGAGCACCTCGCCGGCGTCGTCGAGCACGACCGAGTGGCCGTCGAAGACGAGCTCGTCCTGGCCGCCGACGAGGTTGCAGAACGCGAGGAAGGAGCTCGAGTCGCGGGCGCGGGTGACGAGCATCTCCTCCCGGTCCTCGGCCTTGCCGACGTGGTAGGGAGAGGCCGAGAGGTTGACGAGGAGCTGGGCGCCCGCCAGCGCGAGGTCGGTGGCGGGCGGGCCGGGCTGCCACACGTCCTCGCAGATCGTCGGGCCGACGTGCACGTCCCCGAACTGGAGCAGCACGAGGTCGCGGCCCTCGGCGAAGTAGCGATGCTCGTCGAAGACGCCGTAGTTGGGCAGGAAGTGCTTCCGGTACACGGCCCGCACCGCGCCGTCCGCGCAGACGGCGCACGCGTTCGCGAGGTCGCGCTCGAACCAGGGTGTCCCGACGAGCGCCACGAGGCCCTCCGTCGCGCGCGCGATCTCGGCGAGCGCCTCGCGCGCGGCGCGGACGAATCCCGGTCGCAGGAGGAGGTCCTCGGGCGGGTAGCCGGTCACCGCGAGCTCCGGGAAGACGACGAGGTCGGCCTCGGCGGCACGCGCCTCGGCCAGGAAGGAGACGATCTTCTCGCGATTGCCGTCGAGGTCCCCGACGACGGCGTTCAGCTGTGCAAGCGCGAGCCTCAGGGTTTTCGCCTCACAGTCACAAACCGAGTCTAACGAGTAGGCTCGGGGCGATGGAGATCACCTTCGAGCGGCGCTTCCGCGGCCCGCTGACCTCGGCGAACGGGGGTTTCGCCTGCGGCAGCCTCGCCTCCTTCGTCGACGCCGACGAGGTCGAGGTGACCCTGCGGCTCCCGCCGCCCCTCGGGCGGCCGCTGCAGGTGCGCACGGACGACGGGCGCGCCGTGCTCCTCGACGGGGACGCCGTCGTCGCCGAGGCGCACGCGGCGGCGCTCGAGCTCGACGTGCCGGCGCAGGTGACGGTGGCCGAGGCCGAGGCCGCGAGCGCGCGGTTCGTCGCGATCGGGAGCCCGCTCTTCCGCGAGTGCTTCGTCTGCGGCACGCGCGAGGAAGGCGACGGGCTCGGGGTGCACGCGGGCGCCGTCGCCGGCCGTGCGCCGCTCGTGGCCTCGCCGTGGACGGCCCGCGAGCCCTCGCAGGCCGTCGTGTGGGCGGCGATCGACTGCCCGGGTGCCTACGCGGTCGGTGTCGCCGGCCGGGGCGAGGTGGTCCTGGGGCGGATGACGGCCCGCGTCGACCGGGTCCCGGAGCCGGGAGAGCGGTGCGTCGCCGTCGCGTGGCCGCTCGGCGAGGACGGCCGCAAGCTCTTCGCGGGGACGGCGCTCTTCGCCGCCGACGGCGACCTCCTCGCCGCCGCTCGCCAGGTCTGGATCGAGCCGCGTCTCAGCGCGGCGTGAGCGCGAGGAGCATGCCGCCGTCCTCGTCGTAGGCGGGGAAGAAGTCGACGGTCACGTCCTTGTCGACGCCTGCCTTCGTCCGGATCGCCAGCTGCTGCCCGAGCTTGCGCACGCCCCACTCCCGGACGACGTCCATCGGCGACGGGTCGGAGATCGAGAGCGCAGACACGACGTCGTTCCCGAGCAGATCGCCGTCGCGGAAGCCGGTGAGCTCGAAGACTCCGCGGCCGGACGCGAGGACGCGCGCCTCGCGGTCGCAGACGACGAACCCGGTCGCCGGGGCGGGGTAGTAGTCCTCGAGCAGCTCGAAGAGGAACCCGAAGCCGCAACTCCGGCACTGCACCGCCTGGGCGGAGAAGCCCTCGTAGCCGTCGGAGTCGACCGAGCGGTGCTTGCAGTTGGGGCAGATGTAGAACGGCACTCGCGCCAGGGTAGGGAAGGCGGGCGGGCCTGCGCGGTTGGAAGCGGGTTAAGCGCTCTCCGCGGGGCGTTCAGCGCCGCAGGCGGATCGCGTTCAGATCGTTCTCGGCGATCTCGTCGGCGCGGCGGATCAGATCCTCGACGTCGTCGTGCTCGGCGTGGAGATACCGGCCCGCGAGCGCATCGGCCCGCCCGGAGGCGAGCACGCGGACGAGGAGCGGCGCGAGCTCCGGCGGCGTCCAGGGGGCGTCGTCGCCGAACGAGTCGCCCGTCAGCTCCGTCCGCACGAGGCCGGGGCTGAAGAAGAAGACCGGGATTCCGTGGTCCGCGAGCTGCAGCGCGAGCGTCTCCCCGAAACGGCAGAGCGCCGCCTTGCTGGCCGAGTACGCCGTGTTCCTGGAGCCCGGCAGGTACGCAGCGCCCGAGCCCGTGAGCACGATCCGCCCTCGCGCCCGCTCCAGCATCCCCGGGATCACCGCACGGCAGGAGAGGTAGGCGCCGAGGACGTTCACCTCCAGGACGTGCCACCACTCCTCCGGCTCGAGCTCCCACGCCGCCGTCTCGCGGACGGACAGGCCGGCGTTCGCGACGAGGAGGTCGATCGGGCCGAGCTCCGTCTCGGTGCGCCGTACCCACTCCTCGACGTCCGGCTGACGGGAGACGTCGCCGACGAGCGCGAGGCCGTCGACCTCGGCGGCGATCGCCTCGACCTGGTCACGGGTCCGTCCGCTGACGGCGACCCTCATGCCCGCATCGGCGAGCTCGCGCGCGATCGAGGCGCCGATCCCGCGTCCACCCCCGGTGACGAGGGCGACTCCTTCGAGCCGGTCAGACGGCACGTGCGATCTCCTCCAGCGACTCGGGGTTCTCGAGCGTGGACAGGTCGCCGGGGTCCTGCCCCAGCGCTCGGGCGCGCACCGCCCGGCGCACGATCTTCGCGCTTCGGGTCCTCGGCAAGGAGGAGACGAACAGTATCCGCTCCGGCCTGAACGACTTCCCGAGCTCGTCGGTGACCGCGCGCGAGACGTCCTCGGCGCTCGCCTCGGCGCCGGGCCGGAGGACGCAGAAGAGCCACGGCACCTCGCCCTTCACCTCGTGCGGGACGCCGATCGCCGCCGCCTCCGCCACGGCGGGGTGGTTCACCGCCGCCGACTCGAGCTCGGCGGGGCCGATGCGCTTGCCCGCGACGTTGAGCGTGTCGTCGGAGCGGCCGTGCAGGAACCAGTAGCCGTCCTCGTCGACCGAGGCCCAGTCCCCGTGCGTCCACACGCCCGGGAAGCGTCGCCAGTACGTGTCCAGGTAACGCTCCGGGTCGCCCCAGATCCCTCGTGTCATCCCGGGCCAGGCATTCCGGCAGACGAGCTCGCCGACCTCGCCGCGCACGGGCGCGCCGGACTCGTCGAGCACGTCCATGTCCAACCCCAGAGCGGGAAACCCCAGCGAGCACGGCTTCGTCGGCGCCATCGGCGTCACCGACAGGAAGCACGCGCCCACCTCGGTGCCGCCCGAGATGTTCACGATGGGGATGCGCCCGCGGCCGCAGACGTGCTCGTCGAGCCAGTCGTAGGGCCCGCGGTTCCACGGCTCGCCGGTCGTCGTGACCGCGCGCAACGAGCTCAGGTCGGCGGTCGGCTCGCCCTTCGCGATGAGCGCGCGGATCAGGGTGGGGGAGACGCCGAGCATCGTCACCCGCTCCGACTCGACGAGGCTCCAGATCCGGTCCGCAGGCCAGTCGGGCGCTCCCTCCATGAACACGATCGTCGCGCCGAGCGCGCCCGCGCCGACGACGGTCCACGGCCCCATGATCCAGCCCATGTCCGTCGCGAAGAGCACGCGGTCGCCTGCTCGCACGTCCGCCTGGTAGGCCGCCTCGCGGGCGATGGAAAGGAGGAAGCCGCCCTGGACGTGGAGCGCTCCCTTGGGGCGACCGGTCGTCCCGGACGTGTAGGCGAGAAGGTAGGGAGTCTCGCTCTCGACCTCGAGCGGAGGGAGCTCTCCGGGCGCGTCCTTCACGAGCTCGCCCCAGTCGTGGTCACGCCCCGGCGTCATCGGGGCCTCCAGCCCGAGCCGTCGCCAGACGACGACGTGCTCGACCGAGCGCGCGCCGGCGAGCGCCTCGTCGGCGATCTCCTTCATCGGCTGGGTCGCCCCGCGCCGGAGCGACCCGTCCGCCGTGATCAGCGCTTTCGCGCCGGCGTCCGCGAGCCGCGAGGCGATCGCCGGGGCTGCAAAGCCCGAGAAGATCGGGACCTGGACCGCGCCGAGCTGCGCGCACGCGTGCGCGGCGATGGCTGCCTCGGGAGCCATCGGCAGGAAGATTCCGACCGCGTCCCCACGTCCGATCCCGAGCGACGCGAGCCCCTCCGCGAGGCGGGTCACCTCCCGCGAGAGCGTCGCCCAGGTCAGCGACGCACGCGTGCCGTCTTCTCCCTGCAGCACCGCCGCCTCGTCCTCCGGGCGCTCCCTCGCCCAGCGATGGACGCACGCGTCGGCGACGGACAGTCGCGCTCCCTCGAACCACGTCGTCCACTCGAGCCCGCGGGAGTCGTCGAGCACGGCGTCCCAGTCGCGCGCGAACGGGATGGCCAGATCGTCGCGCACGGTGCGCCAGAACCGGTCCGGCTCCTGCACGGAGAGACGGTGCAGCTCGTGGTAGCCCGCGCACCCGAGGCGGCGGGCGAGGCGGGTGACGTTCGCAGCCTCGAGCTGCTCGTCGCTCGGTGTCCAGGCGAAGCGGTTCATGTGTCCTGGCTCGATGGTCACGGGCTACGGTAGGACGCGGTGCGCGCAAGGATCTTCGCAGAGGAGAACCGCAAGTGGCTCACGCTCGCGGCGGTCGCGGTCGGCCTCTTCATGATCATGCTGGACAACACGGTGGTGAACGTGGCCCTGCCGTCGATCCAGCGGGACCTCGGCGCCCAGCTCTCGGAGCTCGAGTGGATCGTCACCGGGTACGCCCTGACCTTCGCCGCGCTGATGCTGATCGGCGGGAAGCTCGCCGACGCGTACGGCCGCCGCCTCGTCTTCGTCGCCGGCATCGTCGTGTTCACCCTGGCCTCGCTCGCGTGCGGGCTCGCCTCGTCGAGCGACCAGCTCATCGCGGGCCGCGTGCTCCAGGGCTGCGGCGCGGCGCTGATGAACCCGGCGACGCTCTCGATCATCGCCGCGACCTTCCCGCCCAAGCAGCGCGGGACCGCGATCGGCATCTGGGCAGGGGTCTCCGCGCTCGCGCTCGCGATCGGGCCGCTCGTCGGCGGCCTCATCACCGAGCACCTGGACTGGAGCTGGATCTTCTTCGTGAACGTCCCGATCGGGATCCTCGGCATCGCAGCGAGCTTCGTCTTCATCGACGAGACGCGCGACGAGACGCACGAGCGGCTCGACCTGCCCGGGCTCGCCACCTCCGCGATCGCCCTCTTCTCGCTGACCTACGCGCTCATCGAGGCGAACACGTACGGCTGGGGCTCGCCCCGGATCGTCGGAGCGTTCGCCGTCGCCGCGATCGCGTTCGCGTCCTTTTACCTGCTCGAGCGCCACCAGCGCTCGCCGATGCTGCCGCTCGAGCTCTTTCGCAACGGCACGTACACCGGCGCCAACCTCGTGACCCTGCTCGTCGCGCTCGCGATGTTCGGCGTCTTCTTCTTCGTCTCGCTGTACATGCAGAACGTGCTCGGCTACAGCGCCGTCCAGGCCGGTGCGGCGTTCCTCCCGATGACGATCCTGATCATCCTCGTCGCGCCGATCGCGGGGAAGACGAGCGACCGGTTCGGCTCGCGGGGCCTGATGACTGCAGGGCTGCTCCTGATCGCGGTGCACCTCACCTACTTCTCGCGGCTCGGCCCGGACGCGTCGTTCTGGGACCTGCTGCCCGCGCTCATGATCGGCGGCGTCGGGATGGCGACGACGATGACCCCGAGCGCGGCCGCCGCGACGCGGGCGGTGCCCGTGGACAAGGCCGGCATCGGCGCCGCCGTGCTCAACGCCTCCCGGCAGACGGGAGGCGCGATCGGCATCGCGTTGATGGGGGCGATCATGGCGCACGAGATCGGCGGCGCGCCGACGCGCGAGTCCTTCATGGACGGCTTCCAGCGCGCGCTCGAGGTCGCTGCGGTGATCGCGATCGTGGGGGCGATCGTCGCCTTCGCGCTCGTCCGGCCGCACGAGGGCACCGACGACACGACGACGCCTGCCGCCGCAGAGCCGGTCACCTAGCCACACGCCGACTGGCCGCGGCGCCCAGCCGGCCCGACCGGCGGGCCGGCCGAGTACCGCTACGAGTACCTCCTCGTCGTCGCACGCACCCGCTGAGGCCCGGACGTGAAAACGCCCCCGGCTGCGGCTCCGGGGGCGTTCTCCGTTCGAGGCGACCCCTTCTTCCGGGGGCGACAGGCCGGAGAATCGTGGCTCTGCGGCCCAGCCACGCTCTTCCTAGGGCCCGTCGGCGGATCCGGCGGAGGTGCCCACGCAGGCGATCTGGCGTCCGATCGACTGCGGTGTGGGCCTGACTATAGGAGCCAGGTCCAAAAAAGTCAAGTAGCTCGGTCAAGTGATTTCGGGTACGCTTACTTGACCGAACGCGGCGGACGACATCCCCCTCCGGGGGGAGCGCGGCCGGCGTGGGCGCCAGGTTCACTCCGATGGGCATGAGCGAGACTGCCACGACCTCGACCCCGGGTGGCGCACGCCTCGGCGAGCGCCTGCGTGCGCTGCGCATGGCCGCAGGCCTCACGCAGACAGAGCTCGCGGAGGGCCGGTTCTCGAAGGAGTACATCAGCCAGATCGAGCGCGGGAAGACGCGGCCGACCGACGCGACGATCGCCTGGCTCGCCGAGCGGCTGAACGTCGACCCCGGTTTCCTGTCCGTCGGCGTGTCCACCGAGGAGCGGACGAAGGTCGAGGCGCTGCTGTCCCGCGCCGAGGCGCTCTCCGAGGCCCACTCGGACGCGGACGCGATCGAGGCGTTCCGGGAGGCACGCCGCGCCGTCGAGGGAACGTGGGCGCCGGCACTCGAGCTGCGCGCGCTCGTCGGCGAGGCCTGGGCGATGCAGCAGCACGGCGAGGTGAACGAGGCGGTCGAGCTGCTCGTCCGCGCGCGCGAGCTCGCCGAGCGGCACGAGTTCTCGGACCTCGACCGCGCCGAGGTCCTCTTCCGGCTGGGCGCCTGCCGGTGGAGCCTGTCGAGCATCTCGACGGCGATCGCGCTCTTCGACGAGGCGCTCGAGCTCGCCGAGCGCTCGGGGCTTCCCTGCGACCTCCTGCGCGCCGACATCCTGGGCTGGCGCTCGCGCTGTCACCGGCGCCTGCGCGACTACGTCGCCGCCCGCGAGGACGTCGAGCGCGCGCTCGAGCTCGCCCAGGACCTCGGCGACCGTCGCGCGATCGCCAACACGTACTTCCAGGCCTCACTGATCGCCCAGAGGGAGGGCAACTGGGTGCTCTCGCGGAGCTACGCCGAGCGGGCGAAGGGCCTCTACCAGGAGCTGAACGACGAGCGCAACGTCGGTCGGCTCCTGCTCGCGCTCGGAGGGCTGACCCTGTTGCTCGGCGACGAGGACAGCGCGGTCGAGCATCTGAAGTCCTCGTTCGCGCGAGCGCTGGAGACCGATTCCCACGCGGACGCCGCACAGGCGCTCGGTGGGTTGGCCACGGTGCACCTGCGCCGTGGCGAGTACGACCAGGCAGACGAGCTCGCGCGCAAGGCGCTCGATCTCCTGCAGGGTCGGGAGGACTACCTCCACGAGATCTGCCCGTCGCAGCTCGTACTGGGACGAGCGCTGATGGAGCGCGGGCTGCTCGACGAGGCGGAAGGGTGTTTCCGGGCGGCCGACGCAGCTGCCGAGCAGATGGCGTCGATCAGCCACCGGGCGGAGGCGTGGGTCGCCCTGGGGGACCTCGCGGTTCGTCGCGGTCAGGACCGCGACGCCGCGCGTCTCTACCGGAACGCCGCTGAGGCGCTCCAGGAAATCCGCTTCTAAGAGAGGAGGTCGCCATGAAGGCACGGCTGCTGCTTCTGTTCGTCAACCTGGCATTGCTGGCCGCGTGGCTCGGGAGCTTCGTCGCTCACTCCTGGCCCGAAGGTCACTAGGCCCTCGACCTGGCCTGGCTAGACTCGGGCGCGTATGCGCCTGGCTGCGGGACTGACCGCGGCGTCGTGCCTGCTCCTCGCCGCCTGCGGCGGCTCGGGCGGGGACACGACGACGAACGCCGAACCTGGAGGGGGAGAGACTCTCGAGGAGCTCTGGCGTGCTCCCGGCGACGACGTGGCGATCGTCGCCGGGACGTCGAGCCACGAGCCGGGCGACGTGCGGGTCTCGTTCCTCGTCCTCGACTCCGAGGTGCGCCCGGTCATGCTCCCGGAGGCGCGCGTCTGGGTCGCCGACGACCTCGATGCGAAGCCCTTCCTCGAGACGACCGCGAAGCTGGAGCGCATCGGCGTCCCTGGAGGCGCCGAGGCGGACGCGACCCACATCTACGTCGCCCACGTGCGCCTTCCCGGCCCCGGGAAGTACTGGCTGCTGGCCGAGCCGGACGGAGGCAAGGAGAAGGTCCAGGCGCTCGGCAACGTCGTCGTCGTGAAGGACGACCCGGAACCGGACGTCGGAGACCCGGCGCCGGCCTCCGACACGCCGACGCTGGCCTCGACCGGCGGTGACCTCTCGAAGCTGACGACGCGCACGCCGCCCGACGAGACACTCCTCCACTACTCGGTCGCCGAGGCGCTGCGCGCGGGGAGGCCCTTCGTGGTCACGTTCTCGACGCCGAAGTTCTGCACGAGTCGCACGTGCGGCCCCGTCGTCGACGTCGTCGAGGAGACGGCCGAGCGCTTCGCGGACACCGACGTGCGCTTCATCCACGTCGAGGTGTACGAGGACAACGACCCCGCCAAGGGCTTCAACCGGTGGGTGCGGGAGTGGGGGCTCCGGACGGAGCCGTGGACGTTCGCCGTCGGCCGCGACGGCAAGATCGTCGAGCGCTTCGAGGGCGCGGTGTCGGTGCACGAGCTGGAGGACACCGTGCGCGAGAAGCTGCAGAGCGGGACGTAGCCGGCGTCCGGTCCGGCGTTGGTACGCTCGCCGGGTCCACCGAGAGGAGGATCCGCATGTCCGTCGACGTCCACACGGCTCTCGTCACGACCGAGTGGCTCGCCGAGCGTCTGGGCGACGACGGGCTGGTCGTCGCCGAGGTGGACGAGGACCCGGATCTCTACGACGAGGGCCACGTCCCCGGCGCGGTGAAGCTCCACTGGCAGGAGGATCTTCAAGACCCGGTCGTGCGCGACGTCGTCTCGAAGGCGGCGTTCGAGCGGCTCATGGGCGCTCGCGGGATCACCGAGGACACGTGCGTCGTGCTGTACGGCGACAAGAACAACTGGTTCGCGGCCTACGCGTACTGGTACCTCAAGCTGTACGGCCACGAGGACGTGCGGCTGCTCGACGGCGGCCGGCACAAGTGGATCGAGGAGGGGCGCGACGTGACGACCGACCTCCCCTCGCCGATTCAGACGACCTACACGGCGAAGGATCGCGACGAATCGATTCGCGTCCGGAGGGACGCCGTGCTCGCGGGCCTCGGGGCCGACGGCGTCGCGCTCGTGGACGTGCGGAGCCCGCAGGAGTACGCAGGCGAGCTCCTCGCTCCTCCGGGGTACGAGCAGGAGGGGGCCGCTCGCGCAGGCCACATCCCCGGGGCGCAGTCCATCCCCTGGGCGACCGCCGTCCGGGACGACGGCACCTTCAAGAGCGTCGACGAGCTTCGCGAGATGTACGCCGACAGAGGCGTGACGCCCGACAAGGAGGTCCACGCCTACTGCCGGATCGGCGAGCGGTCGGCGCACACCTGGTTCGTGCTCCGGGAGCTCCTCGGCTACGAGAACGTCAAGAACTACGACGGCTCGTGGACCGAGTGGGGCAACCTCGTCGACGTCCCGATCGAGAGGTCCTGAAGCGACGGCCGCCCGCCGCGGCCGGTCGAGCTCCGGGGAGGCCGGCCGTCGTGGTCGCTGCGTCAGACGACGTCGCCGACGCGCTCGACCACGATGTTCGGCACACGCGCCCTCGGGCTCAGATGGAGGACGGCGCGCACGAGCTCGACGACGTCGTCGGTCTGGATCATCTCCTCGCCCGGGATGCCGGTCCAGTCGGTCATCCGCGTCGCGACGAACGCGGGCGAGATCGCCGTCGCGCGGATCCCGTGCTCGGCCTCCTCGCGGTTGAGCGAGTTCGTGAGCGAGATGAGCGCGGCCTTCGTCGCGCCATAGACCGCGAGGCCCGGGGTCGGGATCGTCCCGGCGATCGAGGCTAGGGTGATCACCTGCCCGCTCGAGGCGCGCAGGAGCGGGAGCGCCTCCCGCGTCACGATCATCGTGGCGCGCAGGTTCACGTCGAGCTGGAGGCCGATCCGCTTCGTGTCCTGGTCGGCGAAGGCGCCGCCGATGCCGATACCCGCCGAGTTCACGAGGACGTCGAGGCCGCCGAAGCGCTCGGCGTGCGCGGCCACGATCCGCACGCACTCGTCGGGGTCGGACAGGTTGGCGGCCACGCCGTGCGCGCCGAGGGCGCTCGCGGCCTCCTCGAGCGGCTCCGGACGCCTCGCGACGAGCGTGAGCTCGTAGCCCTCGTCGCGGAGCATGCGCGCCAGACCGAGGCCGAGCCCCTGCGAGCCGCCGGTGACGAGCGCCGAGCGCATGCGCCCGAGTATCCCAGGGACGGGCGGGACGGGGAGCGGCAACGCGCCGAAGAAAATGCGGCCGCCGAGGGGGCGGCGGCCGCGTCGTCAGGGGGAGAGGAGAAGGGTGTGGATCTCTCCGCCGTCTCGTTCGGCGTCGCGGCGGTCGTTCCTCCCACACAGCCCGAAGGCCGCGAACTCCTAGAGTTCGCTGCGTGGAGACGGTCCCTCTCACGTCGCTGGCGCGGGCGGGAGGATGCGCCGCGAAGTACGCGGCCGCGAGGCTCGAGTCGGCTCTCGCCGGGCTCGTGCCGGTCGACGCCGAGGACCTGCTCGTCGGGCTCGACCCGGCCGACGACGCGGCCGTCTACCGCCTCGACGACGAGCGTGCGCTCGTCTTCACCGTCGACTTCTTCCCGCCCCTCGTCGACGACCCGCGCACGTTCGGCGCGATCGCGGCGACGAACGCGCTCAACGACGTGTTCGCCATGGGCGGGCACCCGCTGCTCGCGCTCTCGATCGCGGCCTTCCCTGAGGACCTCCCGACCGAGATGCTCGGAGAGGTCCTCGCGGGGGCCGACGAGCGGGTCCGCGCGGCCGGGGCGATCCTGGCCGGCGGCCACACGATCCGCGACTCGGAGCCGAAGTACGGGCTCGCCGTGGTGGGCACCGTCCATCCCGAGGCGGTCTGGCCGAAGGCGGGCGCGCGGCCGGGCGACGCCCTCTTCCTGACGAAGCCGCTCGGGACCGGGATCGTGCTGCAGGCCGTGCGGGACGGGAAAGCACCGCCGGGCGCGCTCGAGGCGGCGGTCGCCTCGATGCTCGAGCTCAACCGCGCTGCGGCCGACACGCTGCGGCCCTTCTCCCCGTCCGCGGTGACCGACGTGACGGGCTTCGGCCTCCTCGGACACGCGCACGAGCTGGCGGAGCGAAGCGGCGTCCGCGCGGTCTTCGATGGCGAGAGCCTCCCCGCGCTGCCCGGCGCCCTCGAGCTCGCGGAGCGGGGCGTCGTGACCGGCGGCGACCGGCGCAACCGTGAGTTCGCGGCGCCGCATGTCGAGACCACCGCGGCTCCGGCCCTCGAGGCGCTCGCGTACGACCCCCAGACGGCCGGCGGCCTCCTCGTCTCGATCCCGTCCGAGCGCGGCGCCGTGCTCTCCGCCACGTTCGCGGCCGCCGGGCTCGCGCTGGCGGAGATCGGGAGCGTCGAGGACGGCTCCGGGGTCGTGCTGCGCTAGTGGCCACGACTGCGGTCAGCCGCGTCCGCGTGCTCGACCGGACGCGCTTCCTCTGGCTGGCGGCCGCGTCGTGCGTTGCCGTCTTCCTCGTCGTCACCTCGGGTGCGTTCGTGCGGCTGACGGGCTCGGGGCTCGGCTGCGAGAACTGGCCGCGCTGTGGCGACCGTCCGTACCCGGAGCAGGGGTACCACGCGTTCGTCGAGTTCGGCAACCGCATGGTCGCCCTGGTCGGGATCCTGCTCACGCTCGCCACCTGGCTCGCGGCGCGCAGGGTGGGCGGGCTCTCACGGATCGGCCGCGCGGCCGCGCTCGGCGCGTTCCTCGTCGCCGTGGCGCAGATCCCGATGGGGGGCATCACGATCGCGGTCGACCTGCACCCGTTGGCCGTGATGACGCACTTCCTGCTCGGACTGACCGTCCTCGGGCTCGCGGCGATCGTCGTCGTCGAGGCCTGGAGCCTCGTCTCGGGGGTCGCTCCGCCGGCCGGCCCGACGTGGCTGCGACAGGTCGTGACCTGGCTCGGCCTGCCCGTCTGCGCCGCGCTCGTCGTCACTGGAGCAATCGCCACCGCATCGGGCCCGCATCCGGGCGCCAGCGAGGAGGTGGAACGGCTCGGCTTCGAGATCGCAGACACGGTGTACGTGCACGTCCGCGTCGCCGCGGTCTTCGGGATCGGCGTGCTCCTCGTCGGCTGGCTCCTGTGGGGGCTCCGCGCTCGCTATCCGGGCCTGCTACGCCTGTGGACGCTGCTGCTCGCCGTCCTCGTCGCGCAGGCGATCCTCGGCGAAGTGCAGTACCGCAACGCGCTCCCGTGGGGGCTGGTCCTCCTCCACGTGTCCCTCGCCTCGGCGATCTGGGCCCTCAGCCTCGTCCTCGCCTTCGCACTCTGGCGACCGCCCGGGGCGCTGGCGCGCGAGTAAGCTCCGGCGATGGAAGGGGAGCTCCGCATGTACGAGCGGCCGGCGCTCGAGCGCCCCGTCCTGATCGGGGCATTTCGGGGCTGGAACGACGGCGGCCAGGCCGCGACGCTCGCCACCGGGTACCTCGCGCGCCTCTGGAACGCCCAGAAGTTCGCGGACATCGACCCGGAGCTCTTCGTCGACTTCCAGGCGACGCGTCCGCACGTCTCGCTCGACGAAGGCGCCACCCGGCGCATCGACTGGCCCGAGAACGCGTTCTTCCGGGCGCGGATCCCGGGCGCGAACCGGGACGCCGTGATCCTGATCGGCGTCGAGCCCAACTACCGCTGGCGGACCTTCACCGATCTCGTCTCCGACGTCGCCCGGGACCTCGGGGTCGAGCTCGTCGTCACGCTGGGTGCCCTGCTCGCGGACGTGCCCCATACCCGCCCCTCCCCGGTGACCGGTGCCGCGACCGATCCGCACCTCGTCGACGAGCTCGGCCTGCAGCTCTCGCGGTACGAGGGACCGACGGGGATCGTCGGTGTCCTCCTCGACGCCTGCCGGCGCTCGGGCATTCCCTCCGTCAGCCTGTGGGCGGCCGTTCCGCACTACGTGTCGCTCGCGCCGAGCCCGCGAGCTGCCCGCTCGCTCTGCGACCGGCTGTCGGGTGTCCTCGGCATCGACATCGACGTGAGCGAGCTCGCCGAGGCCGAGGAGTCCTACGTCGAGCAGGTCTCGGAGGCCGTCGCCGGCGATGCGGAGACCGCTGCGTACGTCGAGGAGCTCGAGCAGCGAGCCGACTCGCTCGACCTGCTCGAGGAGTCCGGCTCGATCCCCTCGGGCGAGGCGCTCGCGGCGGAGATCGCGCGCTTCCTGCGCGAGCGCGAGAAGAACGGCGGCGGCGAGCGCGGCTAGCGCGACCGGCGGGACGACGGCGACGGTCGTCGTCCAAGCGTCAGGCGGCGTCCTCGCTGCGCTCGGCCGGGGCCGTCGGGCCCGGCGTCACGGGTGCGTCGCCGTTCGCCGAGGGCTCTGCGGCTCCCTGGGTAGCGGCACCCTGCGGAGCCTGGCCCTTGCGCTTCCGGCGCCTGCGCCGGCTCTTGCGGGCGGTCAGCTTCGGGGCGGGCAGGTTGTCGGCGAGCGCGTTCGCGATGTCCTCGATCGAGCCGAGCTCCTCGCGCGCGCGGTCGAGCGCGCCGTTCGCCCGGGGCGTGTAGCCGTCGGCCGAGGCGAGCAGGGCTGCGCCGACGGGGAGCGGCATCGAGCTCGCGACCTGGACGAGGCGGTTGACGTTCTCCTCGTGCCGGTAGCCCCGCGAGTTGGCTGCGGCGCCCAGCAGTCGCTTCGCCTCCGGGAACTCGGTCGAAACGCGGCGGTCCTGCACCTTCCGGGTCGCCCGGGCGAGGCGCCACGTCCAGCGGGCGAGGATCTGCTCGGGCGCGACCGCCTTCCCGTCGCCGATGGCGCGCAGGAGGACACGGACGCCGGCCGCGCGGTCCTTCTCCCAGGGCGGGGCCTGGGTGACGAGCGTGACGAGGTCGTCGAAGTCCGCCCGGTCGACGGGCGTGGCGACGCGGTCGAGCAGCGCCGTCATCCGTAGCCGGCGGTTGGGGTTCTCGGCGGCGCAGGTCGACAGGAACTGCTCGAGCGCGGGCTTGCTCGCGCGGCCCTCGGTGAACTTTCGCGCGAACTCCGCACGCTGGTCGAAGCGGATCTGGCGGCCGGCGATCGTCGCCCAGAAGCGCTGCTCGTCCTCGTCCAGGTACTTCGGGTCGATGCGCTGCCACTCGCGCTGGATGACGTTGAGGCGGCGCGCGACGTCCGGGGTGACCGGGACGAGCCACGGCACCGGCGAGAGCTTGCGGCGGGCACGGCGCTGCTGGCGGCGGCGCGGCGCCGGGGTGACGCGGGCGCCCTCGCGGTAGAAGTCGGCATCGAGGAGGGCGTGCAGCGAGACGACGCGGTCGTTGTGCGTCGACGCCTTGGGGACGAAGTCGACGACGACGCCGGCCTCCTTGCGCGGGTGGATGCGCATGATGCGGCCGATCCGCTGCTGGTAGACGCGGCGCGAGGCCGTCGGCGCCAGGTGCATGCACACGGTCGCCCGGGGCGAGTTCCACCCCTCCGCGAGGAGCTGCGCGTTGATGAGGACGTTGATCTCACCGCGCTCGTAGGCGGCCAGAGTCTCGGCGAGACGGGCGGGAGGAGTCTTCCCGGAGACGGCCTCCGCCTTGAGCCCTACAGCTCGGAACTCCTGGGCGAGGTTGTACGCGTGCTCGACGCCCGCCGAGTACACGATCCCCGGCGTCGAGCCGAACCGCTCGCGGTAGAGGCTCGCGGCCGCCTGGTTCAGGGCCTCGTGGTCGAGGGCCGCGGCGAGGGCGCGCTCCTCGAAGTCCCCGCCGACGATCGGCACGGAGTTGATGGCCGCGGCGGGCGGCACGCGCAGGCAGCGCAGCGGCGCGATGAGACCGCGGCGCGCGGCGTCGCCGAGCGGAAGGTCGTCCACCGAGGCCGGGAAGACGTCGGAGACCTGCTTCGCGATCAGCTGCTCGGTCGCGGTCATCCCGATGTAGAGCGGCGCGTGGAAGGCGCGGATCGCGGCGCTCGTCTTCTCCCCGAGCGCGGTGTGAGCCTCGTCGCAGAGGACGAGGTGGTAGGTCTCCCGGTCGAGCTCCGAGCCGTGCCGCGCGAACCAGGCGTAGGTCTGGATCGTGATCGGGTTGTCGGAGGGGGCCTGCTTGCCCTTGATGACCGCCTCCGCGAAGCGGTCGCCGTAGCCCTCGGTCGTCAGGTCGCGCGTGAACTGCGAGACGAGGAGGCGTCGGTGGGTGAGGATGAGGACTCCCAGGTGACGGGCCGCCTCGACGAAGCCGGCCGCCGCGATCGTCTTGCCCGAGGCCGTGGGGTGGCGGAACCGGTAGCGGCGCGCTGCTCCGGGGTCGACGCCGTGGAAGCCGTCCTCGAGCGCGGCCTCGTCGACGAAGCCGGCATCGAAGTCGTCCTCCGGTTCCTCCTCGACCTCTGTCTCGGCGACTGCGCCGTTGCCCCCTCCGTGGCCGTTGCCGTTCTCGTCCGGGGCGCGCTGGGTCGACGCGATGAGCTCCGCGAGCATCCCGGCGAGCGCGTCGACCTGGTGCCGTCGGAGCTCGGTGCCGGTCGCCGTGCGCGGCGGGTCCTCGGTGAGCACGCGCTCGAGGCCGAGCATGAGCCCGTACCGGACCTTCCAGCCCGCGGATGGCTGCGCGCGACCGGCCTCGATCTCGGCGAGCGCGTCGTCGAGCGCCGCCCGGCGGGCGGTGCCGGCGGCGAGCGCGAGATCCGGCTCCTCCTCCGGGTGCAGGAACGGCTCGCCGAACCAGGCCTCGGCCCGTTGGGCCGCAGCGGTCAGGCGTTCGGGTGTGTCCGACGTCAGCGTCGCGGTGATCGTCACGTCGTGTGTTCAGGCAGCACGTGCCGCCGTGCCGCTCCTTCCTGAGAGTCGACGCTCGCCTGTTTTCCCGGCGAGCGGTACCGTCAGAGCATACCTCAGGTACCGGTCGGGGAAACGGGAACCGCCCGTTCGGCCGTGCGCGAGACCGACGCGAGCGGCCGGCCGACGACGCGTTCGGACACGCCCGACTGGTCGAGGTGCTTCGTGATCCCGCCGAGCCAGAACGGGAACCCGGCGCCGAGCAGGAGGCAGGTGTCGATGTCGGCGGCCTCCGCGACCACGCCGTCCTCGAGGATGTGGCGCGACTCGTCGGCGAGCGCCTCCAGGACTGCCGTGTGGATCTCCTCCACGCTCCGAGGGGCGTGCTCGACGACGACCTGCTCGCCACCCTCGGCGAGGCTCTCGAGCGTGGGCGAGAGGACGAACCGGTCGGGCCACGCCTCGTGGAGTGTGCGGCGGACGTGGCTCGCCACCTTCGGGCCGACGAGCTGGAGGAGCACGGAGGGCGCCATCGGCAGCCCCATCCGGAGCACGGCCTCGTCCGTCTCCTCGACGGTGTTGCCGTGGTCGAGCGCGTCCATGACGACCGACCCCTGGCGTCCGAGCAGCCGGTTCACGACGAAGCCGGGCGCGTCCCGCACGAGGACGCCGGTCTTGCGCAGCCCCTTCACGACCGCCCAGGCGGTGGCGAGCGTCGCGTCGTCGGTCTCCGGTGTGCGCACGAGCTCGACGAGCGGCAGCACGGCGACCGGGTTGAAGAAGTGCATGCCGACCACACGCTCCGGGTGCTCCAGCGCGCTGCCCATCTCGGAGACGGAGAGGGACGACGTGTTCGTGGCGAGGATGCACTCGCGCGAGACGACGCGCTCCAGCTCCGCGAAGACCTCCTTCTTCACCGCCATCTCCTCGAACACCGCCTCGAGCACGAGGTCGCAGCCGGAGAAGACGTCCCAGCCGGTGTCCCCGCCGACGAGCGAGGCGAGGAAGCGGGCCTTCGCCTCTCCGAGCCGCCCCCTGCGCACGAGCTCGTCGAGCTCGTCTTCGATCCACGACACGGCGTCGTCGACCTGCTCCTGCGTGAGGTCGCGGAGCACCACCGGCACCTCGAGCCGGCGGAGCGCGAGCAGTGCGAGCTGGCGCGCCATCAGGCCGGCGCCGACGAGCCCGAGCTTCTCGACGCGCCGAGGCTCGGCGTCCGGGATCCCGACTCCGCGCTTCGCGCGTCGCTCGACGAGGCCGAAGGCGTAGATCGACGCCTGCGCCTGCGGGCCGGGGAGGAGCTCCGCGAGCGCGTCCTCCTCCGCGCGGTACCCCTCCTCGAGCGACCACGTCGCTGCACCCTCGATCAGGTCGAGCGCGCGGTACGGGGCGGGCGCGGCCCCGTGCACCTGCCCGTCGAGCCGCGCCCGCGCCTTGCGGCACACCTCGGCGACGTCCGAGAGATCGGCCCCGGGGTGCCGCTTTCCGGCGCCCTCCTCGATCTTCTCGAGCAGGAACGCGAGCGACTCGTCGAGGAACTCGACCGGCTCGAGCAGACCGTCTGCGAAGCCGGCCTCGAACGCCTGTCGGCCCGTGAGCATCCGGTTCTGGCGGAGTGGGCTCTCGACCACGAACGTCACCGCCTGCTCGGCCCCCACCAGGCGCGGGACGAGCTGCGTGCCGCCCCAGCCCGGGATGAGCCCGAGGAAGACCTCGGGGCATGCGAAGTGGCGCACCGAGGACGCGATCGTCCGGTAGTCGCAATGCAGCGCGATCTCGACGCCGCCGCCGAGGGCCGCGCCGTTGACGGCCGCGACGGTGACGAACGGGAGCTCGCGGATCCGGCCGAAGAGCTCGTGCCCGGCCTCGCCGCCGAGGCGTGCGCGCTCGGGCGTGATCTCTCCGAACTCGTCCATGTCGGCTCCGACGGCGAACACGAACGGCTTCCCGGTCAGCAGGAGCCCGCGCCAGTCGCGCGTGCGCAGCTGGTCGAGAACGGTCTCGAGCGAGCGCAGCGCCTCTTCGCCGAACGTGTTCGGCTTCTGCCAGTCCTCCCCGTTGTCCATCGTCACGAGCGCGACCGGCCCGGACCGCGTCTCGAGCCGCTGGAGCTTGAACAGCGTCGGGCTAGCCACGACTTCGCACGTTCTCCCAGAGCAGGGCGGCGCCCATGCCGAGGCCGATGCAGAGCGCCGTCAGCCCGTAGCTGACCTCGGGGCGGTCGCGGAAGCCGTGGGCCAGCTGCGCCATCAGACGCACGCCGGTCGCGGCCAGCGGGTGGCCGCAGGCGATCGCTCCGCCGTAGGGGTTCAGGCGCGGGTCGTCGGGCGCGACCCCGACCCCGTCGCACCAGGTCAGCACCTGCACCGCGAACGGCTCGTTCAGCTCGAACAGGCCGACGTCGTCCAGCGTGAGCCCGGCCCGCTCGAGCACCCGGCGCGTCGCCGGCACGGGCCCGAGGCCCATCAGCTCGGGCTCCACCCCCGAGTACGCGAACCCGACGAGCCGCATCCTCGGCTCCAGCTCGAGCTCCTCCGCCGCAGCGGCGGAGGCGAGAAGCGCCGCGGTCGCCCCGTCGGTCAGGCCGGCCGAGTTCCCGGCCGTGACGCGGCCGCCGACGCGGAACGGCGTCCGCAGCCCGGCGAGCGCCTCCATCGTCGTCTCGGGCCGCAGGAACTCGTCCCGCGCCGCGACGGTCCAGCCCTCGTCGCCGAAGACGGACATCGGGACGACGATCTCGTCCATGACGCCGTCCTCCCACGCCTTCGCCGCCCGGCGCTGCGACTCGACCGCGTAGGCGTCGGCGGCCTCCCGCGTCAGGTGCGGGAACGCGTCGTGGAGGTTCTCCGCGGTCTGCCCCATCACGGCCGCGGACTCGTCCACGATCCGCTCGGCGACGAAGCGCGGGTTGAAGTCGACGTCCTCTCCCATCGGGTGGTGCCCCATGTGCTCGACGCCGCCGACGAGGACGACGTCCGCGGCACCCATCGCGATCTCGCCCGCCCCGGCCGTCGTCGCGGTCAG
>Ga0075430_100000490_pt1 | contig 29713 bp, 28 predicted proteins | sample RhiMetdeltSRZDD4_FD_75294 | JGI IMG/M metagenome (GOLD analysis project Ga0075430, IMG submission 75294) | Populus rhizosphere microbial communities from Tennessee, USA - Rhizosphere MetaG P. deltoides SRZDD4 | ecosystem: Host-associated > Plants > Roots > Rhizosphere > Soil | place: USA... | reverse complement strand
ACTTGAGCCAGATGGGTTGCGAAGATTACCGTCGGTGGATGCGTGTCCTCGCTGCGATCCTCATCACCGCCACGATCAGCCTCGCCGCGCCCGCCTCGGCCGCCTCGGCCGCCCCGGCCGCGCCCGCGGCGGGCACCTCGTCCGCGGGCAGTATCTTCCTGGTCGGCGGAGCCCTCGCCGACGACAACACCGCTGTCTACTCAGAGCTCATCCGCCAGGCCGGCGGCCCGGCGGCCCGCATCGGCGTGCTCAGCGCCTCGTCCGCCCAACCGCACTGGAGCGCCAACGACGCCGCCAGGTCGCTCAAGCGCAACGGCGCAACGGACGTCACCTGGATCCCGGTAACCACCAGGCAGGCCGGCAGCGGAGAGGACCCGGCCTACGCGGCGCTCGCCGCCAGCATGACCGGCTTCTTCTTCACCGGCGGCGACCAGTTCCGCTACGTCCAGTCGATGATCCGGCCGGACGGCTCGGACGGCGCCGTGCTCGCGGCGATCCGGCAGCGCTTCCAGGCCGGCGCCCCGGTCGCCGGCACCAGCGCCGGCATGCAGATCTTCGCCGGGCCGGACATGGTCACCGGTGGGCTGAGCTACTACGGGGTACGCGACGGCGCGCAGCCCGGCTACTTCGACACCGACCAGGTGCTGGGCTACTGGCCAGCCGGCGGGTTCGGCTTCCTGCCCTCCGGGCTGGTGGACACCCACTTCGACGCCCGCGGCCGCAACGGGCGCTCGATCCGGCTCGCCGCGGACACCGGCCATGACCGGGTCTACGGCGTCGGTGAGAACACCGCGCTGATCGTCGCGCCCGACGGCACCGCCCGGGTGGTCGGCACCAACGGCGTATCCATCCTGGACCTGCGCACCGCGGTCGTGGGCAGCGTCGGCGGGCGCTGGGCGATCAGCGGGGTCCGGTGGAGCTACCTGGTGGACGGCGACTCGTACCACACCGGGCTGTGGCAGGTCACCAAGGGCCCGGGCAGCGCCGTGCTCACACCGGACAGCCGGGCCGCCGGGCCGGGCACGAGCAACGTCTTCGGCTCGTACGCCATGCGCGACGCCGCGTTCGACCTCGCCGACGCCGGGCTGTCGGCATCGGTGACCGGGCGGACCGCGGAGACCACCCCGCAGTACGCGGTGGACCTGACGAAGGTGACGGGGTTCGCCGCCTACACCACGGACGGCGCCACGGCGAGCTCGTTCACCGACCTCTCCGTGGCCATCCACATCGCCTGAGCCGGCGGCTCTCCGCGGCCGGCCGCCCTCCGCCACGATCTGACGGGTGACGTCTCCCGACTACCAGCACGGGAGACGTCACCCGGTCGTGGGGCTAAACGCGCATGCAGGTCGCGTAGCCGGTTATCTGCCAGTCGAGGGGCGCATCGGCGATCTCCGGGTCCTCGATACCGGTGAAGATGCCCATGGCGAGATCCACCGTCGGGCTGAGGTCGTCGAGGATGACCTCGCCGGTGCGGCCGAAGCCGGCCGTGATGATCTCCGCGCCCGTGCTCAGCATCTCCTCGTTCTCGTCACAGGAGACGACCACCTGCTTGCTGTTCGAGGTCATCGGGCTGAGCTTGCTGACCTGGCGTACGTCGGCCAGCGGGTTGGCGCAGACCGCGGTCGCCTGCAGCCACCACGCCGGGGTTGACCCGTCACGGTCGACGGCCGCGACCGCCTCGGTGAACCCGTAGAGCCCGGTGGACCAGACCAGCCTCGGCACGCCGGACATCGCGATCGACACGTCCCCCAGCCCGCCGACCACCACCGCGCCGCCGGCCAGCGCCTCCTTGCCGGTCGGGCAGATCGCCGACGCGTTCGCCGATCCCCCTGACGCCGTGACGAACGGGCTGCGCACGATCTGGTAGCCCGGCGGCCGGATGGCGCACACCGCCACCACGTTGATCTGGTACTTGCTGGTAAAGCCCTGGTCCGGCGCTGCCGCCACGCGTACACCGTTGTGGTCGTTGAAGCTGATCTCGGTGAGCTTGGCCTCGCCGTTGGCCAGACCGATGAACCCGCCGACGCCCACCGGCACCTTTCCGGCCGGGCACGTCATGGTGAGCCCGCCGGCGACGCCGTCGAACACCATGGCCCCGTGTACGACCTCCGGCAGCAGCGACTTGACCCGCTGCCAGTCCGGCGCGAAGTTGGCGGCGCTGCCCGTGAGCCGGACCTTGCCAGTGCCGTCGCTGTTCATCGTCCAGATCTGCTTGCCCAGCTCCTGGGTGCTGTCATACACGATCTTCGTGCCATCCGCCGACCAGGCCAGGTCGAAGACGGCACCGTTCAGGAACGGCGTGAGGTTGGTGGCCCCGGTGCCGTCCGCGTTCATGACATACGCCTCATGGGTCCACGTGGAGACATGGCGCGTGAAGGCGATCTTCGTGCCGTCCGGTGACCACTGCGGGTTGATGTGGGTGGTCCCTATGCCGGGTACGTCGGTCAGCCGCAGCTCCCCGGTGCCGTTGGCGTTGACACGCCACAGGTCCGCGTCGTCGAACGAGTTCAGCCGCGTGACGACGATCATGCTCCCGTCAGGGGACCATGTGCCGGGGTACCCGTTGGTGACGAACGTCAGACCCGAGCCGTCTGGGCTGATGAGGTACGTTTTGCCGTCCTTCTCGAGGGTGATCTTCGAGCCGTCCGGGGTCCACCCGGCGACGTCGCCGGCACCGACCTCGGTCTGGCCCGACCCGTCGGCGTTCATCACCCAGACCCGGCTGCCGGCAGCGGACTTACGGGTGAACGCGATCCTCCGGCCATCCGGTGACCAGGCTGGGTCGTACTCGGGGACCTGGTCGTTGGTGAGCCGCACCGGGCTGCTGCCGTCGGCCTCCATTGTCCAGATCTCATCGGGACCGTTGTGCCGGTTGCTGACGAACACGATCTTCCCGTTGGATCCGGGAACCTGCGCTGCGGCTGGCGGTGCGTGCACCAGCACCACTCCCACGGTGCTGGCCACCATGGCGCCGACCGCCATGGCCGCCTTGACGCGTTCTCGCATGTAGCTGCTCCTTCATGGATGGGATGTCCAGGCGAGCCTCCGTGCGCAGCCTCCACTCTGGCGACATCGCAGCAGCAAACTTCCGCCTAACTGCCGGTCGGGTGGTCAGGTGACGGTGCCGCGGAAGCCGCCCGCCGCACCGAGGTCGATAGCCGCCGGCAGCTCGCCAAGCGGCTGTAGCACGGCTTCGTCAACGGCGTCAGGTAACCGCCCACGGTAGTGACACTGTCGGTTGTGGGACAGCTCGGGATCGGATTCCGGCAGATCAGAGGGCATGGTCCGCGGCCAATGATGAACTGGTGGCGGATTCGCCGTTTGGGCCGCTTCGGAGGGGAAACATGATCGATCATGTACAGGTCTTCTGGGCGCCTGCCGGAGCGAGTATGCCGTCACTGGGGGCACGGGCCCTGGTCGATGTGACTGACGGGGACACGCCGAACCTGCGCATGCCCGTGCGGATGCTGTCGGTGGATACACCGGAGGTGACCGCCAGGACCACACAACGGGCCAGCCAGATCGACCAGGATCTCAAACAGCTCGCCCAATGGGTACGGGAAGGCAGGGCGCCCATCGAGCCGGCTCTGGCCGAGTTCCTGCTGCCCAAGCTGGAGACCGGCCGGGCGGGCAGCCTGCACTTCGAGCAGGGCCGGGCGGCCTCCGCATTCGGCAAGCAGAACATGACCGCCCGGTTGAGCCGGCCGTCCGGCAGCCCACGGGCGATGTTCATCAGGGTGGCCGACAGCCCGTTCGACAACAACAACCGGCTGCTGGCGTATGTCGCACCTGACTACACCGACAAGGAGCGCCGGGAGATCCCGAAGGCGCAGCGGCCCACGTTCAACCTGGATCTGGTCAGCGCCGGTTGGGCCGCGCCGTTCGTCATCTACCCCGCCATTCCCGGCGCGGAGGACCTGGCGCTGCTGATCCGCGCCGCGGTCACCGCACGCTCGGCCGGTCTGGGGATCTGGGCCAGCACCGAGACGCTTCTAGCCTACGAGTACCGGGCCATGGAGAAGCTGTTCGGGATCACCCAGAAGAAGGTCAGCAACATTCCCCTCAGGGTCGACGAACGGTCCTGGCGCGAGCGCTACTGCGTAGACATGCGCACCCGCCGCTTGCACGGCCCGGAGGACTATTTCGGCGTCGAGCCGGAGTACCGGCTCTGGATCTGGCCGAAGGACCTCAACGAGGCCGTCGCCCGGCTCAACCTGACGCCCGCGGCAGCCCTCGTCGACGCAGGCTGATCCCGAGCCGCTGCCAGTGGGCCCCGAGCCGCTGCCAGTGGGCTCGGCGCAGCGGCTATGCCGGGGCGGACCGCGCCGGCACGGGCACCAACCGCGGGTCAAAGCCGTACGGCAGCTCCAGCCGGTGCCGTGCCAGCAGGGCGGCGTCAGCGAGCAGCGCCCCGGTTGGACCGTCGGCCACGATACGCCCGCTGTCGAGGATGACCGACCGGTCGCACAGCTCCAGGGCGTACGGCAGGTCGTGCGTCACCATCAGCAGCGTCACCGGCAGCGACCGCAGGATCTCCGCCAGCTCCCGCCGGGCGGCCGGGTCCAGGTTGGACGACGGCTCGTCCAGCACCAGGATCTCCGGGTGCATAGCCAGCACCGTGGCGACCGCCACCCGGCGCCGCTGGCCGAACGAGAGATGATGCGGCGCGCGGTCGCGGTGCTCGGCCATGCCCACCGCGGCCAGCGCCTCGTCGACCCGCGCGGCCAGCTCCGCCCCGCACAGTCCCAGGTTCGCCGGGCCGAAGCCGACATCCTCCGCCACGGTCGGCAGGAACAGCTGGTCATCCGGGTCCTGGAAGACGATGCCGACCCGGCGGCGCACCTCGGCCAGGCACGGACGGTCCCGCGGGTCGACCACCAGCCCGCCCACCGCCACCCGGCCGTCGGCGTCCTCGGCGTGCGCGCCGGGCAGGATCCCGTTGAGGTGCAGCACCAGGGTGGTCTTGCCGGCACCGTTCGGCCCGAGCAGCGCGACCCGACCGCCGCGGGCCACCCTCAGGTCAACACCGTCGAGGGCCAAATGGCCATCCGGGTACGCGTACCGCACCCCGGCCACCTCCAGCGAGGGAGACTGCGCCCGCTCCGGCACAGTGGACGGCTGAGTGGTCGTCGACATGCGTACCCCTAGCTTGTCAGGACCGCGACGGCGGCCATCGCCGCCGCGGCCATCGGGACAGCGGACGCCGCGGCCCACTGCCCGGTCGTTGCCGCGCCTGCGTCCCGCAGCGCGACCGGCATCCGGCCGGTGTACCCGCGGGAGAGCATGGCCAGGTAGACCCGCTCTCCCCGCTCGAACGCGCGCAGGAACAGCGCTCCTAGGCCGCCGGCGAAGCCGCGCAGCTGCCACAGCAGGCGCGGGTCGTCGCCGCGGGAAAGCCTGGCCACCCGCATCCGCCGCGCCTCACCGGCGAGGACGTCGAGGTAGCGCAGCATGAACGCGGCGATCTGGGTGACCAGCTGCGGGCAGTGCAGCCGGTCCAGACCCGCGAGCAGGTCACGCATGGTGGTGGTGCCGGCGAGCAGGAGCGAGGCGAGGACACCGAGCGTGCCCTTGGCCAGGATGTTCCACCCGCCGTAGAGCCCCTCCCGGGACATCGCCACGCCTAGCCAGCTGACCTGCTCGCCCGCTGCGAGGAACGGCAGCAGCAGGGCGAGCGCCACGAACGGGACCTCGACCATGCTCCGCTTGAGCAGCCAGCCCGGCGGCACCCGGGCCGCCCCGGCCACAGCGGCGAGGAGCAGCGCGTAACCGCCGAACGCCCAGAACGCCTCGCGAGGAGTGGCCACGACCGCCACCGTGAACAGCACCGTGGCGGTGATCTTCACGTGCGGCGGTAGGCGGTGCACCGGCGAGCTGTGGTCGAGATAGAGCGGGTGGGCGTGGCCGGCCGCCATGGCTCAGCCGCCGTCGGGCGGCGCCGGGCGGCGCCTGCGGAGCAGGTAGAAGAGGCCGCCACCGAGGGCGAAGGTGAGCAGCACCCCGACCACTCCGGCGAGCCCCGTGGCGAGCGGGCCGTCCGAACGGCCGCGCAGGCCGTAGTCCGCGAGCGGACCGTCGCTCAGCTCGTGCTCCCGCTCGGACTGGGCGATGCAGGTGCCGCCGGTCACCCGCCCATCCGCGTCGAGCGTGCAGCCGTGCCGCGCGGCCGCCTCCAGCCCGTCCGGCGAGTCCGCCGCGAAGCGGGACACCCCGCCCGCCAGCAGCAGCGCGACCACGATGCCGGCCAGGACGAAGCCGCCAGTCCGCCGGGTCATGCCGCACTCTCCACTGCGGACGACCGCGCCGGTGCCGCCCGCCGCTGCCTCCACCGCAGGCCACGCAGCGCGTACACCAGATCGGGTCGTACCTTGGCGACGGCCAGGACCGTGGCGGCGGTGACCAGCCCCTCACCGACGCCGATGAGGAGGTGGGTCCCGGCCATCAGCCCGGAGACCTCAGCCAGGCCCATCCGCAGCGCGACCTGCCCACCGAGCCAGAACTCCAGCACGAACGCCTGCGCGGCCACCGCCACGCTCACCACCGAGGCGACGAACGCGGTGACACCGAGGCCCGCCCTGGTCCGCGGAAGCACCCGCAGCAGCAGCGCCACGAGCAGGTAGCCGGTCGCGGTGCCGAGGAGCGCCAGGTTGGTCACGTTCAGGCCGAGCGCGGTGAGCCCGCCGTCGGCGAAGACCAGCGCCTGCACGACGAGGACCACAGCTACGCAGAGCGCGCCGACCCACGGGCCGACCAGGATTGCCGCGAGCGCCCCGCCGAGCAGATGGCCACTGACCCCCGGCAGTACCGGGAAGTTGAGCATCTGCACCGCGAAGATGAACGCGGCCACCAAGCCGGCCATCGGCGCCAGCCGGTCGTCCAGGTCCTGCCGCGCGCGCAGCACGCAGACCACCAGCGCGACTGTTGCCAGCGCCCCGAAGGCCGCGGCGACGGGCCCGCTGATGATCCCGTTCGCGATGTGCATCGCGAGAGTGTCCATCTGGTCCTCCCCGGCTGGTCCTCCCCTGCGGCGGAGCGACACCTGTGCCGCCGGCACGCCATCCGGGTCAGCCGCTGACCTGGCCGTATTGACCATCGCACCGCCGGGCGCCAGCTTATTTCCGCCGTACTGCTATTGCAAATATTTGGCAACAAGCTTCCAGGGTCGCCCGAACGACGGCGCCCGCCGCCCGCAGGGGCTACGACAGGGGTACGAAGCCCCGCCGGTAAGGGCGGGTCACCGGCCGGCGGTAGGGTTGGTCGCTATGACCGACCGCCTCACGCCGGGCGACCCCGCACCCGACTTCACGCTGGCCACCGACTCCGGCACCACGCTGTCCCTGGCCGACCTGCGGGGCCGCAAGGTCGTGCTGTACGCCTACCCGGCCGCGATGACGCCCGGCTGCACCACCCAGGCGTGCGACTTCCGCGACTCGCTCGCCTCGCTGCAGGCCGCCGGGTACGAGGTGGTCGGCATCTCCCCGGACACCCCGGACAAGCTGGCCAAGTTCCGCGAGCGGGACAGGTTGACCTTCCCGCTCGTCGCCGACCCGGACCGCTCGGTGCTCACCGCGTACGGCGCCTACGGCGAGAAGCAGAGCTACGGCCGTACGGTGCAGGGCGTGATCCGCTCGACGTTCATCATCGACGAGGCTGGGCGCATCGAGAAGGCTATGTACAACGTCAAGGCCACCGGCCACGTCGCCAAGCTCCGGCGGGACCTGGGGCTGGGCTGACCCTGCGGCTAGACTTGCCGCACCGGCGGAAGTGGCGTAACTGGCAGCCGCGCGGGATTTAGGTTCCCGTGCCTTCGGGCGTAGGGGTTCGAGTCCCCTCTTCCGCACCTCACAGCACAGGGCTCGTTGCCCTACTGACCGTAGTGGTAGCGAGCGGCCACGATTACCACTGACCCGTCATCGACCAGGTAGACGAGCCGGTGCTCGTCAGTGATGCGACGCGACCAGGCACCGGCGAGATTGTGACGCAGCGGCTCGGGCTTGCCTATACCCTCGAACGGGTCGCCACGTGTGATGTCCTCGATCAACCTGTTCACCCGCTTCAGGATCTGCCGGTCTGTGGCCTGCCAGTGCAGGTAATCGGACCAACCGGTCTCCACGAAGGTGATCTTCACGAGGGATCGAGCTCGCGCTCCACTGCCTCGCCACGCCGCGCCTGCGCCAGCCCCTTAAGCAGGTGCCGTGCGTTGGCCGGAGTGCGCAGCAGGTAGGCGGTCTCCTCCATCGAGTCCCAGTCCTCCTTGGACACCAGCACGGCGCCACCGCGCTTAGAAATGATCTCCACCGGTGTGTGGTCGTCGTTAACCTTCTCGATCAACGAGAAAAGGTTCTTCCGTGCCTCAGACGCCGTGATTGCCATGAGCAGCCCCCGAATGAGAGTGGTACAGGATATGGTACCACTAGAGATGGTGCGGTCGTCTCCGGATACACCGAGCGCAGGGTTGGACCGCTAGGTTCCGGCGTACCCCCTGTGCCGGCTGGCAGACTCTGGCGGGAAGGTCGGGAAACGGAGGTCCGATGACGTACCAGCCGGTCCGCGCCCCCCGGGGCACCAGCCGTACCGCCCGCGGCTGGCCGCAGGAGGCGGCGCTGCGGATGCTGCGCAACAACCTCGACCCGGAGGTCGCCGAGCGCCCCGAGGACCTCGTCGTCTACGGCGGCACCGGCAAGGCAGCGCGGGACTGGCCGTCGTACCACGCGCTGGTGCGTACGCTGACCACACTGGCCGATGACGAGACGATGCTGGTGCAGTCGGGCCGGCCGGTGGGCGTGCTGCGTACCCATGAATGGGCTCCTCGGGTGCTCATCGCCAACTCCAACCTGGTCGGCGACTGGGCGACCTGGCCCGAGTTCCGGCGGCTGGAGAAGCTGGGCCTGACCATGTACGGCCAGATGACCGCGGGCTCCTGGATCTACATCGGCACCCAGGGGATCCTCCAGGGCACGTACGAGACGTTCGCCGCGGTCGCCGCCAAGCGCTTCGGCGGCAGCCTGGCCGGCACGCTGACGCTGACCGCCGGCTGCGGCGGGATGGGCGGGGCCCAGCCGCTGGCGGTCACCATGAACGGCGGTGCCTGCCTGATCGTCGACGTTGACGCGGCGCGGCTGCGCCGGCGGGTGCAGACCCGCTACCTCGACACCGTCGCGGCCAACCTGGACGAGGCGGTGGAGCAGGCCAGCGCGGCCCGGCGCGACCGGCACGCGCTCTCCGTCGGTGTCGTGGGCAACGCCGCGCAGGTGCTGCCTGAGCTGCTGCGCCGCGGCGTCGAGGTGGACATCGTCACCGACCAGACCTCGGCCCACGACCCCCTGTCGTACGTGCCGGAAGGGGTCGACCCGGCCGACGCCGGCGACTACGCGGCGCGCAAGCCGGAGGAGCTCACCGACCGGGCCCGGGCCAGCATGGCCCGGCACGTGGCGGCCATGGTGGGCTTCCTCGACGCGGGCGCGGAGGTCTTCGACTACGGCAACTCGATCCGCGGCGAGGCGCTGGCCGGCGGGTTCAAGCGCGCCTTCGCCTTCCCGGGCTTCGTGCCGGCGTACATCCGGCCGCTGTTCTGCCAGGGCAGGGGCCCGTTCCGGTGGGCCGCGCTCTCCGGCGACCCGGCGGACATCGCGGCCACCGACCGGGCGGTGCTCGACCTCTTCGGCGACAACGAGGCGCTCGCCCGGTGGATCCGGCTGGCTGGCGAGCGGGTCGCGTTCCAGGGGCTGCCGGCCCGGATCTGCTGGCTCGGCTACGGCGAGCGGGACCGGGCCGGGCTGCGGTTCAACGAGATGGTTGCCCGGGGCGAGCTGTCCGCGCCGGTCGTGATCGGCCGGGACCACCTGGACTGCGGCTCGGTGGCCTCGCCCTACCGGGAGACCGAGGGCATGCGCGACGGCTCGGACGCGATCGCTGACTGGCCGCTGCTCAACGCGCTGGTCAACACCGCGTCCGGGGCGTCGTGGGTGTCCATCCACCACGGCGGCGGGGTGGGCATCGGCCGCTCCATCCACTCCGGACAGGTCACCGTCGCCGACGGTACGGAGCTGGCCGCCCGCAAGATCGAGCGGGTGCTCACCAACGACCCTGGCACGGGCGTGATCCGGCACGTCGACGCCGGCTACGAGCTGGCCGAGACGGTGGCCGAGGAGCACGCGATCCGCATCCCGATGCGGGAAGCAGTCCCAGTGCGGGAAGCATGAGCCCGTCCCGCGCGACCGGTGAAGGCGCGTTCCGCGCCCTGTGGGACACCCTGCTGCCGATCGGCCGCGACCCGGGCACCGGGGGCTACCTGCGCTACGCCTGGTCCGCCACTGACCTTGCCTGCCGGGAGTGGTTCACCGCGCAGGCGGCCGCCCGCGGGCTCGCGGTGGAGACCGACCGCAACGGCAACCTGTGGGCGTGGTTGGGCGACCCGGCGGCCACAGACAGGGCCGAGGAGGCTGGGGATGTCGGGGACGCCGTGGTCACCGGCAGCCACCTCGACTCAGTGCCCTACGGCGGCGCGTACGACGGCCCGCTCGGCATCGTCTGCGGCCTGCTCGCCCTCGACGCGCTGCGCGAACGCGGCGCCCGGCCGGTGCGCCCGATCGGCCTGGCCGCCTTCGTCGAGGAGGAGGGCTCCCGGTTCGGTGTGGCGTGTCTCGGCTCCCGGCTGCTGACCGGAAGCCTGTCCCCGGACCGGGCGCGGGCGCTGCGCGACCGCGACGGCGTCACCCTCGCTGAGGCGATGGCCGGCGCCGGGGCGGACCCGGCCGCCCTCGGCCCGGAGCTGGACCGGCTGCGCCGCGTGGCCGCCTTTGTGGAGCTGCACGTGGAGCAGGGGCGCGGGCTGGCCGAGCTGGGCGCGCCGGTCGGCGTCGCCGGCGCCATCTGGCCGCATGGCCGGTGGCGCTTTGACTTCACCGGCGAGGGCAACCACGCCGGCACCACCCGGATGTCCGACCGCAGGGACCCGTTGCTGACCCTGGCGCACACCGTGCTGGCCGCCAACGACGAGGCGCGGCGGCGCGGGGCCCACGCCACGGTCGGCCGGGTGAGCGCGCAGCCCAACGCCACCAACGCCATCGCGGCGCACGCGTCGGCCTGGCTGGACGCGCGGGCCGCGGACGAGGACACCCTGCGCGCGCTGGTGGCCGCGGTGCAGGCCCGGGCCGGTGAGCACGCGGAGATGGACCGGACCGCGGTCTCGGTCACCGAGGAGTCGGCCACACCGGCGGTGGGCTTCGACCCCGGCCTGCGCGACCGGCTCGTCAAGGCGCTCGGCAGCGAAGCGCTCGGCAGCGAAGCGCTCGGCAGCGAGGCGCTCGGCAGCGCGCCGGTGCTGCCCACCGGCGCCGGCCACGACGCGGGCGTGCTGTCAGCACACGTGCCGGCGGCGATGCTGTTCGTGCGCAACCCGACCGGGGTGTCGCACTCCCCCGCCGAGCACGCCACCGACGCCGACTGCGCCGCCGGGGTGGCCGCCCTCGCCGACGTGCTGGAGGAGCTGGCGTGCCGGTGACTGCGTACCTCGCGGAGCTGGCCTGGCTGGGTGGCGGCGCCCCCGGCCCGGTCCCCGACGTGCTCATCGAGGTGGACGCCGGCCGGTTCAGCGCGGTCACGCCGCAGGCCGCCAGCGTGCCGCCCGGGGTGACCCGGCTGGCCGGGCTGACCGTGCCGGGCCTGGCCAACGCCCACTCGCACGCGTTCCACCGGGCGCTGCGCGGGCGCACCCACGCCGGCAAGGGCACGTTCTGGACCTGGCGCCGGGCCATGTACGAGGTGGCCGCCAGGCTCGACCCGGACAGCTACGCGGCGCTGGCCCGGGCGGCGTACGCCGAGATGGCCCTGGCCGGCGTGGCCTGCGTCGGTGAGTTCCACTACCTGCACCACGGGCCGGGCGGGCAGCGCTACGCCGACCCGAACGCGATGTCCCAAGCGCTGCTGTGGGCGGCGGGCGAGGCCGGGGTGCGCATCACCCTGCTGGACACGGTCTACCTCACCTCCGCTGTGGACGGAAAGCCGCCGGAGGGACCGCAGCTGCGCTTCAGCGACGGCGACCTGGACGCGTGGAGCGAGCGCCGCGCGGCGCTGGCGGTGCCGCCGGGCGCCCGGGCCGGGGCGGCCGTCCACTCTGTCCGGGCGGTGCCGGCCGAGGTGCTGCCGGCCTTCGCCGGGCGTACCGACGGGGTGCCGGTGCACGTGCACGTCTCCGAGCAGCGGGCGGAGAACGACGCGTGCCGCGCCCGGCACGGCTGCTCGCCGACCGAGCTGCTGCACGGCAGCGGGCTGCTCGGCCCGCACGCCACGGCCGTACACGCGACGCACCTCAGCGACCTGGACCGCACGCTGCTGGGCGATACGGACACCGCAGTGTGCTTCTGCCCCACCACCGAGCGGGACCTGGCCGACGGCATCGGCCCGGCCCGGGCCCTGGTCGACGCCGGCTCGCCGCTGTGCCTGGGCTCGGACAGCCAGGCCGTGGTGGACCTGTTCGAGGAGGCCCGCGCGGTCGAGCTCAACGAGCGGCTGCGCACCGAGCGGCGGGGACACTTCAGCGCGGCCGAGCTGCTGCACGCCGCCACCGCCGCCGGGCACGCCGCGCTGGGCTGGGCCGACGCCGGCACGATCGCGCCCGGCGCCCGGGCGGACCTGGTCACGGTGCGGCTGGACACGGTACGCACGGCCGGCGCGGCCCCCGCCGACGCGGTGGCCGCGGTGGTGTTCGGGGCCACCGCGGCGGATGTGTGGCACGTGGTCGTGGACGGCCGGGTGGTGGTCGACGAGGGTAGGCACCGCACCGTGCCGGATGTGGCCGGCGCGCTGCGCGAGGCGGTCGCGGCGGTGACCCGGTGACCGCAGCCCCGGGCGCCGGCAGCCTTGTCGTGGCCAACATCGGGGAGCTGGTCACCAACGACCCGCAGCTGGGCGTGCTGCACGACGCGGCGCTGTGCGTGGTGGACGGGCGGGTGGCCTGGGTAGGGCCGCGGGCCGCAGCTCCAGCCGCCGACGCGGCGCTGGACGCGGCCGGGGCAGCGGTACTACCCGGCTTTGTGGACAGCCACGCCCACCTGGTCTTCGCCGGAGACCGGGCGGCCGAGTTCGCCGCCCGGATGGCTGGCGAGCCCTACACCGGCGGCGGCATCCGCACCACGGTCGCGGCCACCCGCGCCGCCGGCGACGGCGAGCTGCGCGCCACCGTCGGGCGGCTGCGCCGCGAGGCGCTCCGGCAGGGCACCACCACGGTCGAGACCAAGTCCGGGTACGGCCTCACGCCCGCCGACGAGGCCCGGTCGCTGCGCCTGGCCGGGGAGGTGACCGCGGAGACGACGTTCCTCGGCGCGCATGTGGTCCCGGCCGAGTACGCCGGTCGCGCCGACGACTACGTGCGGCTCGTCTGCGGCGAGATGCTCGACGCGGCGGCGCCGTACGCCCGGTGGGTGGATGTGTTCTGCGAGCGGGGCGCGTTCGACGCCGAGCAGTCCCGGGCGGTGCTGCTGGCCGGGAAGGCGCACGGGCTGGTGCCTCGGGTGCACGCCAACCAGCTCACCGCCGGGCCGGGCGTAGCGCTCGCGGTCGAGCTGGGCGCGGCCAGCGCGGACCACTGCACGCACCTGAGCGACTCCGATGTGGACGCGCTCGCCGGCTCGGCGACGGTCGCCACGCTGCTGCCGGGTGCGGAGTTCTCCACCCGCTCGCCCTATCCGGACGCGCGGCGGCTGCTCGCCGCCGGGGCGACCGTGGCGCTGGCCACCGACTGCAACCCCGGCTCGTCGTACACCTCCTCGATGCCGTTCTGCGTGGCGCTGGCCGTACGCGAGATGCGGCTGACCCCGGCGGAGGCGGTGTGGGCGGCGACCGCCGGGGGCGCGGCGGCCCTGCGCCGCACCGACATCGGCCACCTGGGGATCGGCGCCCGGGCCGACCTGGTGGTGCTCGACGCCCCGTCCCACGTCTACCTGGCCTACCGGCCGGGGGTCCCCCTCATCCGCACGGTCCTGCACAACGGAGTGCTGGTCGCGTGAGCACCAGGTGTTGGAGCAAGGCATGAATACTGTCACCGTCCGGCCAACCGGGGTCACGCCGGCCGACGTCCTCGCAGTAGCACGCGACCAGGTCCGGGTCGAGCTGTGTCAGTCTACTGTAGACACCATGGCGCACAGCCGGTCCGTGGTGGACGGAATCGAGCGCGACGGGCGCCCGGTCTACGGCGTCTCCACCGGCTTTGGCGCGCTCGCCACCACGTTCATCGCACCCGAGCGCCGGGCCGAGCTCCAGCACGCCCTGATCCGTTCGCACGCGGCTGGGATCGGCGCGCCGATGCCACGCGAGGTGGTCCGGGCGATGATCCTGCTGCGGGTCCGGTCGCTGGCCTTGGGCCACTCCGGGGTCCGGCCGCTGCTGGCGCAGGCGCTGGTCGACCTGCTCAACGCGGATGTGACGCCGTGGGTGCCCGAGCACGGCTCGCTCGGCGCGTCGGGGGACCTCGCCCCGCTCGCGCACTGCGCGCTGGTGCTGCTCGGTGAGGGGTGGGTGCTCGGCGCGGACGGCGCCCGCCAGCCGGCCGGGGAGGCGCTGGCCGCCGCCGGGCTGCGCCCGGTCTCGCTCGCCGCAAAGGAGGGGCTGGCGCTGGTCAACGGCACCGACGGGATGCTCGGCATGCTGCTGCTGGCGGTGGCCGACGCGGCCCACCTGTTCGTGCTGGCCGACGTGACCGCCGCGCTGGCCATCGAGGCGATGCTCGGCTCGGACCGGCCGTTCCAGCCGGAGCTGCACGCTATCCGGCCGCACCCGGGGCAGGCGGCGAGCGCGGCGAACATCTTCGCGCTGCTGCAACACTCGGCGATCATGGACTCGCACCGCCACGACATGACGCATGCGGTGCAGGACGCGTACTCGATGCGGTGCGCGCCGCAGGTCGCCGGGGCGGCCCGGGACACCCTCGAGTTCGCCCGCCAGGTGGCGGGGCGGGAGCTGGCGTCGGTTGTGGACAACCCGGTGGTCCTGCCGGACGGGCGGGTCGAGTCGACCGGTAACTTCCACGGCGCGCCGCTGGGGTTCGCCGCCGACTTCCTCGCGATCGCCGGCGCCGAGGTGGCCGCCATCGCCGAGCGCCGGGTGGACCGGCTACTGGACATGTGCCGCTCCCGGGACCTGCCGCCGTTCCTCAGCCCGGACGCCGGGGTCAACTCCGGCCTGATGATCGCGCAGTACACGGCCGCCGGCATCGTGGCGGAGAACCGCCGGCTGGCGGCGCCGGCCTCGGTGGACTCGGTGCCGACCTCGGGCATGCAGGAGGACCACGTCAGCATGGGCTGGGCGGCCGCCTGCAAGCTGCGTACCGTGCTGGACAACCTGGCCAGCGTGCTCGGCGTGGAGCTGGTGGCCGCGGTGCGCGGGCTGCAGCTGCGCGCGCCGCTTGCGCCCTCGCCCGCCGGTCGGGTGGCCGTTGCCGAGGTCGCCCGCTTTGCCGGAGAGCCGGGGCCGGACGTGTTCGTCGCACCGGTGCTGGAGGCGGCTCGGGCCCTGGTCACCGGCCCGGAGCTGCGGGCCGCGGTGGAGGCCGTGACCGGCCCGCTGCGCTGAGCCGCCGGCCACTGCGCTGGGCGGCCACTGCGCTGAGCCGCCGGCCACTGCGCTGGGCGGTCGGCCCGCTGCGCTGATGCGGGTCAGCCGGCCGCGTGGGTCAGCTCGGCCAGGATCTCGGCGAGCGCGCGGAACGCCTGCCCGCGGTGGCTGGCCGCGTCCTTCTCCGCAGGCGGCAGCTCGGCGTTGGTGAGCGCCTGGCCGTCAACCACCCGGGAACCGTCCGCCACGAAGATCGGGTCGTACCCGAAACCGCCGCTGCCCCGCGCCGCGTGCACCAGCCGGCCGCGCCACTCCCGTTCCACCGTCCACTCGCGACCGTCGGGCAGCACCAGCGCGGCGGCGCACACGAACGCCGCCCCCCGGTGCTCGTCGGGCACGTCGCGGACCTGCGCCAGCAGCAGCTCGAGGTTGGCCGCGTCGTCGCCGTGCCCACCGGCCCAGCGAGCGCTGAGGACGCCGGGCATGCCGTTGAGCACGTCCACCGCGAGCCCGGAGTCGTCAGCAACCGTGGGCAGCCCGGTGCTGCGTACCCCTTCTCTGGCTTTGAGCAGCGCGTTGGCGACGAAGGTCAGCCCGGTCTCGGGGGCCTCGGGATAGGTCGCGACATCGGCCAGGCCGACCAGCTCGACCCGCACGCCCGACGCGGCCAGGATCCGGCGCAGCTCGGTCAGCTTCTTCCCGTTGCGCGTGGCGAGCAGAACCTTCATGAGGCGAGCGCCTCGCGCTGGATGCGGGCCAGCTCGGCACAGCCGGCGACGGCGAGGTCCAGCAGCGTGTCCAGCTGCGCCCTGGAGAAGACGCCGGACTCGCCGGTGCCCTGCACCTCCACGAAGTCGCCGCCGTCGGTGCAGACCACGTTCATGTCGACCTCCGCGGCCACGTCCTCGGTGTAGCAGAGGTCCAGCAGCGGCTCGCCGGCGATGATGCCGACGCTCACCGCGGCGACCGAGCGGGGCATGGCCCGCTCCACCCCGCCGGCCAGCACCCCCTTGCCGGCCATCCAGGTGACCGCGTCGCGCAGCGCCACGTACGCGCCGGTGATCGCCGCGGTACGGGTGCCGCCGTCGGCCTGGAGCACGTCGCAGTCGAGCACCACCGAGTTCTCCCCGAGCGCGCGCAGGTCCAGGCAGGCCCGCAGGCTGCGGCCGACCAGGCGGGAGATCTCATGGGTACGCCCACCGAGCCGCCCTCTGACGCTCTCCCGGTCGGAGCGGGTGTTCGTGGCGCGGGGCAGCATGGCGTACTCGGAGGTGACCCAGCCCAGGCCGGAGCCCTTGCGCCAGCGCGGCACGCCCTCGGTGACGCTGGCCGTGCACAGCACCCGGGTGTCACCGAACTCCACCAGCACCGAGCCCTCCGGGTGCCGGCTCCACCCGCGGGTGAGCGTGATCGGTCGTAGCTGGTCGGGCGCGCGCCCGTCAGGTCGAGCCATGCCGGCCAGCCTAGGCCCCGCCAGGTCAGGGGTTTCGAGCGGTCAGGCATTTCGGGCGGCCAGGCGGTTCGGCGGTCAGGGGGTTCGGGCGGTCAGGGGGTTCGGGCGGCCAGGGTTCCGGGCGGCCAGGGTTCCGGGACCGGCCGGCTGCGCCGGCCCGGACCACTGATGAGCCGGGTCAGATCTGGTAGCGCAGGCCCGGCCGGGCGATGTCCACCGGCCCGTCGAACGCGGCCACCGCCGCCTCGTACGTCGACGCCTCGCTGCCCCAGGCCGGCACCAGGTGGGTCAGCACCAGCCGGCCGACCCCCGCCTTGGTCGCGTGCTCGCCCGCCTCCCGCCCGGTCAGGTGCAGGTCGGGCGGGTTGTCCTCACCGTCCAGGTAGGACGCTTCGCACAGGAACAGGTCCGCGCCCTGGGCCAGCCGTACCAGCGCCTCGCACGGCCCGGTGTCGGCCGAGTACGCCAGCACCTTGCCACCGTGGTCGAGCCGGACGCCGTACGTCTCGACGGGGTGGTTCATCTGGTCGACCGTCACCTGGAACGGCCCGATCGGGAACGTGCCGGGCTGGAGAGCGTAGAACGTGTACACGTCGTCCAGCGGCCCGTCGCCGACGCTGTACGCCGCGGCCAGCCGCGCCGGGGCGCCGGCTGGCGCGTACACCGGCAGGGGCGGGCAGGGGCCTTCCGGCGCGTACCTGCGCGCTATCACGTAGACGCACGCGTCCAGGATGTGGTCGCCGTGCAGGTGGCTGAGCAGGATCGCGTCCACCTGATGCAGGCCGACGTAGCGCTGGAGCGCCGACAGCGAGCCACTGCCGAAGTCCAGCAGCAGCCGGAACCCTTCCGCCTCGACCAGGTAGGCCGAACAGGCCGACTCCGGGCCGGGGAAGCTGCCGGCGCAGCCCAGGACCGTCAACCTCATCGTGCGGCTCCCGAAAGGATGTCCGTGCCGAGGAAGCGCTGCGCGAGCCGGCCGAACGCGTCCGCGTCGCCGGTGGCGAGCAGGCGGTGCGCGGGGGGTGGCGCCGGGGAGCCGTCCGGCCGCTCCACCGGCCGGAGCGCGTCGCGCCGGGTCAGCACGCGGTACACGTCCTTTGCCGTCTCGTCGGCGCTGGACACCAGCGTGACCTCCTCGCCCATCACGAGGGAGACCAGCCCGGCCAGCAGCGGGTAGTGCGTGCAGCCCAGCACCAGCGTGTCGACGCCGGCCCGTTGCAGCGGCTCCAGGTATGCGCTGGCCAGCCCCAGCAGCACCCGCCCGGTGGTGATGCCGCGCTCGACGAAGTCCACGAACTGCGGGCACGCGGCGCTGGTCACGGTCACCTGGGGGGCGGCGGCGAACGCGTCCTCGTACGCCCGGCTGTTGATGGTCGCGGCGGTGCCGATGACGCCGACGCGGTTGTTGCGGGTGGCGGCGACGGCGCGGCGCACGGCGGGCCGGATGACCTCCACCACCGGGATCTGGTAGCGCTCGCGGGCGTCGTGCAGGCAGGCCGCCGTCGCCGCGTTGCACGCGATGACGAGGAGCTTGACCCCGTCGGCGGCCAGCCGGTCGAGCCCGGCGAGCGCGTAGCGCCGGATGTCGGCGATCGGCTTGGGCCCGTACGGCACGTGCGCCGTGTCCGCGAGGTAGGTCACCTGCTCGTGGGGCAGCTGGTCGAGGATGGCGCGCGCGACGGTGAGACCTCCGACCCCTGAGTCGAAGATCCCGATGGGCGCGTCCGTCACGCTGCGGAGCCTACTGCCGCTGACCGGCAGACCCGAAAGGTCTGCCGGAACATGTCATCAAGGTGACACACCAGGTGAGGTGGCCGGGAGCTCTCCTGTCTGGACAAAGAGGACTCCGCAGTAAATCACTCATAGTGACCATTCAATAGTCGAAGTGTCATGCCCAGAGCTGGCCCTCCAGCGCCGCCTCGGCGTCGGCGAGCGTGCCGCCGTACGCCCCGGTGGACAGGTACTTCCAGCCCGCGTCAGCGACGAGGAACGCTACGTCGGCGGGGCGGCCGGCGCGGACCGCCTCGTGCGCCACGGCCAGCGCCGCGTGGCACGTCGCTCCGGTGGACAAGCCCACGAACAGGCCCTCCACCTCCACCAGCTGGCGGGTACGCAGCACCGCGTCCTGCGTGCTGACGGAGAACCGGCGGGACAGCACGGTCGCGTCGTACAGCTCGGGGACGTAGCCCTCGTCGATGTTGCGCAGCCCGTAGACCAGCTCGCCGTAGCGGGGCTCGGCCGCGACGACCGAGATGCCGGCGACCTTCTCCCGCAGGTAGCGACCGATGCCCATGAGCGTGCCCGTGGTGCCCAGCCCGGCCACGAAGTGCGTGATCGTGGGCAGGTCACGCAGCAGCTCCGGGCCGGTCGTCTCGTAGTGCGCCCGCGCGTTGGCCTCGTTGCCGTACTGGTAGAGCATCACCCAGTCGGGGTGCTCCGCGGCCAGCTGCCGGGCGTTGGCGACCGCCTGGTTGGACCCGCCCGCGGCCGGCGAGGGGATGATCTCGGCGCCGTACATGCGCAGCAGCTGCACCCGCTCGGTGGAGACGTTCTCCGGCATCACGCAGACCAGGCGGTACCCGCGCAGCTTGGCCACCATGGCCAGGGAGATGCCGGTGTTGCCGCTGGTCGGCTCGAGGATGGTGGCGCCCGGGCGGAGCCGCCCGTCCGCCTCGGCGGCGCGGACCATCCACAGCGCGGCCCGGTCCTTCACGCTGCCGGTCGGGTTGCGGTCCTCCAGCTTGGCCCACAGCCGCACCGCAGGCGCGCCCTCCGGCACCTGCGGCGAGAGCCGGGGCAGGCCGACCAGCGGCGTGCCACCGCACGCGTCGAGCAGGCTGTCGTACCTGGCCATGGCGGGCCCTCCTGCCGCGACGCGGTCAGCTCCCGCCGGCCACGGCCGGCAGGATCGTCACGGTGTCGCCGTCGGACAGCTTCGTCTCCAGGGCGCCGAGGAAGCGCACGTCCTCGTCGTTGACGTAGACGTTGACGAAGCGGTGCAGCCCCCCGTCGGGGGTGAGCAGCCGGCCGCGCAGCCCCGGGTACCGGGTGTCCAGGTCGGACAGCAGCTGGGCGAGCGTGTCTCCGGCGCCGTCGACGGCCTTGGCGCCGCCGGTGTGGGACCGCAGGATGGTCGGGATACGAACGTGGATGGCCATGATGTCGTTGCTCCTTGGGCAGGCGGGTCTGGACGGGGACGGCGGTGGCTGGCGCGACCTGGGCGACGGGGTCGGTCAGGTGGCGCTGCGACACTCGTAGTCCACCGTCGTGGGCGTCTGCCCGAACAGGTAGGACTGCACGGCGTGCGGGTCGACGGTGGCATCGACGCTGCCCACCACCTGGACCGGCTCCTCGGTGACCACACCATCCACGATCCGGAACGAGCGGACCTCCGTAGTCTCCGGCTCCCTGGTGGAGACGAGCAGGTAGTGAGCGTCTGGCTCAGCGGCGAGGGAGACGTCGGTGCGGGACGGGTAGGCCTCGGTGGCGGTGTGCGAGTGGTAGATGACCACTGGCTCCTCGTCGCGGTCGTCCATCTCCCGCCACACCCGCAGCTGCTCCATGGAGTCGAAGCGGTAGAACGTGGGCGAGCGCTCGGCGTTGCCCATCGGCACCAGGCGCTGCGGCCGGTCGCTGCCGGCCGGGCCGGCGACGAGCCCGCACGCCTCGTCGGGATGGTCCCGGCGCGCGTGCGCCACGATCGCGTCCAGGATCGAACGGTCGATGGCGAGCACGGCTGCCAGCCTACCCGCCGCCGCGCCGCTCAGCGCGAGATCGCATCCACCCGCCGCTCAGCGCGAGATCGCATTCACCAGCGACTCCTGCAGGTAGCCGAGGTACCAGTAGACCGACAGCTGGAACACCCGCTGCGAGGTCGGGTCGTGCAGCACCGCGTCGTCCAGCTCCTCCTGCAGGTCGGTCTCGTCCCGGATGCCGAGCCGGATGGCCAGCGCCAGCCGGGCGTCGGTCAGCGCCCGCAGCCACGCCTCCGCCGCCTCCCGGTCCAGCCGTACCTCCCCGCCGCCGGTGGACGGGAGCGCGGCCAGCACCGCGCCGGCCTGGTCGATCTTGGCGGTCTTGAGGTCGCCCTCGGTGTAGCGGCGGAAGTCGGCGGCTGCCTCGGCGATGTCCCGCCCGCCCGCGACCGGACCGTCCGGCCCCGCGTACGCGTCCGGAAACAGCCGCTTCACCACCGGGTCGCCCCGGTCGAAGCCGTCCGAAACCAGGGCGATCACCTCGGTGACCACCTTGCGCAGCACCTTGACCTCGTCAGGCTCGAACCGGGCAACGCAGACCCGGCCGCGGCGGCGGAACATGCTCATCCGGTCAGGGTTGCTCGATCGTGGCCCACAGGCCGTGGGCGTGCAGCCGGGACGCGTCGTGCTCCATCCGCTCCCGCGCTCCGGACGACACGACCGCCCGCCCCTTGTGGTGAACGTCCAGCATCAGCTGCTCGGCCCGCTCCCGGCTGTAGCCGAAGAGCTTCTGGAACACCCAGGTCACGTACGACATCAGGTTGACCGGGTCGTTGTGCACCACGGTGAGCCACGGCCGGTCCGGGGCCGGCGCCTCGTCGACGTCGGGGGTCTCGACGGGAGCGGTCTGTGGGGCAGCCACAAGGCCATCCTACGAGGCCGCGGCCGTAGCGACGACCGAGCGCTACCACCGGGGGGCCGACGAGCGCAACCAGCGGACCGGTACGCGGTGCCTAGATCAGGATGATCCCGTGGTCGACGGCCTCGGCCAGCAGGGCGCGGACCGCGCGGTGCAGGGCGTCGAAGCGCGCCTCCAGCTCGCGGCGCAGCTCGCTCTCCACCTCCCGGACGACCTGCTGCAACCAGCAGCGACACTCGTCAACGTCGCCGTGCGGGTCCCGCCAGAGCAGGTAGCACCCGCCGGTCAAGGCGATCCCGATCGGCGGCACCACGCCGGCCAGCGCCGCCGTGGACCGCGCCCGGTACGCCGGCAGCGCCACATCGGCGCCCGTGCCCGCGGTAACGGCGAGGCCGGCGGTGCTCGTGACCAGCAGCACCCGGTCCTGCCCCGGCGCGTCCTGGTCGTGCTCCAGCGTGCGCCGCAGCGCGTTGCCGATCAGGTACAGCTCAGCCTCGCCTGGCGTGGCGGCGAGCACCTGCGGCAGCACCCGGTCGATGACGGCCGTCACCGCCGCGTCGAGCTGGCGGGTCGCGAGCCCGGACAGCGCGTGCAGCTCCAGGTCGAGCAGGGGTGGCAGGCCGGGACAGCCGGCGCCGAAGATCAGCTCGTGGACGCCGCGCAGGTGGACGTGGGCCAGCTCGATCGCCAGCCGCTGCCAGACCGAGTGGCACCGCCACTTGACCTCGCGCGCGAGCACGTCCTCCCAGCCCGAGTCGGGCCCGTCGACGGCGACCCGGATCGGGCCGTCCGCACTGCTGCGGCGCCCCGGCGCGGCCCGCCGCAGCCGTTCCTGTCCGGCCCAGGCCACGATCGACTCGCGCAGCTGCGCGGCCGAGCGGGCGGTGCCGTCACACGCGTACCAGCGCGCCCCGGCCAGCGCCGGGGCCTGCCGCTGCGCGTCGAGCCGCGCCGCCTCCACGATCGGGGACCAGTCCTCGGTGTCCGGGGCGTGCACCGTGGCCACGAACACCGCGACCCCGCGCTCGGCAGCCTGGACGGCCAGGTCCAGCTCCGCCTGGGTGAGCGGGCTCTGCGCGCCGGCGGCCAGCAGCAGGGCGCCGCCGCGCTCCGCCGCGTCGGCCACCACCCGGGAGTACGCCGGGCTGACGTCGCTCACCGGCGGCGCCACCACGATCGTCAGGTCCTTGAGCAGCGGCGCGAGCAGCCTGCTCTCCACCCGGCGCGGCGGCCGGGCCGGCGGGGCGGGCGGGGCCGCGGGAGCCTCCGGGTCTGCCGGCCGTTGCCGGTAGCCGGGGACGTAGGCCGTCGCCTCGCCGGGCCGGCCGTACTCCAGCACCAGGAAGCTTCCTGCGGGCGCGGGCGGCACCGGCTCGGCGATGTCGAGCAGGGCGCGGATGGCGCGCAGCGGGTCCGTGCCCGGCAGTCCGACGACCACCAGCGCCGGAGGCGCATCCAGCGGGGACACCGGCAGGGTCTCCGCCGCCGCCCCAGGGACCCTGCGCCGCCGCACCACCCGGTGCCCCGGCAGCCCGGCCGACCGCGCGATGGCGCTGCGCTCCGGAGCGGTGAACATCACGTTCAGCGCCGACGCTGGCTCCATCCGGCGCCTCCTCTTCATACAGACGTGTCGTTACTGGGGAAAGCCGCACTCGTGAGAGCGTGCCGACACTGCTGGCGCCGCCGAGCGGAGCGCACAGTACTCCCTTGGCCAGCACGGGAACCGTACGTGAAGGGTCACTTACCGTGGCAGCCACCCAGTTACTCAAGTCGCTACGTGCCGACTACTCAACGCGAACCGCCCGGCGGATACCAAACCACGGGCTGCGGTCGATAGGCTTCCGTCTGTGGGTCCTTGGGGCTTTGTCGGGCGTACCGACGAGCTGCGCGCCTTGCGGGATGCGGCCACCGGCCGGTCCGGTCGCGGGCTGATCATCAGCGGCAGCGCGGGCATCGGCAAGACACGCCTGCTGCGCGAGTGCGTCGCCGCGCTGCCCCGGGACCGTTACGCGGTGGTGAACGCGTCGACCAACGCGGCGACCGTGGCCCTTCCCTTCGGCGGCCTGGCCCAGGTCCTACCGGTGCAGCAGCCGAGCGGGCTGTCCCCGGCCGGACTGCTGCGCTGGGCCGTGGAGGCGCTGCACCAGCAGGCCGGTGGCCGGCCGATGGTGTTCGTGATCGACGACGCCCACCTGCTCGACTCGGTCTCGGCCACCCTGGTCTACCTGGCCGCGCGCTCCGACGAGGCGACCGTGCTCGGCACGCTGCGCAGCGGCGAGCTGGTGCCGGACCCGGTCCGGGCACTGTGGACGGAGGATCTCGTCGACCACGCCGAGCTGGCCCCGCTGACCATGGCGGAGACCCGGGAGCTGCTCGGGCAGGCCCTCGACGGGCCGGTGGACCCGGCCTCGGCCGACCGGCTCTGGCGGCTGTCCGCCGGTAACGTGCTGCTGCTGCGCGAGCTGGTGCTGGCCGCGCGGGGCGGGGGCGAGTTCAGCCAGGCGTACGGGCTGTGGCGGTGGACCGGCCGGCTGGAGCTGGCGCCGAGCCTGACCGACCTGGTCGACGTGCGCATCGGCCGGCTCACCGGCGACGTGCGCACGGTGCTGGAGCTGGTGGCGTTCGGCGAGCCGATCGGCCTGCGGCTGCTGGAGGCGGCCACCGACCCGGAGTCGGTGGAGCTGGCCGAGGACCGGGGGCTGGTCCGGGTGCAGACCGAGGACCGGCGCACCACGGTGCGGCTGGCCCACCCGCTCTACGGGGAGGTGGTCCGCCAGCACTGCCCGGTCACCCGGCGGCACCGGCTGCTGGCCCGCCTGGCCGACCTGGTCACCGAGGTGGGTGCCCGGCGGCGCGAGGACCTGCTGCGGGTCGCGGTGTGGCGGCTGGACTCCGAGACCGCGCAGGACCCCGGGCCGCTGCGGGACGCGGCGCGCTCGGCGTTCGCCTCGTACGACATCCCGCTCGCCACCCGGCTGGCCTACGCCGCGCTCGAGGTCGGGGGCGGGTTCGAGGCCGCCGAGCTGCTCGCCACCATCCTGATGTTCAACGAGCAGCCAGAGGAGGCGCTGCCGGTCATCGAGTCGGTGGGCGGCGAGCAGACCACCGACGAGCGACGCAGCCGCTGGCTGACGGTACGCGCGCTGGTGGCGAACTGGGGGCTCGGCCGGACCGAGACGGCCGGGAGCCTGCACGAGGCGGCCGAGAAGATCGACGACCCCGGCCACCGGGCCTGGGTCTACTCGTACGAGGCGATCATGCGGCTGCACCGGGTGGAGCCGGAGGAGGCGCTCCGGCTGGCCAGGCGGGTGCTGGACGAGCCGGCCGCGGCGGCCGCCGCGCGTGCTCTTGCGCACAGCGTCGTCGCCCACTACCAGGCGCTGCAGGGCCGGGTCGTGGCCAGCGCCCGCACCGTCGCCGCGGTGGACGCCGACGCCGGCCTGTGGCGGCCGGAGATGCCGCACTTCCAGCTCGCGGTCGAGCTGGCCCGGGGCACCGGCCTGATCCTCAGCGGGGACCTGGACACCGTCGACGCCATCGCCGCCGCCGAGTTCGCCGACCTCGCCGACGCTGGCGACTTCCGGCTCGGCTCCGGCTACCTGGCCGTGGTCCGGGCCCAGGCGGCCCGGCTGCGCGGCCGCCTCGACGATGCCCTGCGCTGCTCGTTGCAGGCCTGCGCGATCCTGGCCGGCAGCCGGGTGTTCCGGGCGCTGGCCAACGCCGAGCGGGCGTACGCGGCGGCGCTGCTCGGCGATGCGGCGCAGGCGAAGGAGGCGATGGCCGAGTCCGACGGCGCGCACTCGCCCACCATGGAGATCCTCTACCCGTGGCGGGAGCAGGCGCGCTGCTGGGTGTCGGCGTGCGCCGGCGACGTGCCGAGCGCGGTGGACACGCTGCGCTGCCTGCTGGTACGGCTGCGCCGGGACGGGCTGGTCGGGCACGAGGCGCACGCCCTGCACGACCTGGTCCGGCTGGGCTACTCCGGGGAGGCGGTCGACCGGCTCGACCAGCTCACGCGGCTGGTGGAGGGGACGCTGGTCGACACGTTCGCGGCACAGGCCCGGGCCGCCGCGGCGGCGGATGGGCGGGCTCTGCTGGCCGTCGCCGACCGGCTGGCAGACCGGCAGCTGCTGCTCTACGCCACCGAGGCGGCGGCGATGGCGACCAGCCGGCTGCGCGCGGTCCGCTCGCCGGACCTGCGTACCGCGATGACCCGCTTCGCCGAGCTGCGCGAGCAGTGCCCGGACGCGCACACCCCGGCCCTGGCCACCCGCCAGCCGGCGCTCACCGACCGCGAGCGGCAGATCGCCCGGCTGGCCGCGGCGGGGGTGTCCAGCAAGCGGATCGGCGAGGAGCTTTACCTGTCGGCCCGCACGGTCGACAACCACCTGCTGCGGGTCTACTCGAAGCTGGGCGTCGGCGGGCGTAACGAGCTGGCCGCGGCGCTGGCCACCCTGTCCGACCGCTGACGCCTAGGCTGTCATCTGTGACCGTCGCGCTCTACACCGACCACTACGAGCTCACCATGCTTCTGGCCGCGCTGCGCGACGGCACTGCGCAGCGCCGCTGCGCCTTCGAGGTCTTCGCCCGGCGGCTGCCGACCGGCCGGCGCTACGGCGTGGTGGCCGGCACCGGGCGCCTGGTCGAGCTGCTCGCGGAGTTCCGGTTCGCCGCCGACGAGGTCGACTTCCTGCACGAGCACGGGGTGGTTGACGAGGCGACCGCCGCCTGGCTGTCGCGCTACCGCTTCACCGGGGACATCGAGGGGTACGCCGAAGGCGAGCTGTTCTTCCCGGGCTCGCCGATCCTGACCGTGTCCGGTTCCTTTGCCGAGTGCGTGGTGCTGGAGACGCTGGTCCTGTCCGTGCTCAACCACGACTGCGCGGTCGCCGCCGCGGCCGCCCGCATGGTCACCGCGGCCCGGGGCCGGTCGCTGATCGAGATGGGCTCACGCCGGGCGCACGAGGAGGCGGCGGTCGCCGCGGCCCGGGCGGCGTACCTGGCCGGCTTCGCGTCAACGTCCAACCTCGCCGCGGGCCGCCGCTACGGCATCCCGACCGCCGGCACCGCCGCGCACGCGTTCACGCTGCTGCACGACGACGAGCCGGCGGCGTTCGCCTCCCAGGTCGACGCGCTCGGCAAGGGCACCACACTGCTCGTCGACACGTACGACATCAGCCAGGGCATCCGTAACGCGATCGCGGTGGCAGGGCCGGACCTGCGCGCCATCCGCATCGACTCCGGCGACCTGTCCGTCCTCGCGCAGCAGTCCCGGCAGCTGCTGGACTCGCTCGGCGCGGTGGATACCAAGATCATCGTCTCCGGTGACCTGGACGAGTACGCCATCGCCGCGCTCGCGGCCGAGCCCGTGGACGCGTACGGCGCGGGCACCGCGGTGGTGACCGGTTCGGGCGCACCAACCGCGGGCCTGGTCTACAAGCTGGTGGAGGTCGACGGCCGGCCGGTGGTGAAGCGCTCGGAGCACAAGGCGACGGTGGGCGGCCGCAAGAAGGCGCTACGCCGGCACAAGCCGACCGGCACGGCGACCGAGGAGGTCGTGGCCTCCCGGGGCGAGCCGCCGGGAAAGCCGGGCGACCGGCCGCTGCAGCGCCCGTTCGTGCGCGCCGGGGACCCGGCCACCGACCTGCCGTCCCTTGTGGACAGCCGGGAGCACCTGCGACACTGCCTCATCTCGATACCCTGGGAAGGGCTGAAGCTCTCCGCGGGCGACCCGGCCATCCCGGTCACCGTGGTGGGCGGGGCGCCGGGGTAGCCGCCCCGCGACCGTCGCGAACGGGAGGAGCCGCCGTGAGCCGGGCACTGATCATCGTCGACGTCCAGAACGACTTCTGCGAGGGCGGGTCGCTGCCGGTGACCGGCGGCGCCGCGGTGGCGGCGGCCATCTCGCGGGTGCTGCGCGACGAGCCGCAGCGGTGGGCGCACGTGGTGGCGACCAAGGACTACCACGTCGACCCCGGCCCGCACTTCGGCGACCCACCGGACTACGTGGACTCCTGGCCGGTGCACTGCGTGGCCGGCACGTCCGGCGCCGACTTCCACCCCGAGCTGGACACCGACCGGATAGCGGCGGTGTTCCGCAAGGGCGAGCGCGCCGCGGCGTACTCGGGCTTCGAGGGGCGCTCCGGCAGCTTCGACCTGGCCGCCTGGCTGCGCATGCGCAACGTCGACGAGGTGGACGTCGTGGGCATCGCCACCGATCACTGCGTACGCGCCACGGCCCTGGACGCGGCGGCCGAAGGGTTCGCCACCACCGTGCTGCTCGGCCTCACCGCCGGGGTGGCCGCGGAGACGACCGAACGGGCCATCGAGCAGCTTCGCGCTGCCGGCGTCACGGTCACCAGTTGACCACCAGCCGTTAACACCGGCGAAGTGTCGTACCGTCGGGCCAGGATGAGGCCTGGAGGTACGCCACGCCATGACTCTCGAGCCTTACCGCCGCGTGCTGGCCCTGCCCGGCGTCCGGTCGTTGCTGCTGGTGGCGCTGGTGGCCCGGCTGCCGATCACCGCGGTCGGCGTCACGCTGACCCTGCACGTGGTGCTGGAGCTGGAGCGGGGCTACGCCGCAGCGGGCCTGGTCGGCGCGGTGATCACCATCGGCGCGGGGCTGGGCGCCCCGGTGCTGGGCCGGTTGGTCGACCGCGTGGGCCTGCGCCCCATGGTCGCGGTCACCACCGTTGTCGAGGCGCTCTTCTGGGCCGTGGCGGCCGCCCTTCCCTATCCCGCCCTGCTGGTCGCCTCCTTCCTCGCCGGCCTGCTCGCGCTGCCGGTCTTCTCGGTGGTGCGCCAGTCGCTCGCCGCCCTGGTGCCGGAGCAGCAGCGCCGCCCCGCCTACTCGCTGGACTCCATGTCCGTCGAGCTGGCGTTCATGGCCGGGCCGGTGCTCGCCGTGTTCGTGGTCACCACGGCCTCGTCGCGGACGGCCATGCTGGCGGTTGGCGCCGCCATCGTCGCCGCCGGCGCCGCACTGTTCATGTTCAACCCCCCGACCCGCAGCGCCGAGGAGGAGGCGGCAGCCAGCGCCGGGCAGGTGCCCCGCCGGGCCTGGCTGGGGTCCCGCATGTTCGCGGTGCTGGCTGTCTGCGCCGCCACCACGCTCGTCCTGTCCGGCACCGACGTGGCCGTGGTCGCCGTGCTGCGCGACGCCGGCAAGGTGGAGTGGACGGGCGCGGTGCTCGCGCTGTGGGGCGCCTACTCGATGGCCGGCGGCTTCGTCTACGGGGGGCTGACCCGGGCTCTCCCGCCGCCAGCGCTGGTCGGCCTGCTCAGCGTGTTGACGATCCCGATCGGGCTGGTCGCCGGCTGGCCCTGGCTGTGCCTGGCGCTGCTGCCGGCCGGGGCGCTGTGCGCGCCCACGCTCGCGTCAACCTCGGACGCGGTGAGCCGGCTGGTGCCGGCCGGGGCGCGAGGGGAGGCGATGGGCCTGCACACCTCGGCCCTGACCGTCGGGCTCGCGGCCGGCGCGCCGCTCGCCGGCGCCGCGATCGACCTGGCCGGTCCGGCCTGGGGCTTCGTCGCGGTCGGTGCCGTCGGCAGCCTGCTCGCCCTCGCCGCGCTGCCGGCCTACCGGCGGCACCGCCGGGCGCCCACCCCGCAGGTGGAGAGCGCGGCGCTGGTGACGACGCCGTGAGCTGCCGTGGCTACCGGAGCTTGCCGTAGAGCTACCGCTCCGGCCTCAGTTCGGAGCTGTGGTGCTGGTCATCTTCCTGGGTGCCCAACGCGCCACGGGCGGCTGCGGCGTGGGCCACTCGTGAGGTGTCCACCGCCAGATGGGGGAACTTGGCGTCGAACGCCGGCCGCTCCGAGCGGATGCGTGGCATCCGGTCGAAGTTACGCAGCGGCGGCGGCGAGCTGGTGGCCCACTCCAGCGAGTTGCCGTGACCCCACGGGTCGTCCACCTCCACCACCCGGCCGACCGTGTACGACTTCCACACGTTCCACAGGAACGGCAGCGTCGAGGCGCCGAGGATGAACGCGCCGATGGTCGAGATCGTGTTCAGGCCGGTGAAGCCGTCGCTCTCCAGGTAGTCGTAGTACCTGCGGGGCATGCCCTTGGTGCCCAGCCAGTGCTGCACCAGG
>Ga0075430_100000489_pt1 | contig 29724 bp, 25 predicted proteins | sample RhiMetdeltSRZDD4_FD_75294 | JGI IMG/M metagenome (GOLD analysis project Ga0075430, IMG submission 75294) | Populus rhizosphere microbial communities from Tennessee, USA - Rhizosphere MetaG P. deltoides SRZDD4 | ecosystem: Host-associated > Plants > Roots > Rhizosphere > Soil | place: USA... | reverse complement strand
GCTGACGTTGTGGCGATGTCCATTGTGGGGCTGGCCCGTGATGGCGTGCCCAGGGGGAGGCAATCATGGTTGAGAGTCTGATCGTCTGGCTGATCGTCGGCGCACTGGCAGGTTGGCTCGCTGGCCTGATCGTCAAGGGCTATGGTCTCGGCCTGCTTGGCAACATCGTCGTGGGCATCATCGGCGCCGTGATCGCCGGCTGGCTGTTGCCGAAGCTCGGCATTGCACTCGGCTCCGGCTTCGTTGCCGCCCTGATCAACGCCGTGATCGGCGCGGTTATCTTGCTCGTCGTTATCGGGTTGGTTCGGCGCTAGCCGGTTCGTCCGCATTGTTTGAGAGCCCGGATCGGGAGCGTCGCTCCCGATCCCACAGCAGGCTTTGCTCTCAGGCCGCCTGCTCCGGCAACACCGCCGCCAGCGCGCTTGGGCTCAGCGGTTTCGAGAGATAGGCGTCCATGCCGGCAGCGCGGCCGGTCGCCTCGTCCGCTGCATTGGCACGACCGGACACACCGACGATCCTCACCGCATTGGCAGGACGGGCAAGCGCGCGGATCCGGCGCGCCGCCTCGAAGCCGTCGATGCCGGGAAGCGTCACGTCCATCAGCACCGCATCGTAATTTCCGGCGGCAACGGAATCGACGGCCGCTTCACCGGTGCCGACGAAATCGGCGCGATGTCCGAGCTCGGTCAGGATGGTGTTGAGAACGATCCGTCCATAGGGATTGTCCTCGACGCAAAGCACCGCGAGCGACCGCGACGACGCCGAGCGAGCGTCACCGCCTTCGGAATCCGACGCGCCGGCGCCGTCCTTCACCTTGGTCACGATTGCGCTGAACACAAAGCGGCTGCCGCCGGGACCTCCGGTTACCGCGAGATCGCCACCCATCGCGCGGGCGATCCGCTTCACGTAGACCAACCCGAGCCCGGCGCCACCGTAGCGTCGCCCGATAGCCTGGTTGGCCTGGGCGAACGGCTTGAACAGCCGCTTGATGTCGGCAGCGCTGAGACCGATCCCGCTGTCGCTCACTGCGAAAGTGAGCCGGACGCGGTCGCGCGCCGCCTTCTCGCTGCTGACGTCGAGCTGGACAGCGCCGCGCTCGGTGAACTTCACGGCATTGTCGATGAGATTTTCGAGCGCGCCGCGCAACCGCATGGTGTCGCCGATCACGACCGCCGGAAGATCCGGCGCGATCGTAACCGCGCATTCGATGCCTTTGCGCTGGGCGCGCGCGTCGAGCGACGCCGCCAGCGATTGCGCGAAAGCATGCGGCCGGATCAGGTCGCGGCGCAGCACCAGACCGCGGGTGTCGGCGCGGACGGCGTCGACGATCAGCGAGGTGAGCATCGTGAGATGATCGCCTGTGCTCTTGATCGCCATCGCCCATTCGCGCTCGCGCGGCGGAAGCCCCGCGGTCGCAAGCAGCTCGCCCAACGCCAGGATGCCGGTCAGCGGCGTCCTGATCTCGTGCGCAAGTTCGGCAAGCGTGATCTCGATCGCGCGGCGCGACAGTTGCGGCGCGCGCTTGCGGCCCGGCTTCGTGCGGCGCGTCTTTCGGGTCGCAGGTGCTTTTCGTCGTGCCTTGGCCATCGCCCCTAACCGACGGCCAGATTGCCACGGGAACCGGCGCGGGACCATGCCCGCGCCGCTTTTACGCGTTAATCCCTCGGGTCAAGCCTGAGGGCATGCTTGTCCGAAAACCGGTGCCCACCCCGGATCAAGTCCGGGGCAGGCGTTTTCGGGACTATGCTCAAGAAAGTCCCACCATCCGGCGGATATCCGCTGGGGTTACACCTTGGGCGCGCAGTTCGCGCAGGCCGGTCGCCCGGGTCGATTTCGACAGCTTCTTGCCGTCGGCATCCATGAGCAGACGATGATGGTGATAGGCCGGCGCGGCAAGGCCGAGCAGCGTTTGCAGCAGCCGATGCACGCCGGTCGCGGCGAACAGGTCCTGCCCGCGCACGACATCGGTCACGCCCTGGATCGCATCATCCACCACGACCGAGAGATGGTAGCTCGTCGGCGTTTCCTTGCGCGCCAGCACCACGTCGCCCCAGAGGGCCGGCGCGGCGGGCACGGTGCCGGTCTCACCGTTCGGTCCCTGCCCGGTTTCGGTCCACGCCATCGCGCCGGCACGCGCGATGGCTGACGCCATGTCGAGCCGCAGCGCGTAGCGGTCGCCGGCTGCGACGCGCCGTTGGCGTTCGGCGGGCAGCATTGCGTTCACGTTGCCCGGATAGACCGGCGCACCGTCGGGATCGCGCGGCCAGGCACCGTCGCGTTCCCGCGCCGCGACCAGCGCGGCGATTTCGGCGCGGCTTTCGAAGCTCGGATAGAGCAAGCCTTGCGCCTCGAACTGAGCCAGCGCCGACCGATAGTCGCCGAGATGCTCGCTTTGCCGCCGCACCGGCTGTTCCCATTCGATGCCAAGCCAGGCAAGGTCCTCGACGATCGCCTGCTCGTATTCCGGCCGGCAGCGAGTCTCGTCGATGTCCTCGATCCGCAACAGCAGACGCCCGCCGGCGGCCCGTGCCATCTCGAAGTTCAAGAGCGCGGACAACGCATGGCCGAGATGCAGGTAGCCGTTCGGGCTCGGGGCAAAGCGGAAAACGGGTGTCGCCATGCACCTCTCATCGGCATTCTGGATCGGAATGACAAGCCGCCAAAAACGCTGCAAGATGGGTGCAAACCTGAAGGTGGCCGATGAAATATTCCCGCAACGACGCAAAGGCCTACGCCCGCACGCATTTGAGCGGTATCTGGGCGGCGGCGCAGACGCCGTTCAATCCCGATCTCTCGATCGACGAAGCCGGCCTGCGCCGCAATCTGCGGCACTGGGTCGACGATCTCGGCGTCGATGGCGTGTTCGTCACCGGCAAGCAGGGCGAGTTCTTCTCGATGTCGCTCGCCGAGCGCAAGCGCACCTTCGAGATCGCCGTGGACGAGATCGGCGGCGCCCGCACCATCCTCTCGTGCTCGGACCAGAACCTCGGCACCGTCATCGAGCTGGCCAAGCATGCGCAGGCGATCGGTTCGGACTTCATCGTCGTGCACGCGCCTGTGCTGCACTTCCTCAGCGCCCAGGACGAGACCCTGATGGCGTATTACCGCGCCGTCAGCGAGCAGGTCGACATCGGCATCGGGCTGTGGAGCCATCCCGACTCCGGCTACCTGATGAGCCCGGAATTGTGCGCGCGGGTCGCCGACCTGCCCAACGTCGTCGCGATCAAATACAGCGTGCCACGCGAGATGTACGTGAAGCTGACGCACCTGGTCGGCGACAAGCTGATCGTCTCGACTGCGTCCGAGGACGAATGGTTCGACAACATCGTCGAGCTCGGCTGGCGGCTCTATCTCTGCTCGTCGCCGCCCTACGTCTACCAGACCGCCGTCGACCGCCGCATGCGCGACTACACCGACCTCGCGTTCAAAGGCGACATCGCCCGCGCCAAGGTGATCCGCGACAGCCTCGAACCGGTGCGCGAAGCGTTCCGGCGCACGCGGCCGCCGGAGAAATTCCATGCGCATTCGAAATACTGGCAGGGGCTGCTCGGCCAGGCGAGCGGCGCCGTGCGGCGGCCGCTGCTGGAGCTGACCGACGCCGAGAAGGACGCCACGCGCCGCGCGTTCGAGAGCTGCGGCCTGAAGCTGCCGGACGCTCGGTCATCGGCAGCGTAACCACCGCCGTCATGGCCGGGCATAGCCTGTCGAAGACGGGCGTAAAACGCCCTAATGTCCCGGCCATCCACGTCTTGCTTGAAGCACGAAGAACAAGACGTGGATGCCCGCGACAAGCGCGGCCATGACGCGGAGAGAGCGAAAGAGTTCTGGAGAAAAGCAATGCAAACCGGACGGCTTCGCGCCTTCAATTTCCAGAAATGGATCAGCGAGAACCAGCACCTCTTGAAGCCGCCGGTCGGCAACAAGAAGGTGTTCGAGGACGGGGAGATGACCGTGCAGGTCGTCGGCGGCCCGAACGAGCGCACCGACTATCACGACGATCCGGTGGAGGAATTCTTCTACCAACTCAAGGGCGACATGGTGCTCAAGGTCTGCGACGACGGCAAATTCTACGACGTGCCGATCCGCGAGGGCGAAGTGTTCCTGTTGCCGCCGCATACGCCGCATTCGCCGCAGCGTCCGCAGGAAGGCTCGGTCGGCCTGGTGGTGGAAGCGGCGCGGCCGAACGAGTTCGATGCATTCAACTGGTACTGTTTCGCATGCGGACATCTGGTCCATCGCATCGAGGTCAAGGTGCAGCACCTCGTGAAGGATCTGCCGCCGCTCTACGATGCGTTCTACGCCGATCAGGCGGCGCGCACGTGCAAGAACTGCGGCGCGGTCCATCCGGGCAAGAAGCCGCCGGCCGGATGGGTCACGCTCTGACTTGATGTCCCACTTCATCCGCACCGAAGCCGATCTCGATGCCGCGATTGCCGCGCTGATCAAAGCCGACAAGCGGTTCGCACCGGCCTTCGCGCTCGCCGGCCGGCCGCCGCTACGCAAGCGCGCGGACGGCTTTGCCGGATTGGCATCGATCGTCGTCTCGCAACAGCTCTCGACGGCGAGCGCCAAGGCGATCCTGGGCCGGCTCGAAGCCGCGCTCGATCCCCTCGACCACGGCGCCATGCTGCGCGCCCGCGCCGCGACGCTCGCCCGCGTCGGCCTATCGGCGCCGAAGATCAAGACGCTAAAGGCCGTCGCCAAGGCGATCGATCGCGGCGAACTTGATCTCCCGGCGTTCGCCGAGATGCCCGCGGACGACGCGCATGCGACGTTGACCGCAGTGCATGGCATCGGCCCGTGGACCGCCGACATCTACCTGCTCGCCTGTCTCGGCCATGCCGACGCCTGGCCCGCCGGTGACCTCGCGCTGCAGGAATCGGCGCGCCTGCTGTTCAAGCTGAAGGCGCGGCCCACCACCAAGGAAATGCAGCCGCTGGCCGAGCCATGGCGGCCGTGGCGCGGCGCGGCCGCCTACATGCTGTGGACCTACTATCGCCATGCCAAGCAACGCGACGGCGCACCGGTTGCGGCCGGCGCCAAAACGGCCGATAGCAAGCCGGTCGATCGCAAAATCGTGAACGCCAGACCGGCCAACGCGCGGGCCAAAAAAGCCGGCCGCTGACATGGTGCGGTCACGATTTTTGCATTGATGTCGCACCCTTCAGGCAACCAGGATTCACGACCATGACCGACCCCGATCATTCGCAGATTTCGCGCCGCCGGCTGCTCGCAAGCGCCGCAGCCGCAGGCCTCGCCAGCATCACAAGCGACTTGCGTCCCGCCTTCGCCAAGGCGCCGATGGCCAACACGCCGTCGCCGTCGTTCTATCGCTTCAAGCTCGGCGCGTTCGAACTGACCGCGGTGTCGGACGGACCGTTGCAAATGGGTCCGCCGGCGGGTGGCGTTTTCACCGAGACCAGCAAGGAAGACCTGACCAAGGCGCTGGCCGACAACTTCCTACCCACAGACAACGTGGCGATGGAGCAGAACGCGCTGGTGGTGAACACCGGCAATCAACTGGTGCTGATCGACACCGGCATGGGCGCGTTCAAGATGATGGGTGACAACAGCGGCCGCCTGATCACCAACCTCAAGGCCGCCGGCATCAATCCGGCCGACGTCGACGCGATCCTGCTGACGCATGCGCACGCCGACCACTTTTGCGGCCTGGTCGCCGCCGACGGCTCGCGCGCGTTCCCGAATGCACAGATCTACATCACGCAGGCCGATTACGATTTCTGGACCGACGAGGCGAAGGTCACGCATCCGCAGATCGGCCAGTTCGTCGGCGTCACGCGCAAGTATCTGATGCCGCAGCGCGAGCGCATCGCCTTCATCAAGGACGGACAAGAGGTCGTGCCGGGCATCCAGACGATCGCCGCACCGGGCCACACTGTCGGCCACGTCGCCTTCATGATCACGTCGCAGGGTCAGTCGATCTGCAATGTCGGCGATCTCGTGCACCATCACATCATTTCGCTGGCGACGCCGCGCAAGGCGTTCGCCTACGACACCGACGGGCAGCTCGGCGTCACCTCGCGGCTCAAGGCGCTCGACATGCTCGCGGGCCTGAAGATTCCGCTGATCGCCTACCATTTCCCATGGCCCGGCATCGGCTATGTCGGACGCCAGGACGACGGCTATCGTTACTTCCCGTCACCGACGCGCACGGCGCTGTAAGCCCCGCCAATCCGGCGAGGCCTTGCGCAAAACCGCGGCACAGGTCACGAAGACGTTCCCGGAAGCTGACGCCGCGCGCGCACGTCCGGGACACATATCGCGCCTTCTTCCCTTGCCGCAGGAGTCCCCGTCATGGCTGCCGAACTCGATGGTCCGCGGATCGAACCGCGCGCGGGCGGCGCCGCGCGCCAGCTCGTGGTGTTCCTGCATGGCTACGGCGCCGATGGCAACGACCTGATCGAGATCGGCCGCGCCTGGCAGGGCTTGATGCCGAACGCCGCGTTCGTGTCGCCGCATGCGCCGTTTCAATGCGGCCAGTCGCCGACGGGCCGCGAGTGGTTTCCGCTCACCGACCGGGCGCAGAACGAGCGCTGGCGCGGCGTCTGCAATGCCGGGCCGATCCTCGATCAGTTCCTCGACGCCGAGCTCAAGCGCCGCAATCTGCCGCCATCGGCGCTGGCGCTGGTCGGCTTCAGCCAGGGCACCATGATGGCGCTGCATGTGGGCCTGCGCCGCGCCGTCGCGCCGTGCGCCATCGTCGGCTATTCCGGCATCCTGGTGCTCAACCCCGACGCCCAACCCGAATCGCTGGGGGCCGAAATCAGGTCGCGGCCGCCGGTCCTGCTGATCCATGGCGACAGCGACGAGGTGATCCCGCCGCAGGGGCTGTTCATGGCCACCAACGGCCTCGCCGCGTTCGGCGTGCCGGTCGAATGGCACCTTTCGCCCGGGATCGGCCATGGAATCGACCAGGAAGGGCTGCGCCAGGGCGGCGAATTCATCGCACGGCGGCTCTAAAACCAGCACCGCGGCAACGGTCCCAAAGCGCCCCTCAAGCCTGCCGACAACCCTAGGCGGCGGCTTCACAATTCCGTCGCTCTATCCTATACAATCAGTGTTGTTGCGGTGTCGCACCCAAGGAGGTCGAGGACGCTGCCGTGAACTCGCATGTGTCGCCTACCGGTTGGCCTGCACTGGTCCTGAACGCGGACTTCCGTCCGCTGAGCTACTATCCGCTTTCGCTGTGGTCCTGGCAGGACACCATCAAAGCGGTGTTCCTCGAACGCGTGAACATCGTCGCGCATTACGATCGCGCCGTTCACTCACCGACCATCGAATTCAAGATCCCGAGCGTGGTCTCGCTCAAGACCTTCGTGAAGCCCGCGACGCAACCCGCCTTCACCCGGTTCAACGTCTTCCTGCGCGACCGCTTCTCCTGCCAGTATTGCGGTGAGCGCGACGACCTCACGTTCGACCATCTGATCCCGCGCTCGCGCGGCGGACAAACAACCTGGGGCAACGTCGTCGCCGCCTGCTCGCCGTGCAACCTGCGCAAGGCCAACAAGACGATGGCCGAAGCGGCGATGTATCCGTCGCAGATGCCGTTCCAGCCTTCGGTGCATCACCTGCACCGCAACGGCCGGCTGTTCCCGCCGAACTATCTGCACGACAGCTGGCTCGACTATCTCTACTGGGACACCGAACTCGATCCGTGATCGGAGCGTCGGCGTTTTCTCTCCTCTGTCATCGCCCGCGAAAGCGGGCGATCCAGTTTTCGATATCTTGGAGATTGCGCTGGATGCCCCGCCTTCGCGGGGCATGACATTGAAGTTGTCAGCACAGTTGTCAGCTTTCTTTCTGCGCCGGCAGCTTGCGGCCGGCGAGAAATCCCCACGCTGCGACGGCGGCGAGCGCCAGCGAGATCAGCACGTTGTATCCCGCAAGCGACAAGCCGAGGAACGTCCACGCCGCCTCGTCGCAACGCGTGACGTTGATCGACTGCAATTGCTTGAGCAGGTTGCCCGATCCGCTGAGGTCGGGCGTGCCGCCGCAGGTGTCCGGTCCCGGCCACCACTTCCACTCGACGCCGGCGTGATAGCTGGCGAGCCCGGCGTTCCACAGCATCATCCCCGCGATCACCACCAGCGCCGCGAGCAGGACCCGGCGGCGGCTGCCGACCGATTCGCCGAGCAGGACCAGCACCGCGAGCGGGATGCCGAAATAGTACGCGTAGCGCTGCTCCAGGCAGAGCGGGCACGGCCGATAGCCGAGGTACTGGAAATACCACGCGCCGAGGATGGTCGCGGCGCCGACGATCGCCACCACGGCCGCGGCCGCCACAATCGGGCGCGCCTGCACCCATGCGATCCAGGTTTCCGTGCGCGGCTGCTGCAATCTCGCGTCCATACGGCTTATCTACTCCTTGTCGGCATCTTTCTCCATGCCAGAGTCTTTCCCGTGCCAGCGTCTTTCTGCGTACCAGCACCGCTCAGAGATTGACCCTCCGACCGCCGTGGCTATTATCCCGCCCAACTAAGCCCCTGTGGCGGAATTGGTAGACGCGGCAGACTCAAAATCTGTTGGTGGCAACATCGTGCTGGTTCGAGTCCGGCCAGGGGCACCAATCCGAAAATCCTGAACGAGAATTCGCGGCGGCAACGGCTTGCCTTGTCGCACGCGATTTCAGCACACTTGTAGCCCGCATTGAGCGAAGCGAAATGCGGGACAGTCCATCCCGGATTTCGCCATAGCGCGTCGAAGACGCGCGTCAACGCGCTTGTGGCTCAATCCAGGCTACTTGCTTGCCGTGTACCACGCGATTTCAGCTATTTTGCGATAGGCCGCAACAGGCGCGCGTCGCGCTGACGCGAATGTGAACTGCGCGCGAACGACCATCTGTCCTTCATCTCGTTGCACGTCATCTCGTTGCACACGTCATCGTTCTCGCGAGGCGAATTGCTCTCCGAGGCTTGCTGTTCATTCCCTCGCTTAAGTGAGGGAGTGGAGCGCCGACAGGCGCTCGGGTGCTTGCGAGGCACCCTTCGCGGGCCAGTGACGCAGGCCCGCAGGCGTTTTGCGAAACGCCTCGCGTCCGATAACGCCGGACGCTCGCCTCTCGGCGCTCCACTGCGGGATTTAAGACGTCCGGTCCCGCGCGGGATGAAGCAAGAAAGGCTTCACCGTCTGCGAACTGCTCGCGTCCGCTCCTAGTGGCGGAGGGCGGGTTTCCGAAGCCTCCCGGGTGCGCGGTTAGGAGCCACGCGCGCGGGACGCCGCATCCCGTTCCGACTCTGGCTCGTCTCCGGAGACGCCCTCGGTGAACGGGACGAGGAAGATGGTCTCATAGATGAGATGGAAGTCAAACAATGCGTGCGTGCTGTTCATAGCGCTGTGCGCAGCGAACGCGTTCGAGCAATGCGATATGCAGAGAACCGCTTGATCACACGGCCTGAACCACGCGACGGCACCGCGCACTCACATCCACAGCACCTGTGCATGAAGCGACGCTGCGGACTGCACAACGAACAGCAATACGTTCGCCGCTATACGCGTTCCGCAAACTACTGTCGGAAGAACGAACCAAAGTCCCTGCGCTCGTTCGGCGCTGAAGCGTACGCCGACCGCGCATCAGGCTCACGCGGGGGAGCGCGCCGCACAACCTTCTTTGGTTTTTCCGGTTTCGCAGGCACGGCCACCGACTTCGTGGCTTTCTTCGCGGGGCCTGGTCTGGCGACCCGGTCGTACCAGCGGCTGGTGTCGGAGCCGGCCACGCTGGCGGCGGTCATGTCGATGACCCTTACTTTTCGGGTGTCGCTCGACTGAGGAGATGGTGACGGCTCAGTGGATGCACTTGCCACGTTCACAGACTGCGCCGCCGCTTCGGAGTCTGCTGAAACCGTCAAGGCAAAAGCGGCGCACAGGGCCACACCGGCGGCCAATCCGAAAAAGAGTGTCGTGCGTATTGTCGAAGGACGCTGGGACTGCATGGCTGGCTCGTGGCTGGCTTCGCAGTCCATTGAACGTCGCTATTGAATCTTCGTTCCTGTTTCGCCTCGTTGAATCTCTCGCGAAGCATTTGTTCGCGCTCACGTTGAGTATTGCTCGCCGCGGCTGCAATGACGCAGCCGCCGAACGCACCATTCACAGCATCTGCATGTGATAGCGGCGCGGGAAGCAGCCAGGGGACAGCCCTGCCCCGAAATTGCCATGCGGCTGCGCTTCCTCGCCTACCTCTCCGGCGGCCGTCCGGCTGCCATTCCCAGCAAGTCCAGTTTCAGCAAGTCCAGGAGCAATGATGATTCGTCAGTGTGGAGCCGCGCTCGTCGTCGCGGCGGCGGCGGGTTTTTGCCTCAGCATCGCCAACGCGCAGCAAACCCAGCCGCAACAGATGCAAACCACCGGGCAAGGCCAGAACCAGCAGCCGGCCCAGGAGCTCGGGCCGGTGGTCGGCGACGGCAAGATCGTGGTGCGGGCGCGCACGATGCGGGTCGGGCAGAAGATGGCGGTGTCGTTCCAGGGCTTCCCCGAGACCGGCGAGGGCGACCTCGTGCAGGTGGTGTCCGCGGGCGCACCCGACAACGTGCAGCCGCACTCTTCGGGCGAGAAGCCGTTGGCCTTCACCTATCTCAGCCGCTACCAGGTCGACAACGGCTGGGAGATCGGCCCGTTCGCGCCGGGCCTGTACGAGATCCGCTGGCTGACCACGCTCTACAACAACGAGCGCAAGCTCGAAGTCGGCGCGCGCGCGCAGTTCTCGGTCACGCGCTGATGCCGTTCGCCAAGCTGACGTCGCTGCTCGCCGCGCTCTGCGCGGCGGGCGCGATGGGAGTAGCAACGGCGCAGGCGCAAAGCGGCGCGCCGACCGGCACCGCAACCGTTGCGCCGACGCAGCCGACGTTCCGCGCCACCGACCGCATCGGCGTCACCGCCGACGCGCGCAACATGGGCCGGGTGGGATCGAACTTCCGTATCTACACGGTGCCGGTGGGCACGCCTGATACGATCGCCGACGTCAACGAATTCGCGCGCAACAGCGAGTCGATCCGCGCGGCGCTGCACCGCATGACGCTGCCGCCGGGACTGCCCGGCCGCAACGAGATCCGCCTGATGCATATCCCGGTGAACGAGACGCGCTTCGCGGTGGCGGCGCGCGCGCCGGTCGAGATCGGGGCGCGCACCAAGGGAACGACGCTCGCTTACGATCTGACGCGCGAAGCCAAGGAGCTCGGCCCCGTGCGCTTCGAGGCGAAGTATCGCGACCAGCCGTTCGTGCTGGAGGCCGCATACCTGCGGGTCGAGACGCGCACCACCGGGCTCGACTGGGCGCGGATCATCCGCGGCACCTACAAGGGCCCGCGCGACTACATGGCGACCTATGTGGGCCACCTCGGCACCGAACATCGGCGCGGCGACGGCCCCGCCGAGGTGCTGTGCCTGATGGACGCCGAAGACATCGCGAACGTCCGCCGCATGGCGGCGCTCAATCCCGGCGACCCGGTGCTGCTGCGGGGCCACGCCACCTCGTGGGGCCAGGTGTACGAGCGCGAAGCGGTGATTTTCGACCGCTGCGTGTTTACGAAATGAGGGTTGTGAGGGGTTCGAGCATTTCCCGGCAGGTTTGACTCGTTCTCTCGCCGCTCGTCCCCGCGAACGCGGGGACCCAGGGGCGACAAGGGAAGACTCTGGATTCCCACTTGCGCGGGAATGAGCGGAGGAGAGATCCATACGAGGTAGGAAACGACCTACATCACCGTTGCCGGGGAACACTGAGACTTGGAACACCGGCACCTTACGTTTGTTGATTGGGAACCACCCCCCTGCAGGAGGTTAAACCCATGAAACGAATTCTACTGACAGGCTGCTTAGCGGGCATGGCGCTTGCGGTGACCGCGACGGTCCAGATCCCCACAGCAGACGCGCAAGTGAGCAGCGGCCGCAATCCCTGGTGTCTGCGCGACGGGCCGCTGGGCCGCGGCACCTGGGACTGCACCTATCACAACTACAAACAGTGCTACGATTCCAGCGTCTACGGGTCGGACGGTTCGTGCGAACGGAACCCCAACTATCGCGGCGCGCAGAACAGAGACTCCCGCCCGCAGCAGCAGCCACAAGGCACCTGGGGCTGGGGCGGCGGCCGTTACTAGGCGAGCTCCCGCAACTAGGCGGCTGGTCAGAACGGCGACGCCGATCTGAAGCTGGCTCGGTCTGCTCCCCCTCTCCCCGCAAGCTCGGTCGGCTCCCTCTCCCCGTTGGGGAGAGGGGTGGGGTGAGGGGGGCTAGGTCCCTCGATAGGTTCGAACCCCCTCACCCTGCCCCTCTCCCCCTGGGGAGAGGGAACACACCGAGTTCGGCGCTCGGTCACAAGTCACACGTCGAAAGCCTCATGCAAAGTCATGAACGCGCGCGCCTGCATGCGCGGCGGTGGATAACGTTGTCGTGACTGCGCGCATGAACGCGCGCGCACCGGCTTGGTAAACGACGCCGGCGACACAAGCCAACATGTCGCGGTTAACTGCGACGCACGCATCGTGCGCGCGATCAAAAACGCGCGCCAATCATCACCTGCATCATTCGCTTAGTGCATGCGTCGGAAATGCGGCGCGCTCGCGCCTGACTAGCGTCGGAGCGGCGTCGCTGGTTAAGCGACGTTAAGCATGCCGCGTCTGACTGCCCAATCCATCACCGAACGACGCTCAAGATAGCGCCGTTAATCCGGCTCTAAACCATTAATGCGATTAACGAAGTTGGGAAACTTTAATTGCGCGACATCATGGTTCACATAGCGTTACCAAAATGCCTGTTCAGAGGCCCAAGAAGAAAACAGGGATACCGTTTGGTGCGCGTCGCAATCGTACACGACTGGCTATACGTCATCGGCGGGGCCGAACGGGTCCTGCGCGAGATCCTCAATTGCTATCCTGACGCCGACGTCTTCACGCTGTTCGATTTCCTGAAGCCTGAAGACCGCAAGAAGCTCGGCTTCGAGAAATCGCAAACCAGCTTCCTGCAAAAGATGCCGGGCATGCGCAAGCATCACCGGTCGTTCCTGCCGCTGATGCCGCTCGCGATCGAGCAGTTCGATCTTTCATCCTACGACCTGGTCATCTCCAGCAACTACGCGGTGGCCAAGGGCGTGCTGACCGGGCCCGACCAGGTGCATGTTTCCTACGTGCACTCGCCGATGCGCTATGCCTGGGATCTGCAGCACAGCTATCTGCGCGAGAGCGGCTATGCGCGCGGGCTCAAGAGCGCGCTTGCCCGCACGATGCTGCACTACATGCGGATGTGGGACACCCGCACCGCCTCCGGGCCCGATGCCATCGTCGCCAATTCCGAATTCATCTCGCGCCGCATCCGCAAGGTCTACGGCCGCACCGCGCAGGTGATCTATCCGCCGGTGACGCTTGCGAAGCCGAGCGCCGACGTACCGCGCCGCCGCCACTTCCTGGCGGCAAGCCGGCTCGTGCCCTACAAGAACATTGAAGTCGTGATCGAGGCTTTCAAGCACCTGCCCGATCTCGAGCTGATCGTCGCCGGCGACGGACCGGAGGCCAAGCGCCTGCGCTCGATCGCCGGCTCGAACGTCACGTTCGCGGGCTTCGTCAGCGACAACGAGATGCGCGAGCTGATGACCACGGCGCGCGCGCTCATCTTCGCGGCGGAAGAAGACTTCGGCATCATTCCGGTGGAAGCGCAATCGGAAGGCACGCCCGTGCTCGCGCTGGCGCGGGGCGGCGCGCGCGAGACCGTGCTGGCGGCGGGGCCGCATCGCACCGGCATGTTCTTCCAGCAAGCCGAGCCGCGCGCCATCGCCGACTGCGTGCGCGGCTTCGTCGCGCAAGAGCACACATTCTCACGCTCGGTCTGCCGGGCCAACGCGGCGCGTTTCTCCGCGCAGCGGTTCCAATCTGAATTCAAGGCCTTCGTCGACAAAGAGGTCGAAAGCCTCCGGCGCGGGCGCGAAAACGAGAGCGCATTGCCGGTTCCGTCGCTGGTTTCCGCGTAGCAGAGGTCACCATGGCGTCAACATATGCAGCCGACACTGCACCTCCCGCACCGGTAGCGCCTGCGGGCGCCAGCCTGTTGCAGAAGGTCTGGCGCCACCGCACCCTCGCCGTCGCGACATTTGCCGCAACCTTCACCGCGTCGGTGATTGCGCTGCTGGTCATCCCGGTGCGCTACGTCGCAACCGGCTCGATCATCGTCGCCGAGCAGGAGCCCAACATCGCCAACGCCTCGGCGGCGTGGGCGCAGAAGATCGGCGACCCCGCCGACGTCGAAAGCCAGCTCCTGGTCATCCGCTCGCCGCGCATGCTGCGGCTGGCGGTCTCCGAGCCCGGCGCGCTGAACGCGGTGATGGAGGAATGCCGGCATCGCGCCGAGCATGAGATGCTCGGCCGGCTCGGCGGCCTTGCCGCCTGCAACAACCTCGAAGCGGACCGCGATGCGCTAATCGAATATGTCGGGGCCCGCTACGTCGTCGGCTCGGTCGGACGATCGCGCGTCATCAACATCAGCTACAGGTCCTCGCTGCCCGACGTCGCGCGCACCATGGCCAATGCGCTGATCAGCGCTCTGCTCGAAGACCATCGCGCCGGCATCTCGACCGGCCGCGAGATGGCGTCGACCTGGCTGCGCCAGGAGCTGACGCAGCTCAACGACGAGCTGCGCGACGACGACGCCAAGATCCAGGCGTTCCGGCGCGCCAAGGGCTTGATGCGCGGTAGCAATGCACCGATCGCATCGGAGCGCCTCACCAGCGCCAGCCAGCAATTCGCGGCGGCCGAAGCGGCGCGCGCCGAAGCCGCCGCCCGCCTCGAAGAGATCAAGGCCGACCAGGCGCGCGGCTCGGCCAACTCGCCGGCCGTTCTCGCCAGCCGCATCGTCGGCGACCTGAAGCAGCAGATCGCCACCACCGGCGCCTCGCTCGGCAATTCGGCGGCGACGCTCGGACCCAGGCACCCGACCCGCATCGCGCTGCAGCAGGAACTCGACGCGCTCAATCAGCGCCTGCGCAACGAGGTGGCGAGCATCGCATCGAGCGCGCAGCAAACCCTGATCGCCGCCGATGCGCTGGTCGTCACGCTCCGGCGGCAGGTCGACGCGGCCAAGACCGAGGTCTCGAACGCGACCTCCGACGAGACATCGATCGAAACCATGGTGCGCAGCACCGAGATCAAGCGCGCGCGTTATGCCGAACTCGACAAGCGGGCGAACGAGCTCGAAACCGAGCGGCGGGTTCTGCTCGGCAGCACGCGGCTGGTCACCAACGCCGAAACGCCGAATACCCCGTTCTTTCCGAAGACGCTGCCGTTCCTCGCCGGCGGTTTGACGCTGGCGTTCCTGTTCGGGATCGGCGCCGCGCTCGCACGCGACCGCATCGATGGCGACGTGTTCGCCGGTCTCCGCCGCATCGCCGAGCCCGTGCTGCGGGCTCCCGTGCCGTCGGCTCCCGTGCTGGCCGAGCTGCCGCAATTGTCCGCCGACGCGCACGGACGGCTGCCGTCGCTGCGGCTCGCGCTCCGGCTCGCGCAACTCGACATGCCCCTGCAAAATGCGCTCAACCGGCTCTCCTCTGCGCTGGCATTGGCAGGTAACAAACCCCGCACGATCCTGGTCACGTCTTCCGGCCCGGGCGAAGGCAAGTCATTCACCACGCTGGCGCTCGCACAATACGCCGCCTCGACCGGCCGCCGCGTGCTGGTGGTGGACTGCGACCTTCGGCAGCCGACGTTCGAAGCCGCGCTGGGACTGCGCCCGCCGTTCGGGCTGAGCGATGCGCTGCGCGGGACGGTGTCGCCCCGCGAAGCAACGATGACGACCGAGCTCGCGACGCTCGATCAGCTCTCGGCCGGACCACCCGCGACGGACGCAACCGACCTGCTGGCGCGCCCGCAATTGCAGCAGCTTCTGCTCTGGGCACAGAAATACGATCTCGTCCTGCTCGACGGGCCGTCGAACCCGGTCGACGCCGCGATCCTGGCCAAGCACGTAGACGGCGTTCTGTGCTGCGCGCGCTGGGGTCACTCATCGCAGGCTGACGCGGCGCAAGCCTTGAGCCGCATTCGCGACGCCGGAGGCCATGTCCTCGGCATCGCCGTCACCATGGCGAGGCCGCAAGGCCCAGTGCTTGCCCATACCAGCCATCATACAAGCCATGGCCCCCTCACCGGCCATTTGAAGGCAAGCTGATGCCGGCACCGCGCGTGATGTTCGTCAACCACACCAGCAAGGTCGCTGGCGCCGAGCTGGTGCTGCTCGATCTGGTGCGGCCGTGGCAGGGCGCGTCGGCCTTCCTGTTCGAGGAAGGCCCGCTGAACGCCGCGATGGACCGCCAGGGACTGAAGGTCATCACCTCGCGCTGGGGTAAGGGCCTGTCGACCATCCGCCGCGACCGATCGCTTTGGAAAGCCGCGCCGCTGGCGTTTCGCCTGGGCGGCATCGTCGCCGAGATCGCCGCCGCCGCGCGCCGGCATGACGTGGTCTATGCAAATTCCCAGAAGGCGTTCGTGCTGGCGGCGCTCGCGGCGTTCTTCGCAAGACGTCCGCTGGTCTGGCACCTGCATGACATCATCGACGGCGCGCATTTCGGCTCCACGCAGCGGCGTCTCCAGGTGACGCTGGCCAACCGCGTGGCGACGCGTGTGATCGTTCCGTCGAACGCCGCCGCCGCGGCGTTCATCGACGCCGGCGGACGGCGCGATCTCGTCGAGGTGGTGCCGAACGGCGTGAGTATCGTCCCCGAGACCAGCGAACGCGAAGCGATCCGCAAGGCGCTCGCGCTGCCTGACGCGCCGCTCGTTGGCGTGTTCAGCCGGCTCTCGCCCTGGAAGGGCCAGCACGTGGTGCTGCAGGCGCTTGCCAAGCTTCCGGGCGTGCACGGCATTATCGTGGGCGATGCGCTGTTCGGCGAGGACGACTATGCCGCGCGCTTGCGGACGCTCGCCGCCGAACTCGGCATCGAGGATCGCGTGCATTTCCTCGGCCACCGCAACGACGTCTCCGAGCTGATGCGGGCCGTCGACGTCATGGTGCATCCGTCCGTGCACCCGGAACCGTTCGGCCGCACGCTGGTGGAAGCGATGCTGGCCGGCGTTCCCGTGGTTGCGACCGACGCCGGCGCGGCCTCCGACATTCTCGAGGGTGGAACAGCCGGCACGCTGGTGCGCCCCGACAACGCCGACGATCTCACCGCCGCGATCAAGCGCGTGCTGGCCGATCCGGCGGCGCTGCAAGCGCAGCTCGACCACGCCGCCGCGCGCGCCCGCACCCACTACGGCGTGCCGCAGATGCTCGACACCGTGTCCGACGTGATCCAGCGGGTCGCGGCCAAATCCGGGGTCTAGCGTGCAGCACACCGCGACAGTCAGCCAGCGGAGTTGGTCGATACCGGGCTGGTTGCCGGCGGTCATTCTGCTGCTCGTCACCATCGCGATCGGACCGTCGCTGGGCTCGCTGTCGCGCCCGCTGTTCGTGCTCGCCTGCGGCGCGGCCGGATGGTACGCGTGGCGCTGCGGCGCCGCCGCGCACCTGCAGACGGCGATCATCCTGTTCACGTTCGCGCCGATGGCGCGCCGCATCGTCGATCTTTCCGTCGGCTACGACGACTCCAGCCTCATGCTGGTCGGCCCGCTGTTCGCGCTGTTGGCCCCGGTGCCGCAATTGCGGCGGCTGCTCGAGGGCAATCAATCGCTCGGGGCGCAGAGCACGCCGATGCTGATCGTCGCCGGCTGCATCCTCTACACGACGATGCTCACGGTGTTCCAAGGCGAGTGGATGCAGGCGGCGTCGGGCGTGCTCAAGTGGGGCGTGCCGATGCTCTACGCCGCCGCCATCGGCCTGAGCGCCGACCGCGACGAGATGGTGCAGGCGGCAGCGTCTGCCTTCGTGGTGATCCTGCCGATCACCGGCGTGATCGGCCTCGTGCAATACGTCGATCCGCAGCCGTGGGATCGCTATTGGATGCAGTTCGCGCCGATCATGTCGGCAGGCCAGCCGATCCCGTTTGGCGTCCGCACCTTCTCATCGATGAATGGGCCGGCGAGCTTCGCCACCTTCACCGCGGTCGGCCTGCTGCTGGTCTGCTTCCTGCGCCCGCGCGCCTACGTGCTGCTGCTGGCGATCCCCGCGGCGCTCGCCTTCTTCCTGTCGCTGTATCGCACTGCCTGGATGATGCTGGCGCTGGGGATCGTGTTCTGCCTGATGTTCGCCACCACCCGCGTCCGCGCCGGCGTCATCCTGCTCGGGCTGGTGGCCGCGGTGGTGATCGCGGCGGTGGCGACACCGTTCGGCGAGGTCATCGCCGATCGTCTCGGCACCCTGACCGAGGTCAGCGGCGACGACAGCGCCGAGGAGCGTCTCGATCAGTTCCTCATGCTGTGGAACATGCCGGACAGCTCGCTGTTCGGCAGCGGCTTCACCACCAGCGACGTGGGCACCGCCGGCACGATGGCGATCGACGGCATGATCATCGCCTGCTGGCTGATGATGGGCATGGTGGTCGGGATGATCTGCCTGTCCGCTCTGGTGTGGACGGCGGTCAACGCCATCGGCGCTGCCTGGCGCGACCCGCGGCCGGAAGCGATCATGGTCGGGGCGCTGGGCTGCACCGCGCTCTTGCAATTGCCGCTCGCCAACCTCACGGCGGGCGAATTCGGCTTCCTGTTCTGGACCTTCGCCGTGCTGGCAACGCTGCCGCCGCGCGCCAATGCACAGCACGGTGTGCCGTGAGCCGTCGCCTCACTGCCATCCTGATGGGCGGCGCGATCGTGAGCAAGGTGCTCGCCTTCGCGCGCGAAGTTCTGATGGCGCAGGTCATCGGCGCGTCGCTGGTCGCCGACAGCTTTCGCGGCGCCGTCAGCGCGGTGATGTTGCCGCTGGCGTTCCTGCAGAGCGAAGGCGTGCCCGCCATCCTGATCCCGATGCATCGGGAATGGCAGGCGAAAGGCGAGGCGCCGGAGCGACTGGCGTCGTTCACCGTCGCCTTCACGTCGCTCTCGCTCATACTGATGCTGGTATTGCAGGCGATCGGCGCATGGTGGATCGACAAGCTGGTCGGCGGCTTCTCCTCGGAAGGCCGCGCACTGGCGCTGGAATTCGTGCGCGTGATGGCGCTCGGCATGCCGGCCTCGACCCTGCTGAATTGCCTGGCCGCAGGCGAGATCGCGCTCGGCCGCACCCGTCTGACCAATGCCCGCACCATCGCCCTCAACATCGCGATGATCAGCGGCATCGTGACCGCGGGCGTGACCGGCCATGTCAGCGCGCTCGGCTGGGCGTTCGCCCTGGCTTTCATCTCGCTCGGCCTCTGGGGCTTCTGGATGATGTGGCGCGAAGGGCATTTGCGCTTTCGCGGTCTGACCGCCGGCAAGGTCATCATGGAAGGCTGGGAATTCCTGCGCCGGCTGTTCCCGCTGCTGGCGATCCCGGCCGCCGAGCAGTGCCATGTGTGGATCGAGCGTTCGCTCGCGTCGCGGCTGGTCACCGGCGCGGTGGCCTCGATGGACTACGCGCGCACCCTGACGGAATCGACATTGCCGCTGATCTGCCAGCCGGTCGGATTGGCAGTGCTCGCGAGCCATCCGCCGAAGGACCCGCAGGCGCAGATCGAGGCGATCGCCCGTCCGATCCTCGCCATCGCGCTGCCGGCGTCGGTGTTCCTGTTCCTGTTCGCTCCCGACATCGTGCGCCTGGTGTTCTTCCGCGGCGCCTTCACCGAGGAAGGCGTCATTCTGACCAGCCAGGCGCTGCGCGGAATTGCGGTCGGGCTCTGGGCCGCCACGCTCGGCCTGATCCTGATGCGCGTGCTCAACAGCTCGGGACGCAACGTGCTGGCCGCCAGCATTCTGGTGTTGGCCTACGCCGTCAATATCGCGTTCAATCTCACGGTATCGTGGGTGGCGCCTGCCGGCGACACCAGCGTGCTGATGCTTGGCCTCGGCGAAACCACGCGCAGCCTCGTGCTGTTGATGGGAATTGTGCTCGCACTCGAGTGCAGAGCCCACCTGTTCCGCCTGATCCTGATCGCAGTCCTGCCGGCAATGCTGATGGTCTTCGCCGGCTGGCAGGTGCAGCAAGCTTTCACCGGCACGTTCACCCGCCTGCTGATGGGTGGCCTCGCCTACGGCGCCGTCACCGCGATCGCGATCGCCATCCTGATGCCGGCGCTCCGTCAGACCGCCCTCACCTTCGTCCAATCCTGGCTCTCTCGCGCAAGGAAGGCATAGATGCTGGACCCTCACCCCATCCCGCAAGCTCTCCCGGTCGGCGCCGGTCATCTGGTACGGACGTGCGGCAAAGCCGCCGACGCCCTCATGGGGTCGCGCGGCTGCCTGTTCACGTTTCACCGGGTCGCGCACAGCAACACCTGGGCGACACTTCCCAACCGTGATTTCTACATCGACCTCACCTTCCTCGATCAGCTCCTGTCTTACCTCGGCAGCACCGGCTGGCAGGTCGTCACCGTCGAGGAAGCGCTCGAACGCGCGGCGTGTGGGCGCACCGGCGACCGCTACGTGAACTTCTCGATCGACGACTGCTATCGCGACACCTTCGAAGAGATCGTCCCGCTGTTTCGCCGCCACGGCCTGCCGGTGACGCTGTTCGTCACCACAGGGATTCCGGACGGCACCATGCCGATGTGGTGTGCGGGGCTCGAGGATGCGCTGATCGCGCACGATCGCCTGACGATCGACGGCGAGACCATCGAAGCCCGCACGACCGAGGAAAAACGCAACGCCTACGCGGTAACCGCGGCGCGCTGGGACGGCCCGGAGGCGGGCGCGCGCTACGAGCGCTTCTGCCGTGAGAACGCGATCGACGCCGCGGCGGTGCATCGCAAACACGCGATCTCGTGGGAGATGCTCGAGGCGCTGCGCGACGATCCGCTGGTCGAGATCGGTTCGCACACCGTGTCGCATGCGCGGATCTCGTCGCTGTCGCCGCAGGACGCGTTCGCCGAACTGCATGACAGCCGCGAGCGGCTGCGCGCCAAGCTCGGGGTCGCCGCGCGCCATTTCGCCTTTCCCTATGGGCGATCCGGCGATTGCGGCCAGCGCGACTTCGATATCGCGCGGGAGGCCGGATATTCCAGCACCGCCACGACCCGCAAGGGCATCGTCCGCGCCGGTCAGGATCCCTATTGCCTGCCGCGCAACACGTTGAACGGCGCGCATCGCAACCTGACGATGATCGAACTGCATCTCACCGGCGTGACCGGCGCCGCAGCGAGGGTGCTCGGCCGTGTCTAGCTCATCGCCACTACGCGTCGTCTCGATTGCCCACACCGCCGTCAACCGTGCTGCGGGGCGGCTTCGCTATCATCCGTTCGCGCAGCGCCCGGACGTTGATGTCGATCTGGTCGTGCCGGCACGCTGGCATCAGTTCGGCCGCACCGTCGAGGCCGATCCGCCGGACGATCCCGGCATTCGCGTGCATACGCTGCCGGTCTGGTTCCAGAATGCCGGGCCGATGAGCTGGTATCTGCATGTCTATCCCGGCATGCGCAGGATCATGCGCGAGGTGAAGCCGCATGTCGTTCACCTGTGGGAGGAGCCCTGGAGCCTGGTTGCGCTGCAAGCCTGCATGCTGAAAGGCGATGCCGCGCTGGTGCTGGAAGTCGACCAGAACCTCATGAAGCGATTGCCGCCGCCGTTCGAGGCGATCCGCAAATACGTGCTGCGCCGGACCGATCATATCCTGGCGCGAAGCCCGCTGGCCGCCGCCGTGGTCTGGGCCAAGGGATATCGCGGCCCCGTGAGCTACACCGGCTATGGCGTCGATCAGGCGACGTTCCGGCCGTCAGACCAGCCGCTCACTACAGCAGCCGCGGAGCCCAAGCTGCAACTGGGCTATGTCGGCCGCATCGTCGCCGACAAGGGTCTCGACGATGCACTCGACGCGATGGCGCGGGCCCGGTTTCGGGTTGATCTCGCGATCATGGGCGAAGGACCGCATGAAGCCGAACTACGCCAGCGCGTGCACCGGCTCGGTTTGGAAGGACATGTCACGTTCCAACGCTGGGGCGTGCCCGCCGACGTCGCGCGTTTCATTCAGAGTCTCGATGCCCTCATCCTGCTGACGCGCACCACACGCACGACGCTCGAACAGTTCGGCCGCGTGATCGTGGAGGCCCAGAGTTGCGGCGTGCCGGTGATCGGATCGTCATCCGGCGCGATCCCGAGCGTGATCGGCGACGGCGGATGGGTCGTGCCGGAGCGCGATCCACAAGCGCTGGCGGAGCTTCTGAACACGATCGCACCCGATGCGGAGGCGCGACGCCTGCGCGGCGAGGCCGGCCGCAACAACGTCACCACGCGCTTCACCTATGAACGGATCGCGCAAGACCTGGCGGACGCATGGATCGGCGCGGCATCCGGCGGCGCCGCGCTGGCACCGAACGTCGTCTACCGACCGACCGCACCATCACCGAGCCGGCGCACATAACATGCTCGCATCGGGACCATCGCAGTCGCTAGCGCACTGTCCTCGTGACACGGCTCTATCCTCCGCTCATTCCCGCACTCAAGTCCGCGCTTGGCGCGGCCCGAGCACAGGCTCCAGCGGGAATCCAGAACCTTCTTATTACGTGTACTGGGTCCCCGCTTTCGCGGGGACGAACGGAGAGCGCGAATCAATTCAACTGGAAAATTCTCTAGTGTGGTCGCGGCACGCGCAGCATGTAGGTTTCGTTGCCGGGCAGATCTCTGATCGCAACCTTGCCGCCTTGGACCGGGATCGTCCGGCGCAGTCCGTCGAAACCCCACAATTCGGCGAGACGCGCCCACGGCGGCAGTTCGACCTCCCAGACCGAGCCGGGCTTGTCAGTCCAGCCTTCGAGATTTTGCCAGACGAACAGCACCGCCTCTTTGCCTTCGAGCGCAAAGGTGCCGGCGCCGCGCGGATCGAGCGATGTGAACTTCATGTCGCCGGCGAGCCGCAGCACGGTCCGCACCACCGCGGCGCGCAGGTCGGGCGACCAGGGATCCTTGGTGAGCGCCATGGCGTAGGCGGGACCTTCGATCTCGCCGGTGTCGGCGAGATTCCAGGGGAACGCCAGCACGGTCGCCGACGTGCGCCCGTCGGCACGCACGACACCGACATTGTCCCAGAACGCGGTCAGAAACAGCCGCGCCAACAACTTCGGATCGGTCCACGCTTCCGCCCGCGCCACGTTGTATTCGGTGGAATAGAAATTGACGTCGCGCCGCAGGCCCATCGCCGCCTTCACGCGGTCGAAACACGTCTGCGCCGAAAACTCCCGGCCGCGTGTCATCGGGTACCAGCGCGAGTTGTAGTAGGTGTGGAGGTCGATCCCGTCGAGTTTACCCTCCTCGAGCAAACCAGCGATCGCCGGACCGTAGCCACGCAGGGTTGCATCGCCGTGCGAGTTACAAGTGGCGAAGCCGCCCGGTACGACGCGCAGCGCCCGATCGACGCTGTGCACGCCGTCGGCGAGGCCCCGCAACGCATCGCGATAGGCGTCGCGCGGGATGCTCTCCTGCACATCCGGCTCGTTGATCGCCGAGTAAACCTTAACGCCGAAGCCGCGAACGCCGTTTTCGCGCCCCCATTCACCATCCGGTCGAAAACGCGCCGCCACTGCCTTTCCAGCGGCATACCAATCAAGGTACGAACCTACCGGCTGTGGTGGTTGGAGCGTTTGATAGCTGCCTTCGTACTCCAACAAGATGATCGGCGTGATGCCGCGTCGATAGGCTTCGAGCATGGCAGCATCGAAGTTTTTTGGAATCGGATTACGTTTGAGATCACGCCAGCCATACGAGTTCATGCGCCCGAGCGTTGCTCCCACGCCACGCAGCGCGGCGTACAACTGCGCGGTCGGCGCTCCGGTCAAATGCGTAACGATGTTTCCGCCGCCGACGCGTTGTCGGATGGTCTCGTCTGGGGGGACGATGTTCTGAGCCCTGGCCCGCGCGGCCGCAGCGACGACTAACGCAACCATGACCACACAAATCGAAACCCGACGACGCGCACGCTCCCCCGCAAGCTTGCGAACCGATCTAGTCAAAGCGGACTGTTTCATCGTGGTATCCCGAAGGGATCGACGCCATGGAACTTGAGATCGTCCAGGTCATCCAGGAATTGAGCACGCAAGGCGGCGCCGAGCGTGTCGCATGGGAGCTGGCGCGCGCCTTCGGTCGCGCCGGAGTCAAGAACACCGCCGTCACCAGCACGCTCGGCGAGCCGGTCGGCGGCAATACGAAAATCCAACGAGTCGCAGCCTGGCTGTCTCACATTCCCACGCGCGGCGTGTTCCGGCATATCGGCCGCGCCATCGTCATTCCGTTCTTCACGATCGCGGCGTCCTTCGCAGTTCGGCGCCGCCGCGATGCCGCCGTGCTCAGCCACGGCGACAGTCTGTTGGGCGATGCGGTCGTGGTGCATGCGATTAACGCCGAAAACCTTTCACAAAAGCGATTGGCCGGCAACTGGCAGTGGACGCTGAACCTTCTGCATCTCTGGGTTTGGTTGAGAGATAGTTGGATGATCCGCGGCCTGCGCTACAAGATCTTTGTCGCGGTGTCGGCGCGCGTCTCGGCAGACCTCCAGCGCCTCTATGGCGTGCCGCCGTCGCGCATTCGCATCATTCCGAATGGAATCGACGTCGAACGCTTTAAAGCCGACCCGATTGCAGGTCAGGCGATCCGCAAGGAATTCGGGATTCCCGATGACGCCAAGTTGATCGTATTCGTCGGCCACGAGTTCCGTCGCAAGGGCCTGGCCCCGGCGGTCGCCGCGTTCGAACGCCTCGGCGGCAATTTCCGGATGCTGGTGGTCGGCTCCGACAATCCGGCGCCCTATCGCAAGGCGTCGGTCGGCGACCGGCTCATCTTCGCGGGTTCCCGGTACGACATGACGGAAATCTATTCCGCGGCCGATCTGTTCGTGCTTCCGACCTCGTACGAGACATTCTCACTCGTCTGCATGGAAGCGATGGCGTGCAGCGTGCCGGTGCTCGCGACGCGGGTCGGCGGCATCGAGGATTATCTGGAGGATGGCGTCAACGGCTTTGGCATCACCGAGGACCCGGACGACATCGCAGAAAAGATCCAGCGGGTGCTTTCGGATGAACTCATGCTCGCACGTCTGCGCCTGGGCGCACGCGCGACGGCGATGAACTATCGCTGGGACAAGATCGCGGCCCAGTACATCGAGCTGATGGGCCAGATCCAGCTCGAAAAGCACGGCGCCCCGCCGCCGAAGCCCGTGGTTCCGCTGAAGGCCGCCTAAGTCGCGCCCAAACGGTGCGCCCGAGTTCCATGACGAATTCCCGACCGGCCTCTTAAGGTAAACAACCGCCTAACGGCGGTAATCCTAATAAGTCATTGCCGGCGACAGTCCCGATCGCGTGTTGCAAGTATTACCTCCGGCTGCGGCATCGCAGCGAATGCAGCGCACCATCGAGCGAGTCCAAGTCTGGAATGAATTTCGTCCCTCAAACCGAAGGCTTCGATACATCGCTGCTGGAGAGCACGCGGCGGCGCGCTCCGATCAACGCAGCGACGTTCAGCGCCCTGGCGTTCCTGATCGAGTTCGGCGTGGTCCTCACGCTCGCGCTGGCCACCGGCGCGCTCTACCACCTGGTTGCCTACGGCTCCGTCGGAAGCATTGGCTTCTATCTCCAGGTCGGGGCGCTCAGCGCCGCAGTCTACGCCATCGCAAACACCGCGCGTGGCGACTATCGTCTCGGCAATTTCCTAGGCGGCAAGCTCCACACCCGACGCCTGCTCGTTCACTGGCACGGCGCGTTCCTGTGCCTGCTGGCGGCCGGCTTCCTGGCGCAACTGAGCGTCATCTATTCGCGCGCCTGGATCGTGCTGTTCTACGTTTCCGGCCTGCTGCTGCTGGTTCCGCTCCGCCGCCTGCTGACGCGCGCGACACTCTATGCGAGCCGCAACGGCATCGTTTCCGCCAAGCGGATCTTCATCGTCGGCGCAACGCCGCGCGTCAGTGCTTTCCTTCAGCGCTATCAGCCGTCGCAACTCGGCGTCGAAATCGCGGGCTGCTGTTTCCTGCCGCTGCTGCCGGGCCGCCTGAGCGAGGGCAGCTCCGAGATCCTCACGCGCGAACTCGAATTCGCGCTGATCCAGGCGCGCGAAGCCAACCCGGACGCGATCGTTCTCCTTGCACCTTGGACGGCGACGGATGCGGTCAAGCAGACCGCCGAGAAGTTCGGCGTGTTGCCCGCCGAACTGCATCTCGGTCCCGACGGCATGCTGGAGGAGTTCACCAATGCCGAGCTGTTGCGGCTTGGTCCGATCTCGACCCTGCAACTGACGTCGGCGCCGCTCGGAACGCTGCAATGGCTGACCAAGCGGTTTCTCGACGTCGCACTGGCGATCGTGGCGCTGGTGATGCTGGCGCCGCTGTTGGCGGTGGTGACATGGCTGGTGCGCCGCGACGGCGGCCCCGCGTTCTTCTGGCAGCGCCGCTACGGCTACAACCAGGAAACATTCTGGATCGTGAAGTTCCGCACCATGCGCGTCATGGAAGACGGGCCGGTCGTCAAGCAAGCCACGCGCGACGACGATCGCGTGACGCCGCTGGGCGGCTGGCTGCGGCGCCTGAACATCGACGAGCTGCCCCAGCTCATCAACGTGATCAAAGGCGACATGTCGCTGGTCGGGCCACGGCCGCACGCGCTCGCGCACAACCTGGAATACGAGAAGAAGATCAGGCTCTACGCGCGCCGCCACAACATGAAGCCCGGCATCACCGGCTGGGCCCAGGTGAACGGCTTCCGCGGCGAGACCGACGAGACCCACATGGGCAAGCGCGTCGAGTACGACATCTACTACGTCGAGAACTGGTCGCTCTGGCTCGACATCAAGATCATGTTCCGCACGGTGTTGTCGCGGAAGTCGTACCGGAACGCGTTCTAGTCGTTCGGTACCTTCCATCGACACGCAAAATCTCAAACCGTCATCCTGAGGTGCGAGCCATCAGCGCGTTCACGCGCGTCTTCGACGCGCTATGGCGAGCCTCGAAGGATGCACGGCCCGGATTGCGGCCGTCGTCCTTCGAGGGCCGCCTGCGGCGGCCACCTCAGGATGACGGGGAGAAAGCGAGCGTGCCGCGCCGTTCAGCAGCCGCCCCCACAAACATCTGCACAACATCCGACGCCGCGTTCTTCGTGTCGTGCCGGCGTGTTAGCCTCCCACGAATCAAAGATTCCATCTTTTGCGGAGGCCGACGTGGCGCGTGCGAACGTCGTTGCGCTGCATTCGTTCAGTGACGATGAAGCGCTGGTGTGGTTGAGCGATCATCTCGAAGGTCGCGTTGAAATGAATCTGGGCGACCTCGCCCAGCAATTCGGCTGGTCGCTGGCGCGGTTGCGCCGGCAGCTTGCGTCCTGGACGGATGCCGGACGCATCACGCAGTTCGCGGGCAGCAAGGGCAAGGTCATCCTGACGCCGACGCGCACGTCGAAGGAAGCCGCCATGCAACTGGTCGGGAACGCCTTCAGCATCGCCGCCACCAGCCATTCGGCAGCGCCGAAGGCGCCGCGCTCGATCGTCGCCGTCATGATGGCTGCGGTGCTGTTCGTGACCGCACTCGGGCTGACCGCGGTCGGCCTCGTCATGAACGCGCGCTTTGCCGCCTCGTTCGGCCAGACCGCCGAGGCGGCGCTGCTGCTCGCCGCGATCGGGCTCGCGGTCGACCTGCTCGCGGTGGTGCTGCCCAGCGTCGGCGTCCAGTTCTGGCACCGACGCTCTCTCCTGGCCGCCGCGTCGGCCTGGACCATCTGGCTCGCGGTGCTGGTGCTGACATTGCTCGCCGCCATGGGCTTCGCGTCGACCAATATCGGCGATGCGGTGGCGGGCCGCGCCCGGATCGCCAGCGAGAGCACGCTGCTGACCGAGCGCATCGGCCAACTGCGACGCGAGCGCGCCGGCATTTCCGACACGCGCCCGGTCGCCGGGATCGAGATCGAGCTGCAGAAGGCGCAGACCGAGGCGCAGGCCGTGTGGCGGATCACCGACGGCTGCCGCGACGTGACGCGTCCCGCGTCGGCGCGCGCCTGCGCGCCGGTGCTCGAATTGCGGCAGGCCCACGCCGCCGCTGCGCGGCGCGACGCGATCGATACCGAATTGCGCGACCTTCAGGCCAAGCGCGCAACACTACCGGCGGTCGCCACCGCCGACCCGCAGGCGACCACGGCCGCCGAGGTCGTGACCTGGCTCAGCGCCGGCGCGTTCAACCCGGCGGCGGACGACGTCGCGCGGCTGCGCGCGCTCGGCCTTGCGCTGATGCCGTCGCTCGCCGGCCTGATCGGGATGCTGGCGATGTCGCTGACGCGGCGGGGCTGATCTGGCAGATCGTGGCACGCATGCAAGCGAGTGTTGCAATCGATGTTGAATCTCTCACTCGTTCGGCTTCCGGCACGGTGCACGGGAGATTCTTGCTGGAGGTAGACGGATTCAGCTTTCCTCATCCAGAGTGGACGGACTTTGTCGTGGTTGTTCTGGGGTGGTGGTGCGATGCAGCCCTGCGTCTTCACCACGGAGAACGCGAGCCAATTGAGGTCCGTTTCACGGAGGGACCATTTCTGGCCGAGCTGCGATCGACGCCAGCACAGCATTGGCAAATCACGTTGATCGAAGATGGCCTGACGCGGAGACGCGTCCACCACAGTGCGGACGTGGACGCGCGGCCGCTGATGAAAAGCTTATTGGTTGCCTCCGAGGAAATACTCAGGGCCTGCCAAACGCGAGGATGGCGCTCGGGAGACGTCGATAATCTCTTGTCTGCCTCGCTCGGCTTGCAGAAGGGCCTAAACGGCACGATCCATTGATGCCGATGGCAGTCTGTAGGATGGGTTGAGCGGTAGCGAAACCCATCACGGTTGCCGCTCGACGCAAGACGTCATCGACAAAGCTATCTTGATCACGAATGATGGGTTTCGCTTTGCTCAACCCATCCTACGAACTCCAAGATTGGCTGAGACAATGTCGTATAGCGCCATACAGCCACCGTTTACGCTCCACTTTCGAGAGATGTCCAAGGACGAACTCAACAAGTATTTTGAGTGGTTCATCAAAATCATACCCCACAGGATCGATGAGCTCGCCAATGCAGTCAGGCGTTCGACACCTCTTGGGTCGTGGGAGCCCGACCTTGCGCCCGCGTCGTTAGAATCGCTCGGGAGTTGGTTTGGCGCACAGATCGAACAACGGCCCAGAACGGACGAGGAGGTTGAACAGATAAAATCTCGCTCTGCGTACGCTTTCGACGTCTCAGGTCAGGAACTCACGAATCAAACATTGTCGCTAGCGATGGATGTCGGGATGTACCTTAGCCAGGTCCTGTTAGAGAGCCATCCGGCATTGCGCTGGATGTTACCATTGGACAACAAAAAATTTGCCGACTATGGCCAACCCGTATTGATCGGTTTTGGCGCAGTGCCGCTTAATCCGGTACGGATCGCAGTTATGCTCGCATATGGAATCGCCCGCGGGACACAAACGGGCAGCCGGCTGCGAGAGCTACACGACTACTGGTCAAGCCGGGCGTGTCCCTAGATAGACGTGATCCGACTCTCGATCGCGTACCGCGTGATGAGCGTCACGAAGCGCGTCACAGCCCCTTCAGCGCGCGGTCGTAATACGTGAGATCGAGATACTTCTCCGGCGCCGGCGGCGTGCCGCCCCAGGTGCCGAGCATGTCGGCGCGCAGTCGCAGCACGTTGCGGAAGCCTTCGGTGTCGAACCGCGCATCGGTCGCGAAGCCCTTCTGGTC